>Ga0214923_10000272_pt1 | contig 78650 bp, 66 predicted proteins | sample LL1510_MetaG_FD_177993 | JGI IMG/M metagenome (GOLD analysis project Ga0214923, IMG submission 177993) | Freshwater microbial communities from Lake Lanier, Atlanta, Georgia, United States - LL-1510 | ecosystem: Environmental > Aquatic > Freshwater > Lake | place: USA: Georgia | collected...
ACAAACACTGGCCGCACGGGGGGTGCATATTCTGTCTACGGGGGGCACGGCAAAATTGCTGCGCGAGAAAGGCATCTCTCTTACCGAAGTTTCCGAGCATACCGGATTTCCCGAAATGATGGATGGGCGTGTGAAAACCCTGCATCCGATGATTCATGGCGGCATTCTGGCGCTGCGCGATCATCCAGACCATGTGGCATCCATGCAGGCGCACGGCATCGTCACTATTGATCTGGTGGTGGTGAATCTCTATCCGTTTGAGCAGACCGTGGCGGCCGGTGCCGATGATGAAACTGTGATTGAGAATATAGATATTGGTGGTCCGGCGATGATTCGTGCTGCAGCAAAAAATCACGCGCATGTGGCGGTGGTAGTGGATCCGGCAGATTATGCTGCGCTTATGGAGAGCCCAAGGATCTCTTTCTCGTCGCGTCAGCAATTGGCGGCAAAAGCCTATGCGCGCACCGCTTCTTATGATGCCGCCATTGCACGCTGGTTTGCGGGCGAAGACCGGCTTGGTGCGTGGCCGGCCTATTGGGTGGATGCGGCGTGTGCGCAGGTGTTGCGTTATGGCGAGAATCCACATCAACAGGCTGCCTTTTATGTGCGCCATAATGCGGCGCCCGGTGTGGCCACCGCCAAACAATTACAGGGAAAAGAATTAAGCTATAATAATATTAATGACACTGATGCGGCCTTCAGGTTGGTGAGCGAATTTGATGAGCCTGCGGTGGCCATTATCAAGCACGCCAATCCATGCGGTGTGGCGATAGGTCACACGTTGGTGGAAGCGTATGGGCGGGCGTTTGCATGCGATCAGACCAGCGCTTTTGGCGGTATTATTGCGGTCAACCGGATGATCGACGCAGCATTTGTAGAAGCGCTTGGCAGCCTGTTTCTCGAAGTGATTATTGCGCCTGCGATCGATGATCAGGCGCAGCAATTGCTTGCAGCAAAAAAGAACCTTCGCGTGCTCATTACCGGCGATATGCCGTCACCTGCCCATAAAGACTGGACCATCAAATCGGTCAGTGGCGGCTATCTGGTGCAAGACAGCGACACCTCTTTGGTGGATGAGAATGCTTTGAAAACGGTGAGCAAACGTGCGCCATCCGCGCAGGAAATGCGCGACATGCTATTTGCATTCACCGTATGCAAACATGTCAAATCAAATGCCATTATTCTAGCCAGAGACGGTGCAACCATCGGCATTGGTGCCGGGCAGATGAGCCGTGTAGACAGCGTTCGGCTTGCCTGTGAGAAAGCGGCAGCGGCGGGATTGAGTACGCAGGGTTGCGTACTGGCGTCTGATGCGTTTTTCCCGTTTGACGATAATGTGCATCATGCGGCGAAGGCAGGAGTTGCTGCGCTTATTCAACCCGGCGGCTCCATTCGTGACGGCGAGGTGTTTGCTGCAGCAGATCAGTATGAGATGGCAATGGTGGTCACCGGTGTGCGCCACTTCAATCACTAATCTTTAAGTGCCAACCGGCGCATCAGAGTGAGCAGACGCTTTCCACATTGGTCACTGCCACCACCAGTTTTGCCATATCAACCGTTTCCTGAGATTTCAGATCGTCGATAAACCGGTAGTAACGTTCCAGCTCTTTTGCGTTTTGCTCATACCACTGCTCGACGCTGAAGTTGCATTCATTGTCTTTGCATAATGTTTCGACGATCCGCGAGGTAACGCGGCGCTGTTGATGGTAAAGCTCATAGATAAGCGATTTGAGCGCAAGGCGATCCCAGTACCCATCCGGCGTAATATCCTTGGCGCTGCGGCGCAGCCAGCCCAACCGCATTTGTGCGCCAATTTCGAAATAGACGCGCCCGACTACCGGAATACTCAGTTGATATTGATTAGCCACCTGCACAATATCACACGCTGAGGACAACGCCTCCAGACCGGCAATTTGCTTTGCCAGATCCAGCGGCACGCCTTTAGCGGTATAATATTCGGCTTGCCGATCGAAGGCTTTACGCAGCGTATCCGACATCAGGCTTTCAAAATTCTCCGCAAAGTTCCGGATGCCAGCCGCATAGTGCTGCATGGTTTGCTGGATATTGATTGGGAAGGTGGAGTTACGCAGGAACCACACCACCACACGCTCTAAGAACTGCGAAATTTCGACAAACATTTCCGATTGAATTGCTGCATCCAATGTGCCCGTTAGCGATTCAATGCGTGACCAGAGATCCCGTAACTTGAAGGCATCACGACAAATGACATAGCCGCGGGCCAGATCGCAGGGATGCACGCCGGTTTCTTCCAGAACGGAAGAGGCAAAGGTAATGCCGGCGCGGTTGACCAGACTGTTGGTAACAATCGTTGCCACAATCTCTTTTCTCAGGCGATGCGACAAAATGGATTCCCGGAAAGGGGTTCTCATCGGTTCAGGGAAGTAGCGCATCAGATCATCGATGAAATAATCATCTTCCACCATAGAGGAGTCTTTGAGATCGCGATACAGGGCAAGTTTGCTATAAGAGAGCAGGATTGCAAGTTCTGGCCGTGTCAGGCTTTGTTTGCGGGCGCGCAGCTCGCCGATCTGCCGATCGCTTGGCAAGAACTCAACCTCACGATCCAAAAAGCCATCGCTTTCCAGATAGCCCATCAGGCGGGCATAAGAATCTAGCTGCCGGAACCCCTGATTCTCCGCAATGGTGAGGGCCTGCGTTTGCAGGCGGTTGTCGATCAGTACCAGATGTGCCACATCGTCTGTCATCTGTGTGAGCAGTTTGTTGCGTTCCTCAAGAGTCAGCTTGCCTTTGGCAATCGCATCGCTGAGGGCAATTTTGATGTTCACTTCATGGTCAGAGCAATCCACGCCGGCCGAGTTGTCGATAGCGTCGGTGTTAAGCCGGCCGCCGGTACGCGCATATTCGATGCGTCCCAGCTGAGTCATGCCAAGGTTGCCGCCTTCGCCGATCACTTTGCAGCGACAGTCTTTGCCGTTGATCCGCACGGCGTTGTTGGCGCGGTCACCCACATCTTCATTCGACTGTTCGCTCGCCTTGATATAGGTGCCAATGCCCCCGTTCCACAGCAGGTCAGCCCGTGCCTTGAGCATCAGCCGAATCAGTTCGTCCGGCGTTGCGGTATCCTGAGTGGCATCCAGCATGGCTTTTACTTCGGGGCTTAGCGGGATGGTTTTCTGATCGCGGCCAAACACGCCGCCGCCTTTGGATATGAGCGTTGTGTCGTAATCATCCCAGCTGGAGCGGGGCAGCGCAAACAAACGCTTCCGCTCATCGAAACTGCGTTTGGCATCGGGATTGGGGTCTAAGAAAATATGGCGGTGATTAAAGGCGCCCAGCAGGCGAATATGATCAGACAGCACCATGCCATTGCCGAACACATCGCCCGACATATCGCCGATGCCGATGACGGTGAAATCCTGCTTGGTGATGTCGATGCCCATTTCCATGAAGTGACGGGATACGGATACCCAGCCGCCGCGTGCCGTGATGGCCATGGCTTTGTGGTCATACCCCGCTGAGCCGCCGGAAGCAAAGGCATCTCCTAGCCAGAAGCCGTATTCTTTGGCCAACGCATTGGCGATGTCGGAGAAAGTCGCCGTACCCTTATCGGCGGCAACCACCAGATACGGATCGTCATCATCCACCCGCACCACATTAGTCGGCGGAACAACGGTACCATCTTTAATGTTATCGGTGATATCGAGCAACCCGCTTAAGAACTCCTGATAGCTGGCAATGCCACTTTTCAGCACCGCATCGCGGTCGCCACTGGCAGGCGGTTGTTTGACAACGAAACCACCTTTTGACCCTTGAGGTACGATCACTGAATTCTTGACCATTTGCGCTTTCATCAGCCCGTGCACCTCGGTGCGGAAATCTTCCGGACGGTCCGACCAGCGCAACCCGCCACGCGCCACGCGGTCACCGCGCAAGTGAATCCCTTCTGTCTTCATGGAGTATACGAAAATCTCGGCATAAGGCACAGGTTGCGGTAATTCCGGAACCATGCTTGATCTGAATTTGAATGACAGGTAAGGCTTGTGATGCCCTGCCGCTGTTTTCTGAAAGAAATTGGTGCGCAGCGTTGCCAGCAGCACATCGGTTAGTCTGCGTAGAATCCGGTCTTCTGCGATATTCGAGACGCCATCCAGATAGGTTTCAATAGCCGAAATATGTGCATCAAAGGAGGCAGCGTTGGCACCCGCAGGATCAAAGCGCGCATAAAACGCATCAATGATATGACGTGCGGCCACGGGATGTTTGCCCAGCGCATCGGCCACATATTCACGCGAATAGGCAAAGCCGGTTTGGCGCAGATATTGGCAATAGGTGCGCAGAATCTGAATGTCACGCCATGAAATGGCTGCCTTGAGCACCAGCGCATTGAAGGTGTCATTATCGATTTCGCCATTCCACACACGCTGCAGGGCATCTTCGAATAACGCACTGGTTTCGGTCAGGCGCTTGGATTGTTCTTCATTGGCCTGTAGCTGAAAGTCCCGAATCAGGATGTCCGAATAATTCCATTTGGGGGTCACCACAAACGGATTCATCTCCAAGACACGACACCCCAGATTCTCCAGCATGGGCAACATGTCAGACAGCGCCCGCTCGGACTCGGTGGTATAAATTTTCAGGTGGAATAGATCATCTGATTCTTTTTTGCGTTTGAATAAATCAACAGCCAGCCCGTCACCGGTAATGGCTTGCTGAATTTTTGCAATATCGGCAACCGCATCCTGATCGGAATTGAGCTGGATATAGGATTCCGGAAAGGCATTAGCATACACCAGTGCCAGTGAATCACCTTGTTCTTCGCCATATTTCTCGGCCAGACGAGAGCGCAGGCTGTCTGCCCAGCGATTGGTAATTTTAGCGATTTCTTCTTCAATCTCTGCGGTATCCACATCTGGAATTTTGCCGGGTGCGGTGGCGATAATAATGTGCACCCGCGCCAGCGGAGAATCACCCATATTGGTGAAGAATGCCGAGACTTTGCCGGCATAGGCACGGGCCAGAATCAGCTCGATTTGTTCGCGCAGATACGTACTGTGCCGTTCACGCGGGATATAGACCATACAGCTCATGAAGCGTTCGAAGCGGTCTTTGCGCACAAACAGCTTCACGGCAGGTTTGGCTTCCAGAGACATCAATCCGATACAGAAGTGGAACAGGTCTTCTTCACCAATCTGGAATAATTCGTCGCGTGGATAAAACTCCAAGATAGCCTTGAGTTGCTTGCCATTATGGCTGAGCGGGTCGAAGTTTGCGCGCTGCAGGGTGCGGGCAATCTTAAGGCGGATGAACGGGATGCGGTCGGCGCTTTGATAATATACTGTTGAAGTAAACAGCCCTAAAAAGCGACTCTCGCCAATGACCTTGCCGGATTCATTCAGCCGTTTGATAGAGATATAATCCATCAGCACGTTGCGATGAACGGATGATTTGCGGTTGGATTTAGTGATTTCAATCAGGCGCGGTTCAATAGCAAAATGCAGTACTTCTGGCGGCAATGCCTGCAGTCCTTGCGGCTTGAGTTCCGCATCTTCGATTTTGAACAATCCAAGCTCCGACCCGGGTACAATGCGCAGATGTTCATTGCCCTGTTTGTCATAGAAGTCATAATCAACACAGCCCAGAAACACGAAGTTCTTATCGCATAGCCAGGTGAGAAAATCCTTCACTTCCCGCACCTCTTCGGTGCCAAAATACTTATTGGATTGCGACACGCGCTTCATCACATCCTTGGCGCGATCCACCATGACCCGCCAATCCTGTACCACCAGATTCACCGCGCTAAGAATATGGCGGATATTGCTGATGATCTGTTCTTCGGTCACGCCGGTTGGCATGGAAGATAGCTGGAAGTGAATGAATGATTCCGCCTGAACGCCCGCCGGTAGATCGCCGTCATCATCAATTTTAGCAAGCTGCTTAAGTGCGCCAGATTTTTCGCGCTTTACAAAAATGATGGGGTGAATGGTTTCATAAAATGCAAATCCAAGCCGCGATAATTCGGCGGTCAGTGAATCCAGAATGAACGACATGTCATCATTGTGCACTTCGATGATCAGGCGATTTTCTTTCCAGCCATGTTCTTCCCGTGTAGGGTGAAACACGCGGATTTGCAGGTTGGATCCTTTATTCTTAAAGAACTCGAAGCTGTTTCTGGCAATCAGACAGGCGCGCTCGGGGTCCAGCCGTTCCAGATCCATCAAGGGCATTTTGGCGTAATAATGCGCCACAAACTGTCGGATGATGACAGGGGCGTCGGTGGGCAGGTGCTGTTGAATTGCTTCAATGAGGGTAGAAAATCGAACTTTATATTCATCAACCATGTTTGACCTTGTGTGCGAGAAATGTTCCTGCAAGGATGCAGGCAGAGCTGCTCTCTACATACTAATATATTTTGGTTTGTCATCCCATATTAGAATGATTCGTGACTATGAAAAATGAATTATTTCTGAGCAAGTTATGCCGCATTGCAAAAAAAGCGGGCGATGCGATTATGCTCCATTACGGCCAACCGGTTGATGTCGAACGCAAAGCAGACAAAAGTCCGGTGACCAAAGCCGATCTGGCGGCGCATGATGTGATTGTGGCAGAACTTGGACAGTTGACGCCGGATATCCCCATCATTTCCGAAGAGCACCACGATCATGTCTTGCCCGACCGGGTGCAGCAATTCTGGCTGGTGGATCCGCTTGATGGTACCAAGAGCTTTATCCGTGGCACGGGAGAGTTCACCGTCAATATTGGGCTGATTGAAAACGGCGTTCCCGTGCTGGGGGTTATCTATATTCCGGTAGAGTGCATGATGTATTGGGGCGCGACCGGAATGGGGGCGTGGAAACAGAAAGATCATGAAAAAGCGCACGCCATTGCGACGCGGGCGGTTCCCGCTGATGGTGTGGCGGCGGTGGTGAGCCTGTCGCATCTGGACCCGCAGACCGAGCAGTATCTTGGGCCGCTGAATATTAGCAGCCGCATTTCCGCATCCAGCTCACTCAAATTTTGCCGTGTAGCAGAAGGACAGGCCGATCTTTATCCGCGCTTTGGCCCCACGATGGAGTGGGACACGGCGGCGGGTCATGCCATTGCTGTGGCGGCAGGCGGGCGTGTGGAATGTCCGGATGGAAGCGCTTTCTGTTACGGCAAAGAGGGGTTGCGTAATGGCCCGTTTGTGGTGTTTGGCCGTTAACAGCGTGTCTCTATGGCATCCCAGAATGTGGCTGCCGGATTGGTTCCATAAAGCGTTTGCACAGCACGCAAGCCTGTTGGCGAGGTGACATTAATCTCGGTCAGGTAATCGCCAATCAGATCCAGTCCGGCAAAGACGATGCCGGTTTGTTTTAGGATAACTCCCACCCGCTCGCAGATGGATTGTTGTTTGTCGTTCAGCGTTGCTTTGACAGCGGTACCACCCACGCGCAGGTTGGCACGAATGACGCCCTCTGCCGGAATCCGGCCAAAGACACCGGCGATTGCCCCATCGATCAGAATCACGCGCAGATCACGCGAGGTGACTTCTGGCAGGAAGGGCTGAATCATCAGCGGCTCTTTGCTGGTCAGAAAGAACTGTTCCAGCAAGGTATAAAAATTCTGATCATCCGGCGTGATGCGATACACACTGTGTCCACCAAAGCCATAAAGCGGTTTGATAATGATATCGCGGTGCGTGGTGCGGAAGGACTCTATGGAGGCCAGATCACGCGAAATCAGGGTAGGAGGAATCGCATCAGGGAATTGCAGGATAGAAAGCTTCTCAGGCGCATTGCGCACGGTGGTTGGGTTGTTGACCACCAGCGTTTTGTTGTGCAGTTGATCCAGCAGATAGGTGGCGGTCAGATAGGCCATATCATAAGGCGGGTCTTGCCGCATCAGCACCACATCGACGGATTCGAGCGGCAGAGCGGTTGTTGCTGCTGCGGTGAAGTGAGGATCGGCCGCTACGTTGAAGCGAATGGGTTGAGCATGGGTAGTGGTTAGGCCATCTGGACCGCAGGAAAGGCTGGTTGGATGATAGTAAAACAGGGTGTGTCCGCGTGCCTGCGCTTCCAGTGCCAGCGCAATGGTGGAGTCAGACTTCGGGTTCAAAGTCGCCGGAGGATCCATTTGAATAGCAACGCGCAAAGCCATGAGATTACTTGTGCGGCAATTCAGGATATTGGGTGGGCAGGCGCAGATGGCTCACCACGCGTTTGATACCCTTGGTGGTGCGCGCCACTTCCAGAATTTTGCCGTTTTCTTCTTCGGTGCTAACCATGCCCAACAGGTAAGCAACCCCGTTACACACCTCGATGGAATAATTGAAAATGTTGGTGCCTGCTGCCGTTCCCAGACGGAATTCCAGCTCCTTCTCAATCAGCTCATCTCCGGCGTGATCTAAAATGGTGCCGTCTGGCGTGATTTCGATTTCATTGATGACTTCCTGCACCCCATCGGCCCGCCAGGCTTGTTGCTCTGCCTTTACGGCCGTTTCGCGTTTGGTGGTTTTGCCGGTTAGCAATACACGTCCTTTGCGCACGGTGACATGAATATCCATCAACAAATCATGGACATCGGTTTGCAGGAAGTAATGATTAATCTCGGTGTAGATGGTATTATCATTCACCGCATCGCCAATGCTGCGTTGTTTATCAGCGGAGGCCGACACCGCACCGGTAAAACCGGTTAAGGCAACGGTTTGACATCCAGACGCGCCAAGCATCAGGGCTATCGCACCAGCGATACAGGTTACTAATTGACGATTTACCTGAGTGCTCCCCATTCATGCCTCAAATGCGTGACGAATATGCTTAGGCCACTTTATGCCGGACACTACCATAAAATCAAATCGAATGCGAAGCTCTTGATAAGCAGGATGGTTGGCAAGGAAAGCGCTGGCTGCCCTTACGATGCGTTGTTGTTGTGCTGGCTTGAGTGCGTGTAGCCCATCATCAACCTGCTGCCGTGCCTTGACTTCGATAAAAACCAGCTGCTTTCCGCGTTTGGCAATTAGGTCTATCTCGCCGTGCGAATTACGGTATCGCCGCGCCAGAATATGATGGCCGGTCAACATCAGGCTCATAATGCATAACCACTCGGCCCACAGACCGAAGCGATAGGCGCGCAATTTTTTATTGGCGCGGGTCATTTGAGTTGCAGGGCGCGCTGATAGAGCTCGGAACGGCTAAGGCCCGTTTCTTTTGCCACGCTGGCGGCAGCTTCTTTGGTTGATTGTGTTTGCATGGCGTTCACCAGCAATTGATCAATATCTGCGTCTGCCCATGCAGGTTTATCGCCGGGCGCGATCACAATCACCACTTCGCCTTTTACTTCCGTATCCGCATAGGCAGCGATTAGTGCTTGCAGGGGCGCCCGCCGGAATTCCTCGAAGCGCTTGGTTAACTCACGCGCGATCACGGCGTCACGATCACCCAGCCCCTGATGCAGCTCTATCAGTGTCTGGTGCAGCCTGCGAGCCGATTCAAACAACACCAAAGAACCTGGAACCGCAGCCAGTGAAGCAATCATTTGCGTGCGTGCCCCCGTTTTGGTGGGTAAGAAGCCGCTGAAGTGAAACTGGTCGGTTGGTAACCCGCAGGCACATAGCGCGGCCATAACGGAAGAAGCGCCGGGAATGGGGCAGACATCAAACCCCAGCGCTCGCACTTGTGTGACCAGTTTATATCCGGGGTCGGAGATCAAGGGGGTGCCGGCATCGCTGACCAGTGCAACCGATTCTCCTTGCGCTAAGGCATCAATGATTCTGGGTCTTTGGCGGGCACCATTATGATCGTTATAGCTGAGGGTTGGGGTGCGGATATCAAAATGATGCAATAAGGTGGCGGTGACCCGTGTGTCTTCGCAGGCGATCAGGGTGACGGATTTGAGGGTTTCGACGGCGCGGAATGTCATATCGCCCAGATTTCCAATCGGTGTTGCAACAATATACAACACTCCCCCGCTCGGGGATTTACTTTTGTCTTGCTGTGTCGTAAGCTGCGAACCCATAAAACAAGCCATATCAGGGAGGGTTCTATGGCGCAAGTTGCAAGCAAGCGATTTGCCTGTCTGGTGCTGTGTGCAATGGTTTCACTTGCGGCGTGCAAGCCTCCGTTAATGCAGTCTTTTGACAAAAAACCCTCTCAGCCGGTGGCGCAAGGAGAAGCGGCTGCCAGCCAGTCTGATCAGCAGATTTCTGGCACATCGCAGCCTGATCCGGGCAATGATCCGGCCAACCAGAAGGTGGATACGAAAGACTACACCGAAAACCCCACGAAGGTGGTCAAAATAGGCCTGCTGGTGCCGTTGAGCGGTCGCTCCGAAACGATTGGTAAAGCTCTGCAGGATGCGGGGATTTTGGCGCTGTTTGATAAATATGCCTCGCTGTCTGGTCCGGCGGCGGGGGTGCGGGTGGAATTGATTCCCAAAGACACCAAAGAAGGCACCTCAGGCATTCGGCAGGCGGCGGCCGATGCGGTGAAAGAAGGCGCGCAGCTGATTATCGGCCCGCTATATTCGCAGTCTGTGGAGGCTATTAAGCCGCTGGCCAAAGAAGGCAAGATCCCGATTCTGTCCTTTTCTAACAACAAAGCGGTAGCCGGTGACGGGGTTTATGTCATGGGTTTCAACCCCGAAGAACAAACGCGGCGCGTGGCCAGCTTTGTCCTGTCAAAAGATGATATGAACCGTGTGGCGGTGCTGGCGCCCAATGATCCTTATGGTCGCAGCGTAACGGATGCTATCAGAGGCACCGCAGAACTGCTGGGCCGCAAGGTGGAGCCGGTGGTGAACTATGCGCCTGGTGGCGTCACCATTGCGCAGGATGTGCGCAAGCTGGTGGATGAAGCCCGCGTATCGGGAAGAGTGAATTTCAATGCGCTGTTTTTACCGGAGGCCAGCGAATTGCTGGGCACCATTCTGGCACGGTTTGAAGAATTGCAGGTGACGCCGCAAACGGTTCAGTTTCTGGGAACGGGCTTGTGGGATGACCGCGATATTATCCGGCTGTACAAGCTGGAAGGGGCATGGCTTGCCAGCTCGCCTCCCGATATGTATGCCGCGTTTGAAGAACGGTTTATCAATAGCTATGGCTATAAACCGCCGCGCATTGCCAGCCTTGCCTATGATGCGGTGGCGCTGGCTGCCACGCTTGCGACCTCCGGTATCGGATTTACCCATGAAGCCATCACTGATCCGAGTGGGTATAGCGGCCCCGCCAATGGCATTTTCCGGTTCCATAAAAACGGAACAGTGGAACGCGGGTTAGCGGTATTGCAGGTGAAGCATGGCAAGTTTGAAGTGATGGATCCTGCACCGAATGCGTTTGCAACGACTGGCGCCGTACCACACGCGGCGCCTGCGAAGTAACGGCTAGGCAACGATATCGGCAATCAGGTGATTGAGCACCAGCCAGCCCGCATCCGTTGGTATCAGACGTGAGCCGTTTCTTGCCAGCAGCTGGTGGCTCACGGCGCGATCAATCGCTTTGTCGTTGAGCAGTGGCTGCAGTTGCCAGCCATCAACATCAATCCCCTCACGGATACGCAAGCCCATCAGGATATATTCGAGTTGCCGCTCCGGCAGCGTGAGAGAGTCATATACCTCTATCCCATGGTTCTTACTTTGCGCCGATTCCAGCCAGCGCTCGGGGCTTTTGAGTGTTTGCGTGGCAATCCAGCCTGCGCCGTCATATAAGCGTCCATGAGCGCCCGGACCAATCCCAATATAAGGCTCCCCGCGCCAATAGCACAGATTGTGGCGGCTTTCTTGCCCTGTGCGCGCATGGTTGGACACTTCATAAGCAGGCAATCCAGCATCGCGCAATAGATCAAGTGTGAGAGAGAACATCTCTGCTGCCGTATCATCCGGCGGCAGAGAGAATGCTCCCTTATGGTGATAAGCGTGATGAAACGCGGTCCCTTGCTCAATGGTGAGCTGATACAGCGACAGATGCCCATCGGCATGGGCAAGGGCTTCTTTTAGTTCGGTTTCCCAGTCGATCAGCGATTGTTCGGGCCGCGCGTAAATCAGATCGAATGAAACGCGGGTGAAGGTGTGTTTCGCCACATCCAGTGCAGCCAGTGCTTCTGAAGCGCTGTGTTCTCTTCCCAGAAATACCAACGCTTGCGGCCGCAAGGATTGAATGCCCATGGAAACACGGTTGACGCCGGCCTGCCGGAATGCCGCAAATCGCGCGGCTTCCACTGAAGTGGGATTGGCTTCCAGTGTAATTTCAATATCTGGATCGACGGGCCACAGTTCGGTCACGCGGTCAATGATGGCGGCCACTGTTTTGGGCGGCATTAGCGAAGGGGTGCCGCCACCGAAGAAAATACTGCAAATGCTGTAGTCCGGCGGCAGTTGCGTTGCCATGTGATCTAGCTCTTGCAGTAGCGCAAGGTGCCATGCATCGGCATCCACCCCCTCGCGTACATGGGAATTAAAGTCACAGTAGGGGCATTTGGATTTACAGAACGGCCAATGGACATAAATGGCCAAAGGCTTTCTGGTACCGCTTGAGGTTGTTTGAGTCATGGTGCTATTATCACCATTGCAGCGAGGAGTACAAACGCATTGAGCATCGAATCCAAACAGGCGTTGCTGAGCATTCTCAATACTCAATATCAGCATATTTCAGGCATTGAGGAAGAATGGGGCATTCATTTCAAGGAAGGCGACCAGCGGCCGCGCATTGATTATTTCCACGATGCGGTGCGGGCGCTGACATCTGGCTCGGCGGATCTGTATACCAAACACAGCCGCCTGTCGGTGGAGCATCTGGCGTATGATTTATCTCAGTTGCGGCAAATTCAGGCTAAGCCGCTTGGGGTGGGGTTTATCAGTCGGCCACAGCAACCCGCGGGATATCATGAAGTGGCAACCATGCAGGATGTGCAGCGCATGTCGCAACACAGTCCGGACCGCAAAACAAGGGCCGATCTGGCGCAACTATACAAGGATTATGCGGTGATGTTTGCCGCTGTTTTTGCCGAGACGGCAGACATTAATTTTAAAGCCCGCTGCGATGAGATTGACAGCACGGTTCAGGATATTGGCACCATCGAGCAGGTGTTGCAGCAGTTGGCGAATGGCAAGCTATCCAAACAGCAGGCCATGTCACAGCTGGATCAGGTGGAGATGGACAGTCTGCGTGAGCGTATCATACAGGCGGTGAGCAGCCAGACCATTCGCCATGCCGAACAAGAAGTGTTGGCAGGCCAGCTGGCGCAGTTTGAAAAGCAGCTGGATGCGGAAAAGAAAACGATAGAGACGGCTCATCTGCATTATGTCACCGGCCAGCTGGCGGTCTATGAAGGCAGTAAAGATATTGTGAAGCGGCTGGCATCACAGGGGCTGAATCTGGCCGGTAAGTTTGTAGAGAACGCCATGGCGCGCTCGCAGGGCGGTCAGGGCAAAGGGCAGGGGTTTTAGCGGCTACGCTGTGCGGGTGAGTATGGTAACCATGGTCTTCCCATAGTCGCGCTGGGTAATGATCTCGCATCCTTCCAATTCCGGAAACGGGTCTTTGATGCTATGCTCGAAAGCCAGCACGGTGCCATTTTTCAACCAGCCACGTTTGACCAGCGCCTGATAGGCCGGAGCAATGAGTCCGGAATGATAGGGCGCATCCATCAGCACCAGCGAAACGGGGTTGGGTGCCGTTGGAATTTGCTGCACATCGGTGAGAATGAAGCGGGCCTGCTGCTGTTCTCCCAGTGCCGTAACGTTATCGCGTGTACAATCCAGCGAGCGCTTGCTGCTATCGACGAATGTGGCATGCGCTGCGCCGCGGGATAAGGCTTCCAGCCCAAGCGCGCCCGTGCCGCAACACAGATCAAGCACCGGCTGACCAATGATGGGCGAGGTTTCAAAATGGCCATGCATGAGCAGATTGAACAGCGCCTCGCGGCAACGGTCGGTCGTGGGGCGGACTTCCATGCCCTTGGGGGCAGCGATCCTGCGGCCGCGGTGTTTTCCTGAAATGATGCGCATGATTAAACGGTGAATCCTTTCCCTAGCGCGTTGATGAGCGCTTTTCTGGTGACTTCTTTGACCGCGCCTTCCGGGAGATTGCCAAGCTGGAAGGGGCCGTAGGATACGCGGATTAGGCGGCTGACGGGATGGCCCAGATGGTCAAAGACCTTGCGTATCTCGCGGTTTTTACCCTCACTTAAACTGACCTCGGCCCAGACATTGCGTCCTTCGGATTTGGTTTCGTCTTTTTTTACGCTGATGCCGCGGTAGGTAATGCCCTCAATGGTGACGCCTTTTTTGAGCTGACGCAGGCCCGCTTCATCCGGAAACCCATGCATACGCACGCGGTACTTGCGAATCCAGCCCGTGTCGGGATGCTCCAGATGGCGTGACAAATCTCCGTTATTGGTGAGTAGCAGCAACCCTTCGCTGGTGAGATCCAGCCGTCCCACAGAAATCACATGCGCAGGCATGTCATTGGGCAGATGCTCAAAGACCGTTGGCCGGCCTTCGGGGTCTTTGTGCGTGGTCACAAGGCCTGATGGTTTGTGATAAAGCCACAACCGCGTGACGGCGGCATCGGGCAGCGGCTTGCCATCTACCGTTACCAGATCCTCTTCGGTGACATTCAGCGCAGGAGTTTTAATGCGCTTACCATTCACGGCCACTTTGCCCGCTTCGATCATGCGCTCGGCATCCCGCCGTGAGCACAGGCCAGAACGGGAAATACGCTTGGAAATGCGTTCGCCTTCAAACTCGCTCATGGGTGTACCTGATAGTGTTTGCTGGCGGCAACGAAGGCCTCCAGAATGCGATCATCGCCACCGGTGACGTGGTATTCCGGGTGCCACTGCACTCCAATGCAGAAAGGATGAGACGGCAGCTCGATGGCTTCAATCACCCCATCCGCAGCCGTAGCAGAAACGATGCAACCCTTGCCCACAGCGGCCACCGCCTGATGGTGCGCGCTGTTGACGCCGATGGAGTTGGTGCCCAGAATGTTGTGTAGCTTGCTGCCGGAAGCAATAGCGATCTCGTGTCCGATTTCATTTCGTGGATTGGGTTGTTCATGCGCCAAACAATCGGGAACGGAATCGGGAATATGTTGTATTAATGTGCCACCCAATACGACATTCAGCAATTGCTGCCCACCGCAGATGCCAAGGATGGGCATATTGCGTGCGATGGCCTTTTCGGTGATGGCCCACTCGAACTCGGTGCGTTTGTCTTTGGTGATGACGCGCTCATGCACGGTGGTATCGCCATACAGATGTGGCGGAATATCAAAGTCCCCGCCGATAATTATCAAACCGCTGATAATACTTAAATAATCTTCTACATAATCCATTTCGTGAGGCAGGCCGATGGGCGCAGCTCCAATGCGACTGACAGCCGTAAAATAATTTTCGCGAATCGCATACCACGGCAATTTGGAATAGGTTTGCTTGGTTTCATGGTCGAGGGTGAACCCGATGATTGGGCGGATAGAATTCATGATCGAGTCTTGCGTTTTGGTTTTCTTTGATTCATCATAGTAGCAATAACAAGAGGTTCCACCAAACGGAATCTCAACATATGTCGACAGGGGGAGTTGAAGGCTATGATGTCGATACCCGCATTATCGGGTTTCTTATTAGGTCTGACGATGATTATCGCGGCGGTGTTTATGAACACCGACGATGTGATGATCTTCTTCCACTTAGAAGCGGTGATGATCGTAATCGGTGGCACGGTTGCTTGCTCGTTTATGAGTTTTCAGCACACGTATGTGATTATTGGCTTCAAGGCGATCTGGTGGATGGTAAAAAAACCAAAATCCACACGCGAAGGCTTGAATACCGATATTCTGCGCCTGATTAAATGGGCGTATCTGGTACAACAAAAGGGTTTGCCAGCACTGGAAGCAGAAATTCGCAGCGTTCCAACGAATGATCCAGTGATGAAATATTGTCTGGAGTTGGTGGCCTCTGCGCACAAGCCCGAAGAACTGCGCGTGATGATGGAAACCGCCGTTGAATCTGAATATGAGCGCAAAGTGGTACCGGTGACGGTGCTGAAAACCATGGCCGCAAACGCGCCGTCGTTCGGCTTGATTGGTACGCTGGTGGGGCTGATCGCGATGCTCAAAGGCATGGGTGGCGGTGGCGATGATATGTTCCGTGTGGTGGGTTCAGGTATGGCGACAGCGCTGACTGCAACGCTGTATGGTATTTTTACGGCACGGATGATCTATCTACCGGCAGCAAATCAGCTGCAACAGAATGAAGAAATTGAGCGTCTGCGCAATCACATGATTCTGGATGGGCTGGTGATGCTGGCCGAGAAAAAAGGCCCGCGCTTCATGCAGGATCGTCTCAACAGCTTCTTGGATCCGGCAATCCATTTCAATATCGACAAACAGATTCGCTAACCCCTGACATCAGGAGGTCGCTATGGCGTTCCACCAGAGAAATAAACATATTGAAGAAGACGAAAACTGGCTCATTACCTATGCGGATATGATTACACTGCTGATGGCGTTTTTCGTGATTCTGATTTCAATGTCCAAGCCCGATTCCAAACAATCCGAAAAAGTGACAGAGTCGCTCAAACAGGCTGGATTTATCGAAGATGCTGATGTGGTGAAAGAACAAGACCCAATTGAGGTGGTGCAGGAAGAAATTCAGTCGATGATTGAATCGAACAATCTGGAACAGGATATGTCGGTGGAGAAAACAGACAAAGGGGTGCAGCTGGAGCTTTCCAGCGGTTCCTTTTATGAAGGCGGGTCGGCAAAATTCACACGTGAAGCCATTCCGGTTCTGAAGAAAGTGGCTGATATTCTTCAAGACTTTGATTTTGATGCCTACAAGATTCAGGTGGAAGGCCACACCGATGATGTGCCCATGAAGTCTGAAATGTTCCCTTCTAACTGGGAGCTTTCTTCGGCACGTGCGGCCAATATTGTGCGCTTTTTTATTGCAGACGGACTCAAACGGGAGCTGCTCAGCGCCACCGGCTATGCAGATGTGAAGCCCAAAGTGCCCAATCTGGATGATCAGGGCAACCCCATTCCAGAAAATCGGATTCTCAATCGCCGTGTGGTCGTGCGTATTGAGCGGATTGACTAAGCGGGCTTAATACCCAGCAGACGGCAAACCGGTATCACCAGGTCGGCCCGATTAAGGGTATAAAAATGCAGATGTTTAGCACCCGATAGGCAGAGCAGCTTGCATTGCTCTGCGGCGATGGCGATGGCGATCATTTTATGGACCTCGGGGTGATATTCCAGATCGGCGAATAGCTCATGAACCCAGGCCGGAACAGAGGCTCCGCACATCTGTGAGAAATTCACCATCTGCTTGTAATTACCCACCGCCAGAATGCCGGGGGTGATATCTATTTTGATGCCTGCTTTTTCCACTTTCTCGATGAAACGCAGATAGCTTTCGATGTTGAAGAAATATTGCGTGATGGCGCGGGTGGCACCGGCGTCTACCTTGCGCTTGAGATGGTCAATATCTGCTTGTGGGCTTAATGCTTGAGGGTGGGTCTCCGGGTAGGCCGCGACGCTGATTTCAAAATCAGCCACCTGTTTCAGGCCCGCAACCAGACTGTCGGCATAGGCGTAGCCTTCAGGATGCGGGGTATAGGTGGTTTGCCCCTTGGGTGGATCGCCGCGCAGTGCCACAATGTGATGCACGCCGGCGTCCCAGTAATCTTTGGCAATCTGGTTAATTTCATCGCGGCTGGCGCCTACGCAGGTCAAATGCGCCGCCGGTTCCAGTTTGGTTTCTTCGCGGATGCGCCGCACCAGCTGATGGGTGCGCTCGCGGGTGGAGCCGCCAGCGCCATAAGTGACGGACACAAACGTAGGCTGGTAGGGTTCCAGCGCTTTCAGGCTTTGCCACAGCGCGTTCCCCAAAGCAGGGGTATGAGGGGGGAAAAACTCAAAAGATACGCTTGGTGGCGTGCTAAGTCCGCCAGATTGCAACTGGGTGAACCATTCCTGCATGGGTTTCATGGATGCCTCGCTTTGTTGCATTGGCGCAACAGCTGTTAGAATCTTCTATCTTCCTATTCGAATAAAGTGCAAAACTCTACCGACAAATGGAGCGGATGTGAATAGCATACCGGTCAGATTCACCCTAATTTAATCTTTTGCTGGTTAAATGGGGTTTTATTCAATATAGAACAAAACAAATTTTCGGTGAGGACGGGTTCATGTTTAAAAAGATTGTGCTGACATGTGTGATGATGCAGTTGCTGGCGGCGTGTGCGTCGTCTCCCAATACTGATCCGAAGCACGATCCGCATGAGGCGTTTAATCGCCAGATGTTTGCATTCAATGAATTGGTAGATCAGGTGGTGCTGCGTCCGATTGCGGCGACCTATCGCTATATTGTGCCACAACAGGGCCGCACAGCGGTTCGCAATGTGCTGCGCAATCTGAGCGAGCCGGTGACCATGGTTAATGCCATGCTGCAAGGTGATGTGGAGCGCTTCTTCACCTCGTTCTGGCGTTTCGTTCTGAACTCAACCTTCGGTTTTGCGGGAATTTATGACTTTGCAGGCGAAAATACGCCGCTGTCGTACCGCGGAGAAGATTTTGGTCAAACGCTGGCTGTGTGGGGCAATGATACCGATAGCAGCTATCTGGTGCTGCCGATTCTGGGCCCAAGTACGGTGCGTGATGTGTTTGGCCGCGTTGTAGATATTGCATTTAATCCGCTGACTTACATCGATGACGGTCAGCCGGCGGTGTATCAAAGTATAGCACAGGGTCTGGCAACACGTGAAGAATTGCTGGATCTGACCGATGAGATTCACCGGACCTCACTTGATCCTTATGCGACCTATCGCAGCGGCTATCTGCAGCACCGCGTGGGTCAGATCAAGAACACCCACAATCCGAAGGTTCCTGGTCTATAATCGCGTATAATGAGTGAAATGGTACATATCATGCGACAATGGTTGTTGAGTTTGGTCTTTGCGTTGTTTGCGCTGCCGGCGCTGGCCGCAGGAGAAGATGTAAAGGCATTTGCCGATAAACTGGCGGATAGCGCCCTGACCATCGTGAAAAACGAGAAGCTTTCTGAAGCAGAGAAGCAGACCCAGCTGGAGGCGTTGTTTAAAACCAATGTTGATATTCAGTGGGTTGCCAAATTTGTGATGGGCAAGCACTGGAAAGCGGCGACCGAACAGCAACGTACCGACTATCTGTCGAACTATGAGAAGTTCATCCTTAAGAACTACACGTCTAAACTGACAAACTATTCCGGTCAGGAATATAAAATTCTGGATGCCAAAAAAGATGCGGATGGTGACTATCTGCTGACCATGGAAGTGGTGAGCAGCAATGGTGATCCGAATGTGCTGATGGATTACCGTATCCGCAAAGTGGCCACCGGCTTCAAAATCTTCGATATTATCGTGGAAGGGGTGAGCATGATCACCACCCAGCGTTCAGAATTCGGGTCTGTGATTACCAATCAGGGCATTGAATATCTGATTGAAGCGCTGAAGAAGAAAACCGCTTCTTAGAACCCTCTGGCTACGGGTGTGGCTTTGCCCTCCAGCCGGATTCCCAATGCTGCAGTAACGTTATCAACAGACGGGAAACTGTCTCCCAGAAGTGCTTTGGCGCGGCACAGCGACAGCGTGAGGTTCTCCAGCTGTGTCAGTTCCTTGATTTCCTGCAAGGCGTGTGATTTGAGACCATGAAACGGCGCTGCGGTCTTGGCTTTGGCGTAAATATCTGGCTTGGTTTCGATATCATGCTGCAGCAGAATATCGCTGACCACCTCCACGAAATCACGCAGGTCCTGCGCAGTTTCTGGAAGCTGCACTCCAAACTTCATGCGATCCACTGCGCTAAGCGTCGTTTTCTTCTGCTCAAGCGCATCGGCCACCCGTGTCAGCTCATCCAGCCCCTGCAGCCGTTGCAGCGCCAACAAATCATCGATTGAGGGATAAGGTTCTTCCCCACCGCAGAACAGTGCCGCCATGGTGGGTTTGGTCGATTTTTTCGCCATTAAGCGGCCCGGCTGATCGGTTTATATTTAATGCGGGTGGGGTTGAGCGCGGCATCGCCCAGACGGCGGATGCGGTCTTGCTCATATTCCTGATAATTGCCCTCAAACCATTCCACATGACTGTCACCTTCATAGGCCAGAATGTGGGTGGCAATGCGGTCCAAGAACCAGCGATCGTGGCTGATGATAATCGCGCAGCCCGCAAATTGCAGTAGCGCCTCTTCCAGCGCGCGCAGCGTTTCGACATCCAGATCGTTGGTGGGTTCGTCCAGCAACAGCACGTTGGCGCCAGAACGCAGCATTTTCGCCAGATGCACGCGGTTGCGCTCACCGCCGGATAATACGCCCACTTTTTTCTGTTGGTCTGGCCCTTTGAAGTTGAACCAGCTGCAATAGGCGCGGGACTTCACTTCCTGCTTACCCAGCTTGATCATATCCAGCCCGTCGGAGATTTCTTCCCACACGGTTTTATTATCGTTCAGGGAGTCACGGGATTGGTCAATATAGCCCAGCTGCACGGTTTCGCCGACCGTGATGGAGCCGCCATCGGGGGCCTCTTGACCGGTGATCATGCGAAACAGGGTGGTTTTACCTGCGCCGTTGGGGCCAATGACCCCCACAATGCCGCCGGGCGGAATGTTGAAGCTCAACCCGTCAATCAACAAGCGGTCGCCGTAGGCTTTGTTTACGCCCTCTGCGATAATGACTTTGTCACCCAGACGCTCTGAGGTCGGGATGACAATCTGCGCCACGCCCTGACGCTTTTCCTGCTCCTGCTTGACCAATTCATCAAACGCCTTAATGCGGGCTTTGCTTTTGGACTGACGTGCCTTAGGCGAACTGCGCACCCATTCCAGCTCCTGCTCGATCTGCTTTTGGCGGGAGGCATCTTCTTTTTCTTCCTGAGCCAACTCTTTCTGCTTTTGCTCCAGCCAGCCGGAGTAGTTGCCTTCATAGGGGCGGCCTTCGCCGCGATCCAGCTCTAGCGTCCAGCCGGTAATGTTATCGAGGAAGTAGCGATCGTGGGTGACCATCACCACGGTGCCGGCATATTCGCGCAAGTGACGTTCCAGCCAGGCCACGGACTCTGCGTCCAAGTGGTTGGTGGGTTCGTCCAGTAACAGAATGTCCGGCTTTTCAAGCAGCAGGCGAGCCAGTGCCACGCGGCGCTTCTCACCACCCGATAGGCGGGTAATATCGGCGTCGGCCGGCGGGCAGCGCAACGCTTCCATGGCCATATCGACGTCGGTGTCCAGATTCCACGCATCGGCGGCATCGATTTTTTCCTGAAGCTCGCCTTGTTTTTCCACCAGCTTCATCATTTCGTCATCGTCGGTGACCTCGCACAGCTGCATGGAAATGGCATTAAAATCATCCAGCAGGGCTTTCTTTTCTTTCAAGCCATCCATCACATTTTCGAACACGCTTTTGCTGGTATCGAGTTGCGGTTCCTGTTCCAGATACCCCACACGGATGCCTTCGCCCGCCCAGGCTTCACCGGTGAATTCCTTGTCGACGCCTGCCATGATTTTGAGCAAGGTGGATTTACCAGAACCATTGTGGCCCACGATACCGATTTTGGCGCCGGGCAGGAAGGACAGCCAGATATTCTTCAGAACTTGTTTGGTGCCATAGGACTTATTCAATCCTTTCATGACATAGACATACTGAACCATGCGATACTCTCAATCATCTAGGGGTTTTGTGACTAGTGACGCGACTTGCGCGCTTTGTCAACAGCGCTGTGGCGCTTAATTGCCGACCAGATAGATAAATCCGCCAATGAGAAGAAGCAGAAACAGGATATGACCCAGCGCAAAGCTGAGCAGGCCCATCACAAAGCTCATGGCCAGCCGCACAAAAAACAGGACGATCCGGACCGGCAAAAACAACAGGTGCAAAATGAAAGCCGCCTCCCTTCATTGGAGCTTCATACTAGCATGAAGCGCAACGGGAAAACAGCCCTAGCGTTTTCTGGCGAAGAAATCTTTTAACAAAAGTGCGCACTCGCTTTCACGCAGGCCTCCCACCACTTCGGGTTTGTGATGGCAAGTGGGTTGCTCAAAAATGCGAGGCCCATGCTCAACGCCGCCGCCCTTGGGGTCGTAGGCACCAAAATAAAGCCGCCGGATGCGCGCAAAACTGATAGCCTGTGCGCACATTGGGCAGGGCTCCAGCGTGACATAGAGATCGCAATCCACCAGATGTCGTGTGCCCAGCTTCTCTCCGGCTTGCCGCAAGACCAACAATTCCGCGTGGGCAGAGACATCGCAAGCGGTTTCCACCAGATTATGCGCGGCGGCGATGATGTGCTGATCCTGCACAATGACGGCGCCCACAGGCACCTCACCCCGAGCAGCGGCGCGCTGCGCGAGAAGGATGGATTCACCAATATAATCAGGCACTTATTTTTTCCGGAAGGCGTCTATGGAAATGACTTTAGAGTCATTAGCGGGCGGATTCGCCTCGGTGGGGGGTTCCTCGTCGAAAGAGGCTTCGGGCGGCATTTCACGGCCCGTCCGCCCCGTGGCAGGACAATGCACGCTTTCTTCTTCTTCCTCCCATTCACCGCGGTGGAACTGCAGGCCAAACTTGATGCTGGGGTCGGCAAAGGCCGTCAATGCATCAAAGGGAATGGTGAGGGTTTCCGGCACGTTGCTGAAGCTGAGCGTGACCGAGAAATCATGCTCACGAACGGTCAAATCCCAAAATTGGTGCTGGACCACGATAGTCATCTCATCCGGGTAGCGTTGCTTGAGGTGGTCTGACAGACTAACCCCCGGATAATGCGTGAGAAAAGACACGAAGAAATGATGCTCCCCAGGCAAGCCATGCTGCTGCACCTGACTCATGGCGGTACGCACGACAGAGCGCATCGCCCCATCAATCAGGGCGGGGTAGTCAATCGAGTCATGATGAAATGGCGGTCTCATATGCCCACTATATAGCGCCTACGCCGCAGGATGCAAGGGTTTTGCGCAGTGCAAAAGGAGGCAAGTCAGGGGAAAATCTGTGGGAGTTGAGCGGGTGGGGGGATTCTGTTGCCCGGCTCCCCCCGGCCGCGTTTACGAGCTAGAGCTCACGAACTGCCCTTAGGCAGCAGCGCGAACCGCTACGACAGCGTTGTCGTTAGCTGCAACGAGTGCAAAGTTATCGTTTGCATCTATAAAAGTGATCCATCACGGCGGTATCATGCCGGACAAAAACAAGACCTTTACTGCGTCTGTCGATCCTAATTCGCCCCCATAATCTGGTATCCGCGATGCCAGTAAGTCTGGTGGAGGCGCCGGGTTCCGCCCCCGGGTCCAATCCGTCTATTCCATCAAGTCATTTATTGTCATAGCTGCCGAAACAGCAGGCCTATTATAGGGCCACAACGCAGGAAGTACAAGGGCAGTGAGAGAATTATTTGGGTGCGTATTTTTTGATCAGCGGCATTTGGCTCAAGGTGAAAAGCACAGTACAGGTGAGCATACCGAATACTTTGAAACTGACCCAGAAATCGGTGGAGAAAGAGCGCCAGATCACCTCGTTTAGCAGCGCCAAGAATACGAAGAAAAATCCCCAGCGCGCCGAAAGTACCCGCCAGCCCTCGTCGGTAAGCTGGAACGCTACATGCAGCAGGTGCTTAAGCAGGCCGCGCTTATAGCCGTACGCCCCGATGAGCAGCACAGAGGCGAACAGGCTGTTGATGATGGTTGGCTTGATTTTAATGAAATGTTCGTCATTGAGTGCCAACGTTAGTCCGCCAAACACCGCGACAACGACACCGGAGATCAGCGGCGACATGGCCACACGCTTTTCAACCGCATAGCTGATGAGCAGGCTGATGAGCGTTGCGGCGATGATAAGGGCGGTGGCCAGCATCAGATTGCCAAATTTATAGCCCAGAAAAAAGGCGGCCAGTGGCGTCATATCCAACAAAAGCTTCTGATGGGTCGATAATTGCTTCATCGTTAACCTTATCTTTACACAAAGCTGCGAAAAAGGAGTGGTAAGCAACGCTATATAACGAAAAAGCATTGACGTACAACAGCTTTAAGCTGAATATGAAACAAAATAGATAACAGGATGGGGTGTGCGATGGCGGAACGAGATCCAAAAAAGGCCAATTCGACCGTACTAATCGTAGAAGACGAAGTCGCGATTGTGACGATGCTGCGCTACAATTTGGAGCGCGAAGGATTCAAAGTGCTGGCAACGGGTGATGGCGAAGAAGCTGTCAATATTGTGCGCGAGCAAAATCCGGACATTATTGTACTGGACTGGATGCTGCCCGGCATGACCGGCGTGGAAGTGTGCAAACAGCTGCGCTGGGACCAGCAGACCAAAAATATTCCGATCATCATGCTGTCTGCGCGTGGGGAAGAAGGTGACCGTATCCGCGGACTCGATAGCGGTGCCGATGATTACATGGTTAAGCCGTTCAGCCCGTCTGAGTTGATTGCGCGTATTCATGCAGTGTTCCGCCGGATTCGCCCGTCACTGTCAGAAAAAGTGCTGGAATTTTCCGGTATCATTCTCGATATCACCTCGCACAAAGTATCGCGCGATGGCAAGGAAGTGCATTTGAGCCCGACCGAATTTGGTCTGTTGCGCCACATGATGGAACATCCAGGCCGCGTATTCTCGCGTGAGCAGTTGCTGGATTCGGTGTGGGGTCACGATATTTATGTGGAATTGCGCACGGTGGATGTGCATATCCGCCGCCTCCGCAAAGCGCTGAATTATGATAACAGCCAGCCCGATCTTATCCGCACGGTGCGCTCTGCTGGCTATGCGCTGGAAGAAAATCCCGGCGGATCAAATTATCAGAACGAAGAGGCCGAGTCTGAGTCTTAAGCCGCGTCAGGCTTTGGATTTGGGGTTGAAATAAAGCTGAAGCAGTGCCGCTTTGTCGGGCTGATAGTCCATGCTTTCCCACAGCGCTTCCAGCTTACGCAGGGTTTCTCCCATCTGCACCCCCTCGGCGATGCCATGCGCTTTGAGGTCATGTCCGGTGATCGGGAAGGTTGGAATTTGCCAGTGGCGCAAGAGATTCAGGGCAACATCCAGCACATCCAGCGTATCCGGCTTCCATGATAGCGCAATCAGGCGTGCAAACGCATCGCGGCCGACATGGCGCAGGCTGGATTTAAGCGTTATCTCAAGGGCAGAAGGCGCAATCGGGTCGTGAGATACCAGAAACTCTAAAGATTTAGTGGTCAGGCGCGATAGTTTCCATCGCTCGATCACCCGTGCACAGCTGGCCTGCGGATTGTGACTGGCGCGCAGCAAGGCGGCCAGACGGGTGGTGCTATCGGGCTTAATGCCCATGGTTTTTTCGCCCTGCAGAAGCGTATTTAGGGCCTCCAGCGACTCAATTGGACCGATCAGGGCAGGTAGAATATCCGGCAACATCAGCGCTAACGCAGCGCAGGGATTGTCTGCCGCGAGCAGCTTCGCCATTTCATGCTGAATGCGTTCTCCGGATAGCCCGTCCAGCAAGGCAAGATGTGTCCGACATGCCGAAAGTGCATCGTTATGCGCAGGCTCTTTTCCGTGTGTGGCAAGGAAACGGAAATAGCGCAGAATCCGTAATGCATCCTCCTGAATGCGGGCATGAGGGTCGCCGATGAATCGCACGATACCTGCCTGCGCATCGGCAATGCCAGTGTGAAAATCATAAAGCTGGGCATGGGCGTCGCAATAGATGGCATTGAAGGTGAAATCCCGCCGGTTTGAATCGTCTTCCCAGCTATCGGTGAACGCCACTTCGGCGTGGCGGCCATCGCAGGAGAGGTCTGTGCGCAGGGTTGTAATCTCGTAGCCTTTGCTGTCAATGACAGCGGTAATGGTGCCATGTGCCAGACCAGTCGGCACCGCTTTGATGCCTGCATGTTCAAGGATAGAGATAGTTTGCTGCGGAGTTGCCGGTGTGGCGGCGTCGATATCTTGTACCGGCCGGTGCATGACAGCATCGCGTACGCACCCGCCGACAAAGCGCAAGGGATAACCCGCCGCATCAAATGCCGTAAGCAGTTGCGTGATAGCGCGGCTGTGCAACCAGTCTGTATGGTGGAGTTGCATCAATCCAGCTTTCCGGGGACAAGTTGACCGTCAATCAGCTCCTTGGGCTGATAATTGGTGCCAGAATTGTGCCCGGCAAGCAGAGGAATAGCAAACAGGCTGATGGCCAGAAACAGCACGGACGCGGCGGCGGTCAGAAGCCATGGCCCATCGGTGATGTGTGGCAGCGGCAGCCCTGCTTTGCGGGCCTTTCTGCGCTTGAGCCAGAACCAAAGAAAATAAATTCCGATTGGAATGAGTGCAGGCCAGCAGCGAACCAGTAGAATGCGCAGCATACGATCTCCTCATAGGTGTTCGCATATTAGCAAAGCTTACCCTGCTTGGCGAGAACCTTCCTCAACCGACAGCGCGGCGATGATGCGGTTTTGAATTTCTTCGAGCCTGTCGGGATGGAAAATTTTCAACCCGAAGGTATCTTTGACGTAAAACACGTCAACCGCCTTTTCGCCGTAAGTGGTGATATGCGCGGTAGAGATGGTCAGCCGCAGATCGGTCAGGGTTGCGGCGATATCAAACAATAAGCCCGGCCGGTCCAGACCGTTGACTTCTACTACGGTGTGTTTTTCGCTGAGTTTATTATTAATGAATACGCTGGGTTTGACATCCAGCGCCTTCAGTCGGGAACTGGTTTTGCGGCGTTGTTTGGTGATGGCCTCTTTAAGGTTCATGCGACCCCCGGTGCTTTCCAGCAGGTAGGTAAGCCACTGATTCAGGCGTTTAGTATCTTCAAATGCCTGATTTTGGATGTTCTGGATTTCCAGCAAAGCAATCGTGAGTCCGTTGCGTAAATTATAAAGTTTGGCACCCAGAATTGAGGCGCCGATCAGGGTGACGCATCCTGCGATATACGTCAGCAAAGCATGATGATGCGGAATGCACAAGGTGAGGTGTGTGATAGAACGGAATTGGTCGATTTCATAACGATAGCCGATAGGCTCAGGCTGATCCCAAATGCTGCGCAGCAAATTAGCCAGCGCCACATGCTGATCCTTGGAAAGACTGAGCCAGAAGTCTGGAGGTCCCAGCTCGAAATAGCGCTCGCACTGAGCTTCACTCCAGTCGGTGAGTGCAGATGCAACGTCGCTTTTTGTGCGATCAATCGCCTCTTGATGCTTCCCAAAATCAGTCGCACCCATATAGGCTTCCGCCTGATAATAAAGCTTGCGGATGAGAGCGCCTTTCCAGCCATTCCAGATCATCGGCCCTACGGCCCGAATGTCTGATACGCTTAACACCAGCAACAACCGCAGCCGTTCGGGCGATTGCACAACGGAACAAAATCGGCGATGGTTTGCACATCATCCAGATCACGTTTGAAGGCAATGTCAGTAAACAGAATATGCTCGCGCACCAGCCATGCTGCGGTGTCGACTTCTTGTTGATTGAAACCAAAACGACTGGCTAGTTTGCGCACGATTGATTCACCAATGACGGGATGATTGCCGCCCCTTCCTTTGGCAATATCGTGACACAGAAGCGCCAGATACAAAATATGGCGCGATTGTGTGATGTGCTGAATTACGTCGGTAGCCAGCGGCAGCTCATCTTTTACCTCGCCCTTTTCAATGGAGCGCAAAATGCCCAGCGCACGGATGATATGTTCATCCACCGTGTAGATGTGATACATGTCATATTGCATCAACCCCACAATCCTGCCGAAATCCGGAATAAATTTTCCTAGAACATCGGCTTCATTGAGGCGCCGCAGCATGGTTTCTGGCCCTTTATCGGACAGCAGCATGTGCATGAAGAGCTGGTTGGCTTGCGGGTTGTGTCGCAGCGAGTCATCAATGAGCGATAGATTGCGGCTGATCTGCTGCAAGGCGCGGGGGTGAATGTCCAACCCGTGTGCTTGCGCAGTATGGAACAGTTTCAGTATGAGAACCGGATTTTCAGTGATGGCTTGCGGAGAAAGAAAATCAAGCCGCTGTCCCTCCAGCCGGAATTCTTCGATGTGTTTTTCGCGCTCCAGCAGGCGTAAGATGCTCAGCTTGGGTCGATGCTTGTGCTCTTCTTCCAGCAGCGCGCAGAATTGGCGAGTCAGATCGCCCACATGCTTTGCGACCTGAAAATAATGTTTCATGAAGCGTTCAACCGGCCGGTGAATGTGGCTGGTGCGATAGCCGAGCTTCTCGCCGATGCGCAGCTGCATATCGAAAGTCAGCCGTTCTTCAGCGCGCCCCGCCAGCAGGTGGAGGTGGATGCGTACCGTCCACAGAAACTGTTCGGCATTTTTGAACTTGCGATATTCCTGTTCGGTGAGCAAAGAGCGATTCACCAACTCGCGAATGCTGCGTGTGCCGTAGCAATAATGCGATAACCAGTAAAGCGTATGCAGATCGCGCAGGCCGCCCTTGTTTTCTTTGATGTTAGGCTCAAGCAGAAAACGCGAATCGCCATGCTTCAGGTGACGGGTTTCGCGCTCTTTAAGCTTGGCTTCCACATAGCGTGGAGGGTCAGACCCCAGCACTTGTCTGTCAAAGCGGGCGGTGAGTTGTTTTAGCAGGGCAGCATTACCCACGACAATTCTGGCATCCATCAGGTTAGAGCTGATGGTGTGGTCGCTTTTGGCCAGATCGATGGCTTCATCTACTGTGCGGACGGAGTGTCCTACCTGTAGCCCCAGATCCCACAGATAGTAGAGGCAGGCTTCCACATAGGCTTGCACATCCTTGGGCTTGGCCTGCTGATGCAGAAACAGCAGGTCGATGTCCGAATAGGGAAACAGCTCCTTGCGGCCATAACCACCTACCGCAACACAACAAAAATACTCATCTTGATTGCCGGAAGGGTGTGCCACTTTAACGGCCGCATGGATGGCTTGAATCATCTGATCCATGATTGCGGTCATGTCTTTGAGGTACCCGTTGGGCTTATTAGATTGCAGAAATCGTTCTGCGGCCTGCGCCGCACCGGCCTGATAAAATGTTTTTAATGCGGTAACGATGGTCTGGTTGTGCTGTTTTTGAGATGCCAGCGCAGTAATTTGCTCAATTAACGCGGTTGGGGGAATATTTTCTTTAGGTTTTGAAGCAACCATTGTTCTACCATCATCGAAATAATCTGTTGGTCTCAAGTTAGCCGAATGTTCACGTCCCGCGCAACTCTTCCCGTCGTGTGTGTCGCCATCCTCTGTATGATAGGCAGCACCTGCTTCTTTTCGTTGATGAATGTCTTCACCCGTATGGCGACGTTCGATATGCACATCGCCCAGATCGTTTTTCTGCGTAATTTATTCAGTGTGGGGCTGCTGCTGCCCTGGGTGCTCAGGCACGGATCCGGCGTGTTGCACACCCATCGCATCAAAGATCATTTCTGGCGCGGAACACTGGGCGTGATCGGCATGCATCTGTGGTTTTACAGTATTGCTACCCTGCCGCTCAATCATGCCACGGCGCTTAGTTTTACTGCGCCGATCTTCATGACCATTTTTGCAATTATTTTTCTGGGTGAGCGAGTGGGGGTGCATCGCTGGTCGGCCATTGTGGTGGGCTTCATCGGGGCGATGGTGATTATCCGTCCAAGCCCCAGCGACATGCAGTGGGAATCCTTCATCGTGTTTCTGGCGACATCTTTCTGGGCATCGGCGGGGATGCTGGTAAAATCGCTCACCAAAACCGAGCCAACCAATCGCATCGTGTTTTACATGTCGGTTGTGATGGCGTCTTGGTCACTGCCCTTTGCGCTGTGGCACTGGACGCTGCCAACACCGGACCAGCTCTGGCTGATTTTCGGAATTGCGCTGGCCTCCACCGTGTCGCATATTTTTCTGGTGAATGCCTATTCGCGGGTGGATGTGGTGGTGCTGATGCCGTTTGACTTCTTCCGCCTCATTTTCACGGCGATGTTTGCTTATATTGCCTTTGGCGAGATTGCAGACCGGTGGACATGGATGGGCGCAGCGATTATTGTCACCAGCGCGGCCTATATTGCTCGAAGAGAGGCAATCCGGCGTAAACAGAAGGAAACTACTCCCGCATGACCACGCATACCACCATCACCACCAGCCGCTTCTGGCCGAATCGCCAGCAGCGCGATCTGTTGCGCCAGCTGGTGCGTCGCGATCTGGCATCGCGCTATCGTGGTTCTGCGCTGGGTGTGCTCTGGAGTGTGCTGAATCCGCTGTTGATGCTGGGGGTTTATACCTTCGTGTTTGGCGTGGTGTTTCAGGCGCGCTGGGGAGAAAATGCGTCCCACAGCACCGCTTCCTTTGCCATGGTCCTGTATTGCGGGCTGATGATTCATGCAGCGCTGGCGGAAATTCTCACGCGCTCCACCACCATCATTCTCCAGCACCGCAATTATGTGAAGAAGGTGGTGTTCCCTCTGCAGCTGCTACCGGTGATGATTGTGATGTCGGCCACGGTTCTGTTGCTGATTCAGTGGGCCATTTTGCTGGTTGGCATGGCGCTGATGGGCATGGCGCTAACCCCAAGCATCCTGTTGTGGCCGGTAATCATGATCCCGTTTTTACTGCTATCTTTGGGGCTGGCGTGGTTTGTCGCGTCGATGGGGGTGTATATCAGGGATCTGGCGCAGATCATGGGGCTTTTGGTAACACTGCTGTTGTTTTTAAGCCCCGTATTCTATCCCGCCTCGGCGTTGCCGGAAGCATACCGGACATTTCTCTACCTCAACCCGCTGACGCCCATCATCGAAAACAGTCGGTTGGTAATCATCGAAGGCCAGCAACCACACTGGGAAACCCTGACATTTTATGCGGTCCTCTCGCTATTGATCTGTGTTTTCGGGCATTGGTGGTTTGTCCGCACGCGCAAAGGCTTCAACGACGTGGTCTAGCACCATTTCTGATTTGATTAGAAGTCCATGTGGCAATAGTGCAACAAGCATGCGCTTTCCCGAAAAACCCATCCTAACGCTAACAGAAGTCGTTGACATACGGGCGTGGTAGTGGCTAAACCGTAAGTCATTATGCGGTGCAGTAGGTCTGTGCCGATGGGTGTATAAGAAGCAAAAAGCAAAGAAATTGCGGCTTGTGCGCCTTGATAACATCGAATCAGGAGTACTGTGCACACGCACATTGTTCTGGAATATAACATTAGCAAGAGGTTTTTAACATGACTGCATATGATTTCTCACTTGTAAAAAACACCTCGATCGATTTCGACGTTGATGCCGATACGATCAACATGGGTGCAGTGGATGCGTCTGATTTCACCATCACGTCTGTAGATGGCGATCTCACGCTGACCAACGGTGATGGCGATTCTGTAACGCTGAATAGCGTTTCATTGGCTGAACTCAGCACGGTGAACATTCTGTTCGGCACTGGCACGACCGCTGGTTCTTCTGCTGCGATCTTCGTTGGCGACAACGATAGCAGCGCGCTGGTAGACGGCATTGCCAACACCATCGACGAAGCAACCGAAAAAGCCGCTGCTGAAGATGCAAACAACCTGTTCTACGGTATGGGCGGCGCTGACGTCATCACCGCGAACGATGGCGACAACATCATCTTCGGTGGTTCTGGTGCTGTGGATTCTGCTGACGGCGCTGACGATATTACCGTTGGCACCGGTTCTAACACCATTTACGGTAACGCAGGTAACGACAACATCACCATCGGCGCAACCGCTGCTGGTAACTCAGTCGTCGTATTCGGCGGTCTGGGTAACGACTCAGTAGACACCGGCGCTGGTGTGGCTTCTGCTACGCTGGAAGTTCGTGGCAGCTCTGGCAACGATACCGTTGATGCAGGCGCTTGGTTGGGCGATGCAACCATCTATGGTGGTAACGGCGCAGGCGATTCTACCGATGGCGCGGATTCAATCTCTTTTGGCGATGGTTCTGCAAAAATCTACGGTAACGCAGGTAACGACACCATTGATGTGGATGACACCGCTGCTAACGAAACTGTAGAAATCTACGGTGGTCTGGGCAATGATGACATCGAGACCGATGTTGGTGTTGCAACCGCAACGGCTAAACTGTTCGGTAACACCGGCAACGACAGTATTGATGCAGATGCATTCCTGGGCGATGTGACCATCTATGGTGGTAACGGCGTTGCTGACTCTACCGATGGTTCTGACGTGATCGATGTGGGTATCGGTTCTACCATCGTATATGCAAACGCAGGTGATGATACCATCAACCTCGGCACCTACAACGCAGATACCGAGATTACCGTATATACCGGTCTGGGTGATGACGTAGTAAGCATCAGCGGTGGTGATGATGAAGCAACCACCACGATCAATCTGGCAAGTGGCGCGCAAACCGTTGATTTCGATGCGGTTCAAGGCCAGCTGGTGACCATCAACAATTTCGATGCTGATAATGACACCATCAACTGGGATCTGGATTCTGGTGATGCAACCGACCTCGTTTATGCGAATGGTTTCATCTTCAACGATGCGGACAGCGATGGCATTTATGATGCGGCTGACGAAGAGTCTATCAATCTGGCATCTCTGGCCAGCGACCTGAATGGCGACAATCTGGTGCTGACCAACGCTGGTATCGGTGGTGCAGTTGTGGGCATTCTGGCAACCAACCTGTTCGGCGCAGCCGATACGCTGGAAGGTGGCACGGGCAATGACCAGCTGATCGGTGGCAATAGCGGCGATACCTTCGTCGTTGGCGCTGGCGATGACAAAATGGTCGGTGGCACCGGTGCAGATGTATTCCAAGTGGAAGCAGATGAGCTGGATAACAACGACACCATCGAAGGCGATACCGGTACGGACACGATTGAGCTGACCGCTGCTGGCAACTTGGCAGACAACGACTTCACCGAAGTAACCGGTGTTGAAACCCTGTTGTTTGCTGACGAAGATTTCGGTGGTAATACCGTAACTCTGAACACTGAAGCTGACGAAGCTGGCATCACTACCATTGATGCAGGCGACCTGACCGGCACCAACGATGTGAACGTGGTTCTGGGTGGTGCTTTCGATAATGACATTACTTTCACCGGCGGTGAAGGCGATGACACGATGGATGGTTCTGGCAGCAACGGCGCAGCGATCAATGCAAATGGCGGCGATGGCGATGACCAACTCTTCGGCGACGATGCAGCAGACACCCTGACCGGTGGTGCTGGCGACGACGATCTGTGGGGTGCTGATGAAGTGGATGTGATCACCGGCGGTGCTGGCAATGACACCATCTCTGGTGGTGAAGGCGCTGAAAGCCTGTCTGGTGGCGCTGACGATGATACCTTCGTCTTCGCAATCGGCGATTCAGGTGATGCGTCTGCAACCAACGCAGCACTGGTAGCTAGCTTGGATACCATTTCTGATTGGGCAACCGCAGATGATACACTGCAGTTTGATGATCAAGGCACCGAGGTGTTTACCGCTCAGTCTACCACGCAAGCAGCTATCAACGCCCTGAATTCAGGCGCTGGTGCGGCTACGCTGCTCGAAGCAGTAAACGAAGCGCTGGATGGTCTGGATGGTTCTACCAACGGTCAGGCAACGTCATTCCAATTCGGTGGTGCTACCTACGTAGTATACACCATGGATGACCACAGCGGTGGCCAAGACTACTCAGCTGCAGGTGATGACATTCTGGTAAAAATTACCGGTACGCATACCCTGACTGCAGGTGACTTCACCTTCGTGTAAGCCACGAGGCGAGTCTAATCGAAATAAGGCCAGCCCAAGCGGGCTGGCCTTTTTCGTTTCAGCGGATTTTTGTGAGCAGAGGGTGGAATTACCAAAGATAGTGCTTTCCCCTTTGTCATTCTGGGTTTATAACGCAATCCGCATCACTGAGAATAGGCATGCAAAAACAAGCAAAACCCCGCAGAAAAGACGTATCTGAACTCGACAGCGTGTTACAGCTGACCCGCCGCGCCATACGCTATGCCTTTATCTTTGGGTTCTGCCAGAACACGCTGATGATGTTGCTTCCCGTGTATTCACTGCAGGTGCTGGACCGTGTGATTTCCAGCCACAGCGTGGATACATTGATGGTACTGTCTATCATTATGACGGTTTGCTTCATTTTTTATGGCATATTCAACGCCATTCGAACTTATGTGTTTCAAGGCATCAGTGATTGGCTGGATGCCAAGCTGGCGCCGCGGCTACTGAAATTATCGATTACCAAATCATCCTTTGGGCACCCTGCCACTGCCGGTCAGTACCAACGCGACCTTATGTCTATCAAGGCATTTATCAATGGAGGGCTTGGCGTTATTATGGACGTGCCGTGGTCCTTGATGTTCTTGCTCGTGATCTACATGATTTCTCCCATTATGGGGTTCTTCTCCTTGCTGGGCGTGATTGTGCTGCTGTTGTTTGCACTGCTCAATGAATATGCGACCAAAGGCATGTTGGAAAAAGCGCAGCAGAATAACATTCAAAGCATGCAGATTGCTGATATTGCCAGCCGCAACGCCGAGGCAGTGGAAGCCATGGGTATGATGGACAGTGTGGTTAGAAACTGGGTCACCCACAATGATATTGGTCTGTCGTATCAAAACAAGGCCGCATCGCGCGCCAATATAATTCAATCTATTTCGCGCACGCTGCGCATGCTGATGCAGATCGGCGTGACGGGGCTGGGCGCTTATCTGGCGCTTAAGAATGAAATGACTTCTGGCGGCATGATTGCCTGCTCCATTCTGGTGGGCCGTGCTATGGCACCATTCGAAGGCGCGATTGGTATCTGGAAAGTGGTGGTTACCGCGCGTGAGGCCTATCATCGGCTTAAAGAGACGATGGATGCTTCACCTGAATTGCGCGGCTCCATGCCATTGCCAAGGCCCACAGGGCATCTGGTGGCAGAGAATGTCTTTTTCCAGCCGCCTGGCGCGAATGCCATTTTGAAGAACATTAACTTTGAACTCAAACCAGGAGAAAGTCTTGGGATTATTGGTCCCAGTGCGGCAGGAAAATCAACGCTTGCGAAAATCATTGTCGGCATCTTGCCCACCACCCATGGATCGATGCGACTTGATGGTGCAGAAACGTTCAAATGGAACCGTCAGGATCTGGGCCGCTATATCGGCTATATGCCGCAGCATGTGGACCTGTTCAACGGTACGATTAAAGACAATATTGCACGCATGGATATGCAGGCGTCACCCGAAGACGTGATTTATGCAGCAAAGGTTGCGGGCTGCCACGAGATGATTCTGCGCTTGCCCAAGGGCTATGAAACCGAATTTGTGCAGGGCAACTTGTCGCTGTCGCCCGGGCAGCGCCAACGTATTGGTCTGGCGCGCGCCATTTATGGCAACCCACAATTCATCATCATGGATGAACCCAACGGTAATCTGGATGGTGAGGGTGAACGCGCGCTGCTGAATGCGCTGGGGCGTATGAAACAGATGGGCATCACCTTTATTGTGGTAGCGCACCGGCCTTCAATTGTTGGTAACGTTGATAAAATTCTGACGCTGCGTGGTGGCGCAGTAGAAGCGTTCGGCATGCGCGATGCGGTGTTGAAACAATATACCGGCAGCGCGGCTGCAGGAGGTGTGGGATGACCCGCGAAACAGATGCATTACCTGAAGAGCAGGCGGAGTCAAACGTGCCTGAAACAACGCAGCCGCAGCTTCCTGCCACGCAGATGGACCGCTATGTGAAGCATTTTCACGAGGCGGCAGATGTGTTCACCCGTAAGTGCGATGCGCTGGCTGATTATATTGCCCCGCGCAATCATGATGAAAATCTGGCGCCGGAAAATCTGGCGCGCAGCCCCATTGTGTTTGGGATGCTGCTGATCGTGTTGCTGTTTGGTGTGTTTGGCATCTGGGCAGCTTTGGCACCCATTGATAGCGCAGCGGTTGCTGCTGGTTCTGTGGTGCTCAATTCCAGCAAAAAGACCATCGACCACCTAGAAGGCGGTATTGTGGAAGAGATTCTGGTATCGGAAGGGCAATATGTTGAGAGCGGGCAATTGCTGGTGCGGCTGGACGGCACCGCTTCAAAAGCCAGACTGCAGCTTTATAAAGGGCAGTATTTTACCGCGCTGGCTTCTGAAGCACGCCTGATTGCAGAGCGTGACAATAAACAGGATGTATCCTTCCCAGAGACGTTGCTATCGATGAAAGAATCGGAACCCGATGTGGCGGCGAACATTGATAGCCAGAGCCGCCTGTTCAAGACGCGTCGGGAAGCAGTGAATGGTAAAATGGACGTGCTTGGCCAGAAAGTGAAACAGAGCCAGGAAGAAATTAATGGGTTGCAGCGCCAGATTCAGGCGGCAGATGAACAAATGCGCCTGTTGAACGAGGAAATCAAGGATGTGCGCCAGCTATTGAAGCAGGGTAATGCCCCCAAGACGCGCTTGCTGAATTTAGAGCGGAGTTATGCGGAAATCAGCGGTGAACGCGGCAGGAATCAGGCACTGGTGTCGCGGGCAAACCAGACTATCAATGAAAATAAAATCGAAATGTTTAACTTGAAGACCCAGTTTTTGAATGAAGTGGTGGGCGAGCTGAAAGAGACGCAAAGCAAGCTGTCTGACTTGCAGGAGCAGATGCGTGCGGCGCAGGATGTGGTAAATCGTATTGAAATTAAGGCGCCGATTGCCGGTCAGGTTATTGGGTTGACGGTGCATACGGTAGGCGGGGTGATTGGCCCCAATCAGCCATTGATGGATATTGTTCCCAAAGACGATCAGCTGGTTGTAGAGGCAAAAATCAAACCGCAGGATATTGATGTGGTGCGCGTGGGACTAAAAGCGCGCGTACGGTTGTTGGCTTACCGCGTGCGTTATGTGCCGCTGGTGGAAGGCACGGTGCAAACCGTGTCGTCAGACCGCTTTGAAGATAAGCGTACCGGCGAACCCTATTTCACAGCACGGATCGTGGTAGATGACAAATATATGGAGAAGCTGAAAAAGCTTCAGAATGTCGCCCTATCTCCTGGTATGCCGACGGAAGTGCTGATTGTGACCGGCTCTCGTTCGCTGCTGGGGTATCTGGCGTCGCCAATACACGACTCCTTTAATCGCGCCTTCCGCGAGCAATAGCAGCAGATGGTTGTGGCCGCAGGCCTTAAGCAGCTTGTTCTTCCTGATTTTCAGAAGCCGTATAGTCCTGCCAGATTTTCTCGATGGTCACTGCCATGGTGTGCCGGAAAGAATCACCGCTGAAACGCTGCGCATTCTCGCGGCAGTCATCAATCTTGAACGGTGTTGGCAAGGATTCAAATTCTTCGATCGCCTTAGTGAGGGCCATAGAGGTCGCTTCTTTGATAAACATACCGGTGGGTTTTTCCTGTCCAAGCGGAATAACATTTTCCAGTGCCCCGCCTGCTTGCAGCGCAATAACGGGAGTGCCGCAGGCCTGTGCTTCTACATGTGGCAGACCGAAATCTTCTTTGGCCAGTGTAATGAAAGCGCGTGCGCGCTGCAGATGCTGGACCTGCACCTCTTGCGGTACTTGCCCTAATAGCGAGATATTGGGGCAGCGGCCAACGATGTTGCTCAGCTTCTCGAATTCAGGTCCGTCGCCCATGACCACGAGCTTACGGTCGGGCATGCGGCGGAAGGTTTCTACAATTACATCCAGCTCCTTATAGGGGAGCATGGGGCCGGACGCGACATAGAACTCGCGCGATGCCACTGGATCGGGTTTGAAGATGCGCAAATCGATCGGCGGATACATCACGGTTGCTTCGCGTCGGTAAAGCTTACCAATCCGTGCGGCGGTATAGTGTGAGCTGGCGAAAAATATATCCACGCGGCTCGCGGTAGAGGCATCCCACAGACGTTGATGGTGCAGAATGGCCTGATTAGCCACTTTCTTGAATTTTGTTAGCAGGCGCTGGAAGCGTGAGCGATTATTGCTCTCATCGAAATACAGGCTGCGATTATCCCACCCAAACCGAAGCGGGCTATGGCAGTAGCAGATATGCAGCTGATCGGGTGATGTAATCACCCCCTTGGCAAAACCGTGGCTGGTCGAAAACACCAGATCATATTCGGACAGATCGAGTGATTCGACCGCAGCAGGCATGATGGGAACATAGCGATAAAAGTTGCCAGACTCCATGCCCGGTAATTTTTGTATGTAGCTGGTGGTGACGCGCTTGTTGCGAATGAGGGTGCGGTCGCTGGTCGGCATGACATCAACCAACGAGAATAAATGACACTCAGGAAACAAGTGCAGAATTTGTTCAATAACGCGCGCACCGCCACCGCCAACGCTAAACCAGTCGGTTACCAATGCAACGCGCACTTCAGGAAGACGGATCATACAAATACTCTCTCAACAACGGGTGGTACATGGGGTGCAGATGGGCCGGAACTACGCGGTGAACCACGGTTGCTGCCGCGTGGCGGCGTTCCACAGGACACAAACCACCCATAGCCAACTACAAACCCTATTATGGCCCCTATCATAACCATGTTTTGCACCGGAGTGCCAACCATTTCCGCATGATTGCCGGGGGTATCGATAATGCTGGCATAGCCATAAAGTTCAGAAGCACGAATATTGAGCTGCGTGATGGCGTTTTGATGAGCATCAAACCGCTGACGAAGCTGCTGCACATCACGCTTTAGCCCTTCATATTTGGATGCCTCTGCCGACAGCAATGCGATTTGCTTCTCCAGACTCTCGATTTGTTGCGTCAGTGCTTGAGCTCGTTCCGGATTGTTTTGGTTATTTGCCAGGCTTGTGCGCTCGACCTTGCGGGCGGCAAGCTCGGCGTAAAGCGTATCCAGACTGCTTTGGAAGCTTTTGAGCTTCTCAAGGCTGGTGAGCCTTCGCCATTGCTGCTCTTTTTCGAACAGCCATTGCTTGTCCGCCGCCGCAGACCGCTCTAGTGCTGCCATCGATTTATGCAGCGACACGAGCTGACGCTCACGACTTTCTTTGATGTAAACGTTGACCAGTGCATTCAGAAAGCGGCGCGCTGTTGCGGCGTCCTGATCTTCAAAATGGACATGAATCACGCGTCCGCCGGCAGGTTCACCGGCTTGAGCGTGCAGGCGTGGTTTGATGCTGCGGATATAATCGGCTTTGCGGCGCAGGGTAAGCGTGAAGGTCTGGCCTTTCACCGCGCGGTACATCTGGGCCGACATATCGGGATGTGGCGCTCCCTTGGGTTCGGGCTGCAAGCTGCTGCCCACCACCTTATAGGTAATCGGCTTATCGTAGAATTTTTCGTTATCTTCCAGATACCGGAGGTTCAATTCCGCCGGAGGCTTTCTAAGCGAGTCCGGCAGGAGCTTGTCGAAATAAGGTGCAGACTGAGTGGAGATCTCAGCGGCAACGCCCAGCTCACTCAGCGCCTTGCTGATCAGGTAATCGGAGGTGAGAATCGCCATTTCCGTGCCAAGATCAGAGGCAGCTGACTCCGGTGCGGGGTTGAGGTGCACTGTGGCGCTGAAGCGGTAATAAGGCGGGATCCATAAACTGACCAGCAGCATGATAAAGGCAAACAAGGTGCTGCAGGCAAGAATCTCCACGCGCCGAAGCCGCAGCATTCGGCGTGGCGACACGCGACGGCTATGGTTTTGTCCAGCCACGGCAATCATCCACTATAATTTGTGCCCAATTTTGTGAGGAGATACTACAGGATGTAGCTGCGGGGGCAATCTTTTCGCCGAGTCTATCCCAAACCTTTTACGAGGTGCCCGACCACAAGATATGGTGTGGACAGTATTGTGGGGAAAAAGATCCACACACAGCCCCACCGTGTGGATGAGATGATTGGCCCCTTCAATCAGAAGGGTATTTTAATTTTTCTTTTCCACATCATTTCCCGATTGACCTTCTAACTCAGTGACTTAAAGTCAGCTTGGGTCTGAGGCATCACAATGTCACTGGCTTAGTGGGATAGAGATGGGCTATAATCAGCAGATTACCCGGTTACCTATCCTCGGAATGCGGAGTCAGGGTGTTCACAACAACATATAGTTGCAGGGGCATTCTGATGTGTAACAATAAGTTGCTATATTAGTCGATTGTTTTGTAATGATAAATTTGATTTCCACACAAAAATTAGCGCAAACGAAAAGTTTTGTGGTAGACATAAAAACACAAGATATAGTATGTCTGGATAGCAATTCATCAATATATAGAAAAATTTTGCGCTAGTGCTTTAGGAGTGTGTGCCATGCAGATTGCCATCAAGACGGATCCTTCTCGTGACGTAAATTTGACCGATTTTGGGAAAGCGACGCTGACCGACCGCTACCTGATGCCGGATGAAACCTATCAGGACCTGTTCGCGCGCGTTGCCATTCATTATGGCGATAACCCCGATCATGCACAGCGCGTCTACGGATATATCAGCAAAATGTGGTTCATGCCTGCTACACCCATTTTGAGCAATGGTGGCACCAAACGCGGATTGCCAATCTCGTGTTTCCTCAATGAAACCGAAGACAGCCTCAAAGGGATCGTTGACTTATGGAACGAGAATGTGTGGCTCGCATCACGCGGGGGCGGCATTGGCAGCTATTGGGGCAATTTGCGTTCGCTGGGCGAGAAGGTGTCGCGCAATGGCAAAACCTCAGGGGTGATTCCCTTCGTGCGCGTGCAGGATTCGTTGACGCTGGCAATTTCTCAAGGGTCGCTGCGCCGCGGTTCTTCTGCGGTGTATCTGGATGTCAGCCATCCCGAGATCGAAGAATTCGTTGATATCCGTCGTCCAACGGGCGGCGATCCCAACCGCAAAGCGCTGAATCTGCATCATGGGGTGTGTATTTCCGACGCATTCATGGAAGCGGTGGAAAAAGGAACGGATTGGGAGCTTGTCAGCCCCCACACCAAAGAAGTGGTAGAGAAAGTGCGTGCACGCGATCTGTGGGCGAAGATTCTGACCACGCGCGTTGAAACGGGTGAGCCTTACATCATCTTTATCGATACGGTGAACCGTGCGATTCCGGAGCATCACAAAGAGGTAGGGCTGAAGGTAAAAATGTCTAACCTGTGTTCAGAGATTACGCTGTCCACCGGTATGGATCAGTTTGGCAAAAGCCGCACGGCCGTGTGTTGCCTGTCATCACTGAATCTGGAAACCTATGATGAATGGAAAGATGATCCTCTCTTTATTGAAGATGTGATGCGCTTCCTTGATAACGTGCTTCAGGACTTTATTGATAGTGCGCCGGACTCTATGGAGCGCGCCCGTTATTCGGCGATGCGCGAGCGCTCGATCGGTCTGGGCGTGATGGGCTTCCACTCGTTCCTGCAATCAAAAATGATTCCGTTTGAATCGGTAATGGCGAAGGTGTGGAACAAAAAAATGTTCGAACATATCCGCAAGCTGGCGGATGCTGCTTCGGTGAAGCTTGCACAGGAGCGTGGCCCGTGTCCGGATGCCGCCGATCTGGGAGTGATGGAGCGTTTCTCTAATAAGATGGCGATTGCGCCAACCGCATCAATCTCGATTATTTGCGGTAACGCGTCGCCAGGCATCGAGCCGTATGCTGCGAATGCCTTTACGCAAAAAACGTTGTCGGGTTCCTTTGTGGTGCGCAACAAATATCTCAAGCAATTGCTGCAGCAAAAAGGCAAAGATACCAACGAAGTGTGGTCGTCTGTCACCACGCATGAAGGCTCCGTTCAGCATCTGGACTTCTTGGATGAGAATGAAAAGCTGGTATTCAAAACAGCGTATGAGATGGATCAGCGCTGGGTGGTTGAGCACGGGGCGGACCGTGCGCCTTATGTGTGTCAGGCGCAGTCGGTGAATATGTTCCTGCCTGCCGATATTCATAAACGTGACTTGCATATGCTGCACTGGATGGCATGGAAAAAAGGCCTGAAAAGCCTCTATTATTGCCGCTCTACCTCGATGCAGCGCGCAGATAAGGTGAGCCACAAAGCGCCAGCCATTCAGCTGGAAATGTCGCTCAAGAACAAACAGGAAAGCACCTACGAAGAGTGCCTGGCCTGCCAATAGAAGGAGAATCCTATGTCATTGCTCGACGCCAAACCGATCTATAAACCGTTTCACTATCCGTGGGCGTATGATGCATGGCTGATGCAGCAGCGCATTCACTGGCTGCCGGAAGAAGTGCCGCTTTCAGACGATGTGAAAGACTGGAAAAAGAACCTCACGCCATCAGAGAAAAACCTGCTGACGCAGATTTTCCGCTTCTTCACGCAGGCCGATATTGAGGTGAACAACTGCTACATGAAGCATTATTCGCGTATCTTCAAACCGACCGAAGTGCTGATGATGCTGTCTGCCTTTTCCAATATGGAAACCATCCATATTGCCGCTTATTCGCACCTGCTGGATACGATTGGTATGCCGGAGGTCGAATATCAGGCCTTCATGAAATATAAGGAGATGTCGGATAAGTACGACTATATGCAGCAATTTGGTTGCGACACCAAAGAAGACATTGCCATCACGATGGCGGTGTTTGGTGCCTTTACCGAAGGGTTGCAGCTGTTTGCATCGTTTGTGATGCTGCTTAACTTCCCGCGCTTTGGCAAAATGAAAGGCATGGGGCAGATTGTGACCTGGTCGGTGCGCGACGAGACGCTGCATTGCAACTCCATCATCCGCCTGTTCAAAACCTTCTGCGAGGAAAACCCATCCGTGTGGACGGACGAACTGCGCTCGCGCCTGTATGTGGCCTGCAATACCATCGTGACCCATGAAGATGCGTTCATTGATCTGGCGTTTGGTCTGGGTGAGATAGAAGGGCTGACCGCAATTGAGGTGAAGCAATATATTCGCTACATCGCCGATCGTCGCTTGGCGCAGCTGGGCTTGCAACCGATGTATCAGATTGAGAAGAATCCGCTACCGTGGCTGGATGATATTCTCAATGGTGTGGAGCATACCAACTTCTTCGAAAACCGCGTGACCGAATATACCAAAGCGGCCACGCAGGGCACATGGGAAGAAGCCTTCGACATGTTCGAGAATTAAGCGGCGATTCCTGCCAGAGAAAGTTTAGGCGGCTGCGGCGCTCTGCAGTGCACCTTTGATTGCGGCAAGCGCGGTTTTGTGTTCGCCCACCAACTTCTCATAGGATGATTTAACCAGATCGGTGACGAAGTCTTTTTCGTTTGCTTCCAGCTCAATCACCCGCGCCAACTCCGATACCACCATGGCGGCCATTTGTTTGCTGGATGATTTGAGAGGGTGAGCGGCTTTGGCAATTTTTTCCTTGTTGCGCTCGGCGATACCCGCCGCAATCTGTTCGATATATTGCGCGCTTTGCGCTTCATAACGCTCTGTCAACATCGACAAAGCATCTCCCATCAGCTCGCGCAGTTCATTGAAGACTTTCATATCCAGCACTTCCGGCGCAGGGCCTTCGGGCGTGGGTAATGGGCCGCCCTTCAGTGCGGCGCAGACTTGTTGAAAAAGCTCCGGCATCGGCTGATAAGCCGTTTTAATCACATCGGTGATGGCTTTCTTTTCCTTGGCTTCCAACTCAATCGTGCGTGCCAGATCGGACAGCTTCAGTGCGCCCATCTGTTTGCTGGAAGATTTGAGCGGATGTGCCGCTCCGGCTACCTTGGTGGCATCACCTTCTGCAATACCGGCCGCAATGGTTTGTACATATTGACCGCTTTGCATTTCAAAGCGCTCAATCAGCGTATCAAATGCCTCGCCCATCAATTCGCGCAGTTCATTGACCACGCTTGCTTCGATCACGTTCCCAGACATAGATTAGAGAGCCCTCACCTGAAGTATTTTTAGTTCGTTTAGTCTAGACACTAGCACATAGTTCGTTAATCTTCACTTAATATGGAACAAAATAGGACATTTTCACTAAAAATTACGGCAGGCGCCGCCGCATTTGGGGATGGCTCCCACCCGACCACAAAGGGTGCCATAGTAGCATTGGAGGCGCTGGCACACCTGCAGGGAGTGGGTCGGGCGCTTGATATGGGCTGCGGTTCCGGCGTGCTGGCCCTGCAAATGGCGTATCAATGGCACATACCGGTTATCGCTGCCGATAAAGAGAAGACCGCCGTAGCGGCAACCGCAGAAAATGCCATTGAAAACCAGCTGGGTGATCTGATTACGGCGATTAGAAGCGACGGCTATGACCATCCGCTGATCCGGCAAGCGGCTCCGTATGATGTGATCACCAGCAACATTCTGGCTGATATTTTGGTAAGATTTTCCAGAGAGTTAGAAGAAAATCTGGCAGAAGAAGGGATTGCGGTGGTATCAGGCATCCTGCAATGGCAGGGAAACGCTGTCATCGAGGCTTTTCAGGCGGTTGGGCTGACCCTGCTCCAGCGGATCACCGTGGAGGACTGGGTGACGCTGCTGTGGCAGAAGCAAGGATAAGCGCACGAAATTTCACCAAATTGTCACATCACCTGAGCGGGTTATCCGTTACAGTGGTGACAATGGAGAGATTATGGCAGCGGAGCAATTACCAACCCCTGTAATAATGGTTAAGGTAGAACCGATGGTTAAAGCGGCGGCGGTTGAAGCAAAGCCGTTTGATGTTGATGTATTTCGTCAGGATCGCCGTATTCATGTGAAAGATGGATCTATCTTTACGCAGGATCACTACATTGTGGTGCATCCGGCGGAGCTGGACCCGAAGAACGAGCCGCGATTGACGGCCAAGCTGATTAAGCACTACACCATTCCGTCGCCTAATTATTTTGCGTATGCGCCCAGAGGTCCGGTGGCGCTGCAGATGGCATCGTTGCTACCTATTTCGGTGCAATCCAAACAACAGCTGGTTGCCGCCCAGATGCTCGATCTGTATCAGCAGGGTAAAACCGGAGAAGACAGAGATTTTGCGGCGGATGTGGCGAAACGTGAGGCACCGTTTGATGCGTTGGTGCGGGCGTATCTGGAAAATCCCAACACCAATCCGATGGCGATGGAATATACCCAGAATGCGATGGCAATTTATTTGCTGCTCAATGAGGCGCTGCGCAAAAAAGGATACAATGACGAGGCGGCAGCCTATCTGCGCCGCGGCGGCTCGCCAGAGGTGATTCTGGCGCAGCTGGAGCCAAAGCTTGGGATTTCTGCGCGTGAGTTTTCCGATATTGCTGCCAAAGAAGGCCTTGCCGGTCTGGCTAAAAAACTCGATGTCCCCGCGCATGTGCTGGGAGAAATTCGCCAGATCGTTGCGATTTCAGCCAGCAACCAGTTCTCGGATAACATGGTGCAGAACTGGAATGTGGGGCGCAGCATCAATGGCATGGAAACGCGCCCGATGGTGGAAAAAATTCAGGCAGGCTTGATGGTGCGTGTGGCAGGCTTGATGGAGGGCATGCGCAAAAGCATTCCACAACGCGACGTGCCGCCGGACGTGGCCAAGACCGAGAAAATGATTGTTGCGACCTTGCGGGATTTACCGCCGGAACTGGCAGAAGCACTGTATGTAAGTGGAACGGAATTTGCCTACACGCCCGATCCTTCTATCGGTAGTCTGGATGTGCAGGCGGGGCGCGCGCTGGGATTTTATCGACCGGCAACCTATGATGAAGGAAATGAAAATGGGGTGCGGCAGATTTTTGTTTCGGCTCGCCAATCAACCCAGGAATTCCGCGAGAATCTGATGCATGAATCGCATCACATGTTTTTTCCCAGACGTTTTTCTGTTGAGCAACGCGAGAAGATAGATGGGCTGCTGGCCGATGGCGTGAAGCATATGCAGGCGCTTAAGGGCATGCTGGATCAGTGGTTTGAGGCAAGCCCCGCCGATCGTGAGGCAATCAAGGCGCAAATAGATGCCCAATTCTGCAAACCCAAAGGTACCACGCTCGATCAGCTATTGGGACCCGTCAGTATGAATTCATTGCGTGATGCGGTGCATGATGCGGTCGATAACCTCAATCCGCACAGCCCGTATTTGACGAAAGCGGCATACCAGACGCCAGAGCTGCGCGTGGCGGAGATTATTTCGCGCTATGCAGAAATGAAGTATGTGCGTCGCAAAGATGTGCCGGCGGTGCTGGATTTCATCGCGCCGCAGATGACCGCCATCTACAATGATTTTTATCTGCCGCATATTCGTGAGCAACTGGCAGACATGAAATCCAAGCAAACGCAGCTGCCAGAACATCTGCGCAATCTTGGATTACCACCCATGGCCATTACAGGTCAGGCTGCGCCAACCTTTGCTATTCCTAAACCAGAAGCAACTAATGGCGCGACCCATCAGGTGTCGCACCTATCTTCGGAGGCACCGGAAGTGATTATGTCGCGTGACCCGCTGGCAGGAGCAGCGCGGTTTGCTGGCCAGTTCCAACCGGCCGGCAACTTTGCGTCTTTGGTGAATAAGCCCGATGGCGTGATGTCGGAGCAAACCCGTTAATTACCTGCGGGCTTGCCTTTCAGGAATCCTTCAAACCCGGTGCCGATGTTCTTCAGAGGATTATCCATCTGTTTAATTTCCGTGCCGATATTCTTAACCCCTTGCTTCAGCGCATCACGCTTGGCGGCAATGGATTTCTCCACCGATTTGTAGACTCCTTTGAGCGACTTCTTGTCCTGATTCTGCTGTGCCTGTGCAATCGACATCAGACAGGGATTGTCGCTTGGGGCTACCGCAAAGGCTCCGCTGGCACCATCCGCCGGTTTTGCTGCACCATCTGCAGTGACCACGGGAGTTCCAAGAACGGCCTTGCTAAGCGAAGCAAGCGTTGCTTTGGGATCGGGCATGACAGACGGATTGCTGAAAGGGCCGGAAATGCGGATAGGTGGTACAATATCGCTGACGGCAACGGAGCTGTTATCAAGCTTCAGCAGCATATTGAGCGATTGCGCTGCCAGATTGAAAGATCCAGACCCCAGCGCAATAGCGGCCGGTGTTTTCAGGCCCAGCGATTTGGAAGTAGCAACGCCGGACTTCACATCGAATTGACCGACCATACAGCTGACGTCCAGCGTTTCTCCCTTGCCCAGCACATTGAGGAACTGCAGCGCCTGTGTGGCGGTTTGTGGCACGTTATATTGTGCGCCATCGACGAAGAAATTAATCTCGCCATTGGATGAGCCAAGCAGCGCTTTGATGCTGCGTCCCGTTCCATTGAGCACAACTTTGGTATTGATGGTGCCGTTCTTGATGTCGTTGATACCGGCCAGATCTTTCATGACAGATTCAAGCCCAAGCTGCTGTGACAGCATGGTGAACATAAGTGTTGGCACCGCTTCAGAGTTATCTATCACGATAGACCCGCTGACGGCGCCACCAGACAGTTGCGCGCTCAGCGGCTCCAGCGATAGTTTTTTGTCTTTCACTTCAGCCGTGGCATTGACTTGCGAAAGCGTTACAGATGGGGTCTTAAGCGTATCGATCACGAGCTTGATGTTCGCATTTACTGCATCCAACGCATCCAGCGGCAATGGTGCATCCAATCCGGAAGGGGCCGCAGGAGTTGCCGCATCTGCAGATGGTTCGGCGGGGGCAGCAGAAGCTTCCTGAGTTAAGGTTGGGATATGCAGCGTTGCATTGATGTATGGTTTGGCGGCAGTGAGATTGATGTCTGCTTTCCCATCGGCTTCAATATCACCATAGGTGAGCTTCATATCTTTGAGGTTAAACACATCGGGTTTGCCGCCCACGGAAGCGGACAGATTCAGCGGGGTTTTGTTATCCGAAGATTGTTTTGCCAGTTTGGCCAGCGCGGCCACGCTTTCTGCCTTGGCGGTTACCATCATGTCAAATGTGGTGTCCGATATGGCAAAGCTACCTTTGGTGCCAATCGTAACACCATCGCCGGCGATCGAGCCTTCCAGCATCGCATTACCATTATTGATTGATCCTTGAAAATTAAGACTAGCTTCCTCGTAAGACGCATCCAGCGAGAATTCGTCGACATTCTGGCCTTTGACACCTTTGATGGTTGCATTCTTGACCGCAACGCTCTGTTTCTTGCCGCCGGTATAATAGTTGATGAGGGTGTCTGTGACGTAGATCTCGCTGATCACCAAATCATTGACTGCGGCCTGAGCGCCTGCAGCGTCTTCGGCTGGTTTAGGTTCAGAAGAATCAAACGACCAGGAGGCATTCCCCTTGGCATCCTTTTCCAGATCTACAATTGCACCGGTGATGCGCACCGTATCAATCACTACTTTGCGTTTGAGCAAAGGCATCAGCTGTAGCGCCACATGAATCTCTTTGGCTTGCAGCAGGGTCTTGCTCTCACTCCACTCCGGATTGCTGAGCGAAATATCCTGCAGTGTCAGTGTTGGGTTGTAGCCGATGGTTGGCTTAATGTCGCCGGCCACTTCGAGATGACGGCCCGTTTGATCCTGCACCTGCTTGGCGATGAGCTGCTTGATTTGCTCAAGATCAACCAGCTGAAGGGCGATGTATGCGCCTGCAATGATGAGGGTGAGAATAGAAAGTAGGCCGATAAATAAATATTTGATGAGCTTCATGGGGTACCTGTCCGATGTCTGTGCAAAGCGTTGCAATAACGTCATAACGAGATTGAAATATCAACACCAGCAAAAATTTTTGGCCAATTAATAGATTTTTAACGTTCTTTATGCTATGGTGACCGGACTTGCTAGGTAACGGCACGACCGACACGTATGTTAGTCGTAAATGGAAAACATGTAGGCCGCGTAGTCATGTAGATGACGCCCTCCATAAAAGCAAGGTAGCTAGACGATGACTATCAGCAGTTTATCGACGTTGTCGATAGGCGCATCTGCCATAACTGGGCTAAATGCGTCAACAGACCAAATCTCCGCATCCACTTATAGATTATCTTCAGGGAATCGATTTTATCGCGCAGGCGATGACGTCGCATCACTGTCGATTTCTACCAAACTCCAATCTCAGGTAGCAGCACACCGCCAAGGCTTGTTGAATAATTCACAAGCTGACAGCATGCTTCAGGTCGCCTATGGCGGACTGACCCAGATTGGCAGTATCCTTGACGACATGAAGGCACTCTCTGTGCAGGCCAACTCGGGGGCATTAACGTCCACCGAACGTGCGGCGCTGGACCTGGAGTTCCAGAACCTCAAGGAGCAGATCGACAGTATTGCTTCCAGTACGAATTTTGGCGGCGTCAAACTTCTGGACGGTAGTACCAGTAGCCAGAACGCGTTGAATTCAAGCGGTACAAGCGGTTCAAAGGCACAAGGTGCATTGACAATCAATGCGGCTTTCAACCCTGGGGACACAGTAGTACTCAATGGAGCCACCTTCACTGCAACCACGGCTCCGGTTGCAGCGTCAGACTTCCAAATCGGTGTAACCACGGCAGCAACAGCGACCAATCTGGCCGCTGTATTGAATGCCAGCACCAATTTGGGCGCATCACGAGCCACTTATCAAGTTTCCGGCAGCAGCATCCAGATTATTAGCAAGGCTGGTGGTCGTCTGGGCGGAAACTTTATCATTGATGAAGCGAATTCAAGCGGTAATGGTTCATTTACTGTTGCAGCGAACTCAACCAATCTGGCCAATACATTTGTGCTGGGTGGTGGTGCCGATGATGGCATCTTTATGGGGGGATCCGTGATTTCTGGTGTGGTAGGTGACACTTTAGTGAATACGCATAACCAGACTGCAGCTTCCGCCACCTTGAGCTTCTCTTCTATCGCAACGAGTGGCGAAACTGTCACCTTAGACGATGGTAATGGAGGCAATATTACCTTCACTTTCACCACGGCAGCTACGGCTGCAACCGATATTGAAATCGGTGCCGATGTGGAGGAAATGTTGGGTAATATCGTGCAGGCGGTTGAAAACTATCGCCGTGACTCAACCGCTTCAGACACGTATGTTCTGAATCAATTGAGTTATCAGGTTGATGGCAACAGTCTGGTGATCAGCAACAAAATGTCTGGCAACGTATTGGATTTGGCTGGAGCAGCAGCCAATTTGAATACTAACGCCAGTGTTGCAACGGTTTCAACGACCACCCTCAATAACGGAACCAACACCGGTATCAATGTCGCTGGCATTGCTAACAAGGACTTTGTTGGAACCATCTCCGGGTTTAGTGCAACCTACAATACAGCTAACAACATTACAGCAAGTGTTACGGTAGGGGATCATACCTATACCTCTAGCATTACTTCTACCAATCCTACGGCGGCGACGATGGTTCGTTTCTCGTCAGCGAGCGGTGGATATTTTGATGTTGAGTTGGCAGCAGGTGGTGCAACGGTTTCTAACCAGACCGATGCCAATGCCTTTGCCAATCGCCTGACGGCAGCGTTTTCTTCCATGACGATATATCAGTCTCGAGCTATCTCCAACTTTGCGGGCGTTGGCACGCTTGCTGGCGGTACGGCTGAAATGCAATTGGATGATTTCTCTGACATTCAGGTGGATGATCTGCAAGTGACCGCATCGCCGGGCTCTGGTCAGGATGCTTCGATTGGCATCACCATTAATGGTGAAGTCTTCCGCAGCACGAATCTGGGTGATACCATTGGTGCACGTGAGACGATTACACTCACCAGCCTTGAAAATGGTAACCGTCAGATTCGCATTATCAATGGTGATTCTGAGATCGACCTGAGCAATGCAACCGATGCCGCTACCTTTGAAACGGACTTGCGTAGTTCGTTGGGTCTTGGTTCTGGTTCGGGGGCGTTGTCATTCCAAGTTGGCGCAACGGATGATAACAACATCTCGATTGCTCTGGACAGCGCACAGACGGATAGTTTGTTCGGGGGTGAAGACATTGATATCACCACGGCCAACAATGCCGCCAGCGCAAGCGATGTCATCGATGATGCATTGGATCAACTCAACTCGATTCTGGCAGAAGTAGGATCAACGCAGGCCGCACTTGGCTATGCGTACAGTGCTACGACGAACAGTATCAACGAAATCGACCGTGCACGTGCGGCATTGGCGGATACGGATGTTGCATCCGAATCCACCATTTTTGCTGCAGCGGTCGTGCAGCAACAGGCTGCCATCTCCGTGCTGGCTCAAACCCAGCGCCTTGGCTCCAACTTGCTGGCGTTGTTAAATAATAACTAACAGCCATGACTTAGTGAAGAAAGCCCCGTCACCTCGGTGGCGGGGTTTCTTTTTGTGTAAAAACAGCCGCTTAATGCATGACTGCTTGGGCCGGTGTCATGAAAACTTCATAAAATTCAAGGGGATTTGACAGCGTCCATTCGTTATACTGATGGTGTGCCTCTATGTGTGAGGCATAGCGATAGGTAATAAAGGAACATGGCAGGACTAAACATTGATAATCAGGGCGCTCCGCAGCATGCGTTGATGAATGAATCACCGGCGCGGACGGATTATACGGTTCGGTTCGGGTTGACCTTGCTTCCGGCGCGCTATGTGTTGCGCGGCCTGTTTAGCTCTATCATGGACGGCAGTGCACCAGAGGTACTGAAGCGCTATACGGGCGACCCCATTCGCGACAAGCTATTTGCCAATCGGTTATTCAAACGTATTGATGATCACTTCTCTACAATCAAACGTAGCGATATTCTGGGTTCGGCAACTCACCTGACTCCCGAGAGTCCAGAAGCGGAGCGGGTTATCAGTGAAGTGTTTAATACCACGGAAAAAGGACGCGAGCTTAAAAACTTTCTAGGCAAGCAGTTGCGTCCATTCAGCGCCGGCAATCTTGTCAATAACACACTACATTATGCGCTGACGAACAGACACCCCACTGATCCAGAACGCATCACGTTGACGGATGTTTCCAAATCGCGCATTCGCTCGGCCATGGCGACGCCAGTGTTTGAGGTGTTGTATGATAACTCGCTTGGGCTTGGCAGCTTATGGATGACTTATAAAATTCGTGAGCGTGTGCGTCACGATATGCAAAGCGTATTCAGCGAATCGGTGGGGTATGAGTTAGGAAAAGATCCTGCGATGGTTACGGATCAGGATATTTTTGCGAGCCCAAACGAAATTATTCAGGCAACCGCAACTAACTATACCAGCAAGTTTAACCAACGGTTGGGGATCAGCTTGCTACCTGTATTGAAGAATATTCCCAATCTACGTGCGCTCAAAATTGGCGATGTGGCAATCGGTGCGTGGGGTTTGTTCTGGGCTTATGACACTTGGGGGCGCGAACCTACAATGCTGGAGTTGTTCAGCGATTTTGTGAATGACAAGCTTCATCCTAAATTTGGTATTGGCGATCCCGTTCGTACCACGGACATCATCAATCTTTATCAGAATTATGCCATCAAATTTAAGCCGGATACGGCTTTTACCAATGTTGCAACCAGCGATATTAGCGAAGGCAAGCTATGGTTACAAAGCGAAGCAATTTTCCGCGAGATAGCAACCTTGATGAACGAAAGCTATAATTATAAGCATAAATCAAAACTTGATCCGGCAACGGGCCTTCCGACCACATCGGCCAGTTTCCAACTTCCAAAATTTGTATATCTGCTGGGACATGGTTTAATCAATATTCATAAACCAGACTGGACGATTGCCTTTGTCAGAATTGCCAATGAATATGGCATGGAGGCTGTCAAAGAGGTGGAGCGCGCCTATCGTCGCAATATGGATCTGGATAGCATTCTCAAGAAATATCCGGTGTCGCTTGAACTGGAGCGTGTGGTTGATCCAGAACGTGATGCAAAAGACGTAACCAATAAAGCCTCTCAATCGGAACAGGTGGCAGCAAAAGAAGTTCGAAGCCCGGAAACGGAATTGGGTGTCACTGCTGCATTGCCCAATCATCAGGTGGTGGCCAGTAGCGTGATTCCTGCATCAGTCATCTCACCACAAACGGTTGCACTCGCCTCGCATCCCGCCTAGTCTTCCTGTAAGCAACCTCTATCGATGCAGTATTGTGCAGAATCAAAATCATTACCATATCCTGTCTTATCATCCATCGTACCATGAAGGTGATATTGCACCAGAATATGAAGTCATGGCGCGGCAATTGGTTGCCTCTGGGCGGCTGCGGGTGATGGCAGATTATGAGCGGAATTTTGTCAAATATTCTGGCCCGGCCTATGATAAAAGTTTTACCAAACGTCAGCTAACAGACCCTGCGTTGTTGTCAGAAGTGCGTGCAGAAATTGCGGACACGTTGCTCTATGGTGCAACAGACGCAGCAATAGACCAGATACAACAACGGCTGCTACGAGAATTCAAGCGCACGGGAGAAATTTCACCGGAGCGTGAATTGCAGATTGCGCGGCTTCTGGTGCAGGCGGCGCATCCGGCGGTGATCATGCTGCTTCTGTTGGAGAAAGTGAATGTGTTTGTATCCTATTCGCACAATATTGCGGATTTAATGGGCGTGCATTTCTGGGAGCGAGAGGGCCAAAGTGGCGGTCTGCAGATGGTCAGTGGTGACGGCACGGCCGTCTATGTCTCGTGTGGCGGCAATCCGTTCATCACCAAGGAAGAACAGAAAACGTTTACTACCGACGGGTTTCCGGCGCTGGCGCGCCTGATGGTGATTGCGGCGCAGGAGATGGGCCACTATGCCGATTTACAACGCAATGCATGGGGGCAGATTGTCGGCCGGCACTCCGCGTATCTGCAACCGCTCCAACCCACCAATGAAGCGCGTCAGGCACGATTGAGCGATCTGTATCAGGTTGCCATGCTGCAGCAACGCGCGGTGGATTGGGGGCTCTTGCAGGCCGTGGAAATGGACAGGCAGGCCTTATTTTATCGCAAGCACCGGCCGGGCATGGCGTGGTGGCAACGCCGTCGGGCGGCATGGCTTGCGGCGCAACTAAGGCACAAGGCGCAGCGTCATGGACAACCGTTTTTCGTTGATTTCCCTACCGATCTGGCCGGTCATGAGGCGTGGGCTACCAACCTGTTTCATTGTTTGAAGGACATGCGCTTTAATCTGGCGCCAGATGCTGATGTCTATCGCAGGGCGGATCCGGTGGAAGAAGAGGCCATCGCCTGCATTGAGGCCTTGGCACGGGTGCCGCAGCAGGTGATAAAATGGGGGCATGCTGCAACGCGTGGCGCATGGCCGAATTTATACCAGATTTATTATCATCAGGTGGTGCCCCATGTGATTCAGTCGGTTGAATTATTGACGGGTCAGACTTACCGACTGGCAGTGTCAGATTCACCAGCGGGCTCCCCCTCAAAATGGGTGCGTAACCTGATGAAAAGATAGCTTAAAACCCGCCAAAAAACCTGCAATCTTCACCAAATCGTCACATACCATTTTGTCTGGCCTGCTATAATGGAAAGGTTAGAGAAAGGGTTGCATTTCCGTGCCAGGACCAGCCGTAAGATCAGCACAAATACCGCAGGACGACGAAAGCCGTCGTCAGGGTAATTTTGATATGCTGATTCATGCGCTCAAGATTCTTGGGGTTGTTGCAGGCTTCGTTTTTTTATCCAATGCATTTGAGTGGGGTGCGGCGTTACTCATCACAGCGGCCGTTGTTGGGGTCGTTTATGCCTATGGCGGGTTTGACGGTGTAGGCAAGCTCTTTGAATGGGCCAGCAACAGCGAGTGGGGCATCAAAATCAAAGCATGGATCCGCGAGAATATTCCTCAGCTGGCCAACGTGCTGGGGATTGATAATGTGGTGGCGATGCTGGAGCAGGTTGAAGATCCTGCGTTGGTAGCAAGTCTGGTGGAAACTGTAGGCGGCGCGGACAAGGCATTGGCCGCAGCGGTTGCGTCTACCATCAAACCAGCGACGGCAGGCAGGCCTGCCGATAATACAGAATGGAAGGCGCTGCTCGCAGCGATCAAGCAGTCTGGCGTGTCACTCGAAGGTGGTGATATCTTCAAAAGACCAGAAGTGATTCGTGCCATTGCGATGGCTCCGGGGCCACGGGTAACGGCTTCCCTTTCGGCTCTCACACTTGCAGACGCCCCAAGCGCACATCAAATAAGCCTGGCAACCAAACAGCGAATTTTTGAAGCGGCGCTGGTATCCAGAGGCGTGCCAGCAGAACTGGCAAAGAAACTGGCCGCGGATCCTGCGCATCTGGTCAATGAAGTGTTTAAAGGTGATAAGCTGAAGGCACTGCTGGATGGGAATTACGCAGTGGCGTTCAGAGGTACGCTACCGGCGCTTGCTAATTATTTGGGTGGTGCGGAGGTTGCACGGCTGATTGCAGCAGGCGGCACAACAGCGGGACCGTTCTCCCAAGCGTTGGAAACAGAAAAGAAGGCGTTGCTCACAGATAAAGAACAGTTGAAAGCACTGGCACCTGAAGTGGTGCGGGCCTTGATGCCTGAGAAATCGCCATTTGCAGATATTATCACACGACTGACTACACAAGCAGCAGGCGGCAGAACCGAATGGCCACAATTTGTGGATGTGGTGATGGGTGCGCGCCCTGCGGCATTTTCAGAAATCATGTCTGGTGGCCCAGCAGCACAAGCGGCACTGAAAGACCCTGCGCTTATTACCGCAGTCGCGCAAGCGGGCTCCCTGTCACGTGAACTGAAAACGCAACTCTTTCTCTCTGCCTTTACGACACAAGGCATGTCTGCATCGATGGCGCGGGTGCTCTCGGTTAATCCGGAAGGGCTGGTTCGGGCGATTGATCCTACAACCATGCTGCAGTTGGTGAATAATGGAAAACTAGATGCTGCATCTGTTCTAAGGCTACAGACCTATTTGAGAGATAATAATCAAATAGACGCATTTGCGAATGCGTTGGTGACAGCACAAACCGCCGCGCGGGAAACACGGCCTGTTGCAGGTACAACGACCAACACAAAAATTATGGATGGGTTTGTCTCAGCGCTGGCAAGCATGACTAAAGAGCAGATTGAGCAGCTGGATCCACGGCTTGTGCAAGGCAGTGTGGCAGCGTTGATGGGCAGGGGTGAGACCATTAGTGGTAATGCTATGCAGTTGCTCGCCAACCCATCGCTGATTACGTTGGTTACGCGGCTGGATCTCGATAGTATCAAAGCGCTGTTTGATAAAGCTAACATTGCATTAGCACCAGATATGCAGGGAATGCTGGCATGGCTGAAACAGCCATCGGCTGTAGCAGGCAAACAAAATATTGATATCTTAGCAACCATGTTTAAGGAAATGGGAGTGGGAACTATGACAGCTGAATCAAGAGCAAAAGTTGATGCGTTGATTACAGGGTTACAGGAGGCCATTAAAACAGGCAAACCTGAAGCGATCACCAGTCAGATGGTGGCGATGCTAAGAGATCAGCAAGCGGGCGGAGATCAGGTGCTTGGCGCGTTAGCTACCGCAATAAAAGCAATGTCAATTCCGGAGCTCTCAGCAGAGCGCGCACAAGCCATGATCGATCGGGTTGCGAAAGAAAAAGCGGGCGTATTTGCTTCTGTTGCGGCTTGGGCCAGTGGTACAACAGTGGCAGACGTGCAGAGAATGTATCAGGAAGGAATGGCCTCACTACAAACGGTGCTGGGGAATCCGGTGAATCTCACAGCGCTCAGGGACACCTTGGCAGGGGTCAAACCACAAAATGCGGATGCCGTTGCGACGGTGATAGCCGATTCCATTCAAGGAAAGCCATTGAATTTTGCGACACTGGCCAAGGTAGCGGGTGATGACGTCATGGCGTTAGCGCCATTGCTCAAGATGGATTTTAGCGGATTAATGGGTCAACAAAAGGTGCTCGCGGAACTGACTCGAGACAATTTGGGTAGGATGCTCAAATTTGCAGAAGGGATGCAGCCGGCAGAAAGAACCGCTTTCTTTGCAGCATTAACGCCTCAGACAAATGGTAGTCTAGATATGGATAAGGTTCTAGAGACACTGGATACTCTAGCGAAGAAGTATCCAGAACAATGGAGGCAACATATTGCTGGGTTAAGTTTCAGACCATATGCTACAGGATTAGATGGCAAGGTAGATGCGGCAACCGATCGAAGAATGAGAGCGCTTGAAGGGCAGATCAGAACGATAACAGACGATTTACCTGCCAAAGGTGCGACGTTGATGCGGCCAGCGGATGGCCAAGCGGTCACTGTTGCCGCAGTGTTGCTTGGTTCGGGCGTCACGAGTGATAGACCTAGAAGCACAGCTGTGGAAGAGCAAGAGCGTGAGGCGTTGCTCAGGGCGGTGCAAGCGATTGCAGCAGCAAATGCTTTAGAACAAGGCGCTTCGGGGCAAGTTGCAAGACCGGTTTAACTCACTAATTCCGATATACGATCATAAATCTGCTGCAGCAAAGCGTCGATAGGTATCGATTGCTGCACCAGCAGCATGCTTCCCAACAGCACCAGCAACACCACATTAGACACCAGATAAATCCATTGCGCGCGGGCCAGATCCCGTGTGGTGGCTTTGGCGCTGCCGGTGCCCACCCATTCATCGCGGATGAGCGCTTCGGTGGTGCGGCGCGGCCCACCCAGACAGACATATAGCGCCCCCGCCATGGTGCAAAGCGGCCAGCGTCGCCACAGTGACCGGATGCGGCGTGCGTGCAGCAAGGGTATGGCAATTGCGCCAAAGGGCTTGCAGCGCGGCACAAACCAGGTGGCCACACCAATCACAAGCGCCGCAATGAGAGAGGGTAGCACCAGCACCAGCGCATCCAGATGGCGTGCCGCCCAGCCGAACATGCGGTAGCGGTCGGAGTGATGCCCAACCTGTTCGGAAAGAAAATGAATAAGCCGCACGGTGATCAAAGCGGGCAATCCCAGCACCAGATATGCCAGCGTTGCCGCAACAATTTTTGCAGCAAATTGTTCTGCAAGATATTCGATGGTGCTGCGTGCAATGGCATGGTGATCCAGCTCATCCGTGTGGCGCGGTGAGAAAGAAGCAAGCAATCGGCGCAGTGGTTCGACATGGCGCGCATCACCCATCAAGAGATTGACGCGGCGGCTGATATCCCACAGATGGCGGGTTGGAATCAGATAGGCAATGAGCAGCAGCTCCAGCAGCTGGGCCCATTTAAATTGCCGCTCCAGCATGTGCAGCAATAAGCTCAAAAGCCACCCCAGCATCAGGAAAAACATGACCAGAATGATGCCGCGGTAGATGCGCGTAGCGGCATCGCGGTGCGACCGGTTGAGCTTGGTTTCCAGCCGCTGCAGTAGCTGGAGTATGAAACGTTCGGGCACTTCGAGCCCCAACCGGCGGTACTGAGAAATGGGTCCCAGAAATGCCCACGAAAACAGCAACGCGCCGATGAGCAGCATCATCCGGTCGGGCAGGGGATGAATGACCAGCAGTTCCATAAGGCTTAGGATCGCTTATTCGAGGAAGATTTCAACGCGGCGGTTTTTGCGTTCTTTTACCCCGTCAGCTGTGTTCACCAGCGGATCGGATTTGCCGAACGCGTAGTAGGTGATGCGCGATTCGGGGATGCCGTGTTTGGCCATATAGCGGCTGACATATTCTGCGCGCTTGCGCGACAGCTCCATATTATATTCATCGGTGCCGGTTTTATCGGCGTGACCATTGATGACAATGTCATAATCCGCGCTGGCGGTTTGCGTTGTTTTCTTGATGTCTTTCACGATGTCCTTGAGTTCATCTTCGCTGTTTTTATCCAGCTTGCTTGAATCCCAATCGAAGAAAAACAACAAAGAGGTGTTTAGTGGCCCGCCCATGGCTGGTTTGGTGCCATCCGATGAAGGCGTAGCTTCGGCCGCGGCATCCGCAGTAACGCTATCAGTGGATTCAATGGTGCCGCTTTCCGTACCGGCAACAGCGCTAGTGGGTTCTGCGCCGATGGTGGCCAGAGCGGTCTCGAACTCCTGTTTACAGGCACTGATTTCGCGGTCTTTCCAGCCATCTTCTTCCAGACGCACCCAACAATCATAGCCAAACTGTGCCTTGGCTGCCTGCTCGGGCTGCTTTTGTCTGGCATTTTCGCTCAGTGCGCTCATCAGCGTTTCACGAGCTTTGGTCAACTCTTCCAGCGGCACACCGCTAATATCCCAGTCAGCAGGATCTTCCGGCTCGACATACTCGCCCTGAGCAATCGATAGGCCTTTATCGGCAAAATGCTTGGACACCCACCAATTATACTTATCGACTTCCTGCGACGCCAAGTCGCGGTAAAGGCGCGCCAGCTGCGTGTTAAACGCGTCGCCCGATAAATCAGTATCGCGTAGCGCTTTCAGGCTGGATGTGGTGTCGCAGGCAGTAACTGCCAGCATCACAAGGAGGATCAGAGCTTGCCGCATATGTGGAGTCTTTTGTTGTCGTTTTTATAAGGCGCACTGTAGCGGGGTGAAACCGAAGTTTCAACTGACTCGTTAAAATACAGAAAAATCGTTAGGAAAAGGTTGCATATCGATCCACTTGTGCGTATAAGGGCGGCAAAATTACATCATAATCGGAGACTAAAGTTATGGCGTTGGAACGCACTTTCTCAATCATTAAACCAGATGCAACAGCTCGCAATCTGACCGGCAAAATCAACGCGGTGTTTGAAGACAATGGTCTGCGGATTGTTGCGCAGAAACGCATTCGCATGACCAAAGCACAAGCGGAAGGCTTTTACGCCGTTCACAAAGAGCGCGGCTTTTTTGGCGAGCTGGTGAGCTTCATGATTTCCGGCCCGGTGGTGGTGCAGGTGCTTGAAGGTGAGAATGCGGTCGCCAAAAATCGCGAGCTGATGGGGGCAACAAACCCTGAAAATGCGGCGCCTGGCACCATTCGTAAATTGTTCGCTGAAAATATCGAGCGTAATTCGGTGCATGGCTCTGACAGCTTGGAGAATGCCAATAACGAAATTCGTTTTTTCTTCTCAGATAGCGAAATCGTCGGCTGATTTTCTAGTTTAGTGATGGGTGAATGAGCGCGGCTGTTTTGGCCGCGTTGTCCCGTATTTTCACGCGATTATTTTCAACCGAAAGACGCCCTTCTGCCAGCCAGCGCAACGCTTGGGGGTAGAGGCGATGCTCCTGTTCCAGCACGCGCTGGGCAAGCGACGCTTCGGTATCCTCCTCCCAGATGGGCACCGCGGCCTGAATGATGATGGGGCCGGCATCCATTTCCGGTACGACGAAATGCACAGTGCATCCGGCAAAGCGTACCCCATCTTCCAGCGCTCTGCGGTGGGTGTGTAACCCACGATAAGATGGCAGCAATGAGGGGTGAATGTTAATCATCTTACCCGGCCATTTGCCCACGAACTCAGCGGTAAGAATGCGCATGAATCCTGCCAGACACACTAGCTGCGCGCCGCATTCCACCAACGCTTCATGCAGGGCTTGGTCAAAGTCTTCTCGGCTGTGAAACCCGCGATGATCGATGACTAATGTTTCAATACCGGCCTTGTGTGCGCGTTGTAGCCCAAAAGCCTGCGCATTGTTAGAAATGACACGCACAATCGTGACTGGAAAATCGGGTTGCGCGCAGGCGTCAATCAGTGCCTGCAGGTTGCTGCCATTGCCTGAAATCAATACCGCGCAGGGGGTTTTGGTCATGCCAGCGCGCCATGCAGGGTTACGGCGCCGCCGCTTCTGGCTTCGACGTGACCAATGGTGAATACCTGCTCGCCGGCCTGTGTGAGTTCGGCCGTAACCGCAGCGGCTTCGGAAGCAGATACAATGACCGCCATGCCGATGCCGCAGTTAAAGGTGCGCAACAATTCGGGCTGTTCGATTTTGCCGGTGCCCCAGATCCAGTTGAAAATGGCTGGCATGCTCCAGCTGCCCAGATTGAGTGAAACCGAAAGATTCTCAGGCAAGATGCGCGGGAGATTTTCAACCAGACCGCCGCCGGTGATGTGTGCCAGCGCCTTGATGCGTCCGGATTGTGCCAGCTGCAGGCAGGATTTGATATAGATACGGGTGGGCACCAGCAACACTTCACCCAGCGTTTTGGAAGGATCAAACGGTGCCACATCATGGATAGAAAGCCCCAGATTGTTGAGTAGTTTGCGCACCAGCGAGAAGCCGTTGGAATGCACGCCGCTGGAAGCAAGGCCCAACACCACGTCACCCGCTGCCAGCGAGGCTTTGTTGGGGAGTAACTGGCTGCGTTCGGCCACCCCAACGGAGAATCCCGCCAGATCATATTCGCCATCCGCATACATGCCGGGCATTTCAGCTGTTTCACCGCCGATTAACTGGCAGCCTGCTTGGCGGCAACCTTCGGCAATTCCGGCAATGACCTGCGCGGCATGGTCGGATGACAACGCGCCACAGGCAAAATAGTCTAGGAAGAACAATGGCTCGGCGGCTTGAACCACCAGATCATTCACGCACATGGCGACCAGATCGATGCCCACTGTATTGTGGATATTGGCGTCAAACGCCAGCTTGAGCTTGGTGCCCACCCCATCGGTACAGGACACGATAATGGGGTCCTTGTACCCGCAGGCTTTGAGGTCAAACAGCCCGCCAAATCCTCCCAGCCCATCCATGGAGCCGGTACGGCGGGTAGAGGCGGCCAGTGGTTTGATGTGCTCAACCAGCGCATTGCCTTCATCAATATTCACGCCGGCATCGGCATAGCTGATGGTAAGGTTGTTTTTTTGGGTCACTTGCGATACACGGTAAGGGTTGCTAAATAACTACCCTGTTTCATACGGTAGCTGGCACGACTTTACAAGGGGACAGCATGCGGCTGATAGTCAGAATTGGCATTTTTTCGTTGCTTTTACTCATGGCAGCGCCACCGGTGCTGGCCGATGTGCAGACCTTTGAGATATTGTCGGATGTGGAGGGGTCAAGCCCGCAAGATGCGCGGGATAAGGCATTGGAATATGCCAAAAAGCGCGGATTTTTTCTGATGCTGTCCAAATTGGCCCCAGAAAAGGCAGAAAATATTGCCCGCGCACTGACCACTGAGCAGATTTATCAGTATGTGCGCGGGTATGAACTGCTTCAGGACCGGGGAGAAGCCAATCACTACACGGCTCAATATCGCATCAGCGTGTCTGAAGATCTGGTAAAGCGCCTGATTTCCGGGGATGAAAAACCCAAACCGCTGGAGGTGAATCCGGTGCTGATGTTGCCGGTGCTGGATGATCGGGGTCATAAAATGTTGTGGGAAGGCGGCAATCTGTGGCGCAGCGTGTGGAATAAGGTGGCGTTGGAAAAGGGCGAAAACATTCTGGTGATGCCTTATGGCGACCCCAATGATCTGAAACTGATTGATAGCTCGACCGTGTTGACATACGGCTTCGATTATTTACAGCCCATGGCTGCGCGTTATGGAGCATCCGAGATCGTGGTGGCGCTGGCGCGTATCGATAACGACAAAAAACCGATTCAATTGCGGGTCAAATTGCGGCGATTGGGTGCAAAACTCGATAAAATCAAAGACGAACAATATGAAGGCGATGATAAGGAATCGATTGAAGCGGTGATGACGCGTGCTGCGAAAACGATTGCGGATCAGATCAAGGAAGTCGCCAAAGAATATCAGGGTGAACAGCAGCGGATCATTCTGCAGGCGAACAAACAGAAACTTCAGGCGAAGTTCCGTCGCTTGAGTGACTGGGTGGATATGCAGGCGCGGCTGAGCAAGTTGCCGCGTGTGGTGCTGATGGAAGTGGGTGTCATCAACATTCTGTCTGCGGAAATGACGCTCTATTATAACGGCCCTGAGGACATGATGATGAAAATCATTCAGGCAAATGGCTTCTCGGTAGAAAAAGTGGGTGACCATTGGGTCATTTCGGTGAATTAACATGAATGTTTCAGTCAATATTTCCACCAAACGCCTGTTCTTCTGGCTGGCGGTCGCGTTGCTCTTTTTCTGGTTTATCTATGCCATTAAAGCGGTTCTGCTGCCGTTTGTGGTGGGAATGCTGGTGGCGTATTTTCTCGATCCGGCAGCGGATAAACTGGAGAAATGGGGGCTTTCCCGATTGCTGTCCACGCTGATTATCACGTTGGGATTCTTTTCCCTTGTTGGGCTGGCGCTGTCTTTGCTGCTGCCGCTCATATACCATCAGCTGGCAGGGCTGATAGAGTCTTTGCCCGATTACATCCGGCAGGTAAAGGCGCTGGTTGAGCCAAAACTCGGGGTTCTTCTTGGATCGCTCAGTGACGCACAGATGGGGTCTGCGGAGGATGCGGCTTCCGGTGTTTCGGCTAAGATATTGGCCTCTTTGGGCGATGTGTCTGCGAACCTGCTTTATTCCGGTGTGGCGCTGCTGAATTTAATATCGCTGGTTGTGATTACGCCGGTCGTTTCTTTTTATTTGCTGAAAGATTGGGATGTGCTGGTGGCGCACGTGGATCGCTTGCTCCCGCGTGATTATGCGCCGGTGATTCGTGAGCAGCTTACCATCATCGATCACACCATCTCCGGCTTTGTGCGTGGCACGCTGAATGTGATCATTGTACTGGCGCTTTACTATGTGCTGGCGCTGAGTCTGGTGGGATTGAAATTTTCGGTGCTGATTGGCCTGATGGCAGGCTTTATGATTCTGATTCCGTATTTGGGTACGGTGATTAGCGGGCTCACCTCTGTGGGCATGGCATATCTGCAGTTTGACTCGCTGGAGCCGGTGGCGGCCGTGCTGGTAATCTTCGTGGTTGCGCAGATGGTGGAAGGCTATTTCCTGACCCCCAAGCTGGTTGGCAAGAAGGTCGGTTTGCACCCTGTATGGCTGATCTTTGGCATGCTGGCTGGTGCGACCTTGTTTGGCTTTGTGGGCGTATTTATTGCGGTTCCCGTCACGGCGGTGATCGGGGTGCTGGTGCGCTTTGCTATCCAGCGCTATGAAGCAAGCGACTACTATCAGAGCCAAACCGGCAAGCAATGATGGTCCCTATGAGTCAGATTGCCATGGATTTGGGGTTGCCTCCCAGTTACCATTCCGATGATTTTGTGGTGAGTAGCAGCAACCGGTTGGCCTATGATTATGTGGTAAGATGGCCACAGTGGGATAGCCCGTTTCTGTGGATGTATGGTCCACCCGCTTGCGGTAAGACGCATTTGCTACACATATTGGCTGAGAAAGCGCGGGTTCCGGTGCACTCGCAGCTTGATACTTCCATCTCTTCTTCGGAGCTGTTTGGATCAAACAACCTGCTGATATTGGACGATATTCGTATCCAGAAAGCGGAGGAAACCCTGTTTCATGCCATTAATTTCGCTAAAGAGAAAGGCTATTCCATCGTGTTTTCGCATCGCCAGCCGCCCGCCCGTCTGGAGCTGATGTTGCCGGATCTGGCATCGCGTTTGCGGGCGATTCCTACGGCGGCAATTACCGATCCGGACGATGTGGTCTTGCAGGCGGTGATGGTGAAACAGCTGGCAGACCGCCAACTTTCGGTTCCACCGGAGGTGGTACAGTTTATTCTCAAGCGTATCGACCGATCCTGTTTGGCGGTGTTTGAAATTGTAGAACAGATGGATCGCGCATCTTTGGAACAGGGACGCACGATTACATTGCCCTTTATCAAGACTTTGTTTACCAATCTTTGATAGGACTCGATGTTTGGAGCGGATTGCAGAAATGATAGGGCCCGAGTTTAAACGAACACAGAAAGATGAGCGCTTACGCCACATTAATGTGCTGGTGGCGGATGAGGATGAGCGCATTGGTAAGCTGGTGTATCACGTGCTGCACAGCTTTGGGTTCCGTGAGGTGCATATCGTCACATCACCGGCAGATGCCGTGCGGGTGCTGAAGAAGGCGCCGATTGATTTTGTCATCACCGAATGGCCCATGCAATTGCAGGATAATGAGGACCTGATCCATTTCATCCGTACATCTGAAGAATCTCCCAAGCGCGATGTTCCCATCATTGTGTTGACGGGCCGGGCAGAGCGTCCCGATGTGCTTCGGGCGCGCGATAGTGGGACGACCGAGTTTGTGGTGAAGCCGTTTACCGCCAAAACGCTGAGCCATCGCATCATTCAGATTATTGACAATCCACGACAGTTTGTGACGACCACGAACTTTGTGGGCCCAGACCGCCGTCGTGCACGAGCCACCGGCCCCAACGCAGCCGATAACCGCATGCCAGCGCGTGAAATGGAAAAACATGCGGTCGTGGTGGGCAACGATACGATTTATAATATTCACGGGCAGAAAGTGATTATCTCCAAACCCAATGAAATCCTCAAAGATGCTATTGGTCGCGATGTCTCTGCCGAGTTCCTGCTGGATGAAGAAGCGGTTAAGAAGGCGCAGGAAGTTATTTTCGAAATGCGCCACGATTACATGGAGTGGGTGGCCATCGATTTAAGCCGTCTGGAATTTGCGAGCAAAGAGCTCAGCAAACGGCCCGATGATAGCAAACAGCGCGCCACGCTAGCTGAAGTGGCGTTTGCCATCAAATCGCAGGCCGGAACGTTTGGGTATAATCTGGCGTCTGCCGTGGCCAAGCAGTTACATGACTATGTGCAGAGCCTTCGTACGGTAGACCCTGCCGCGCTCACCGTTATCAAAAAACACAGCGATACCTTGCTGGTCATTTTCCATCAGGAGATTCAGGGCACCGGCGAGAAGCTGGGCGAGGAAGTGCTGGTTGGCCTTAAAATGCTGATCGACAAATACAAGTCTGGCAAGTAGGCCATTTAGTAAAGCCGTTCTCCGGTCATGTGCCGGTCGATAAAATCAACCAGCGTACCACAACGGTCACCCAAATCTGCCCAATGTTTAATGTTAAGCGTGATGGTGGCAACCGCGCAGGTAGGAAAGCGCAGCGCGATGTCGCTCATCAGGTGGTCATCCCCATGAATAGCGGTTTGCAAACAGAATTGGTGTAATCCCGGGTTATGTCCGATGATTAATGCTGCGGAAACGGTGTCATCCAGCTGTTGCAGTTCCGATTGAATATCACCGGCTTCTGCGAGATAGAGCGAATCGCGATAAGTGATAGGTATGGGCGTTGCCAGTGCTGCATTCATCAGGCTTGCCGTTTGCCGCGTGCGCGCAGAAGAGGAGCACAGCGCATGATCAATGTTCCACGACTCCTTCGCCATCAGTTCGCCAAGAGAACGGGCGTCATTCTGGCCACGTTCGGTGAGCGCGCGGTCGATGTCTTGTGTTCCTTCGCCTCCGGTTTCAGCCTTGGCATGGCGAAGCACAAAAAGAGTTTTCACGTTGCTTCCTGTTCAAATAGCGGTTAGACTGGAAATATATAGAAATAACCTCATGTTACGCTAACACTCAGCCCCACAACACACAAGCAGATTCGATATGAAGCGGCAAATTAAACTCAGTGATACCACGATACAGAAGCATTTTGATCATCTTACGGATCGTTTTATCAACCGCGAATTATCCTGGCTAGCATTTAATGATCGGGTGCTGTGGGAAGCGGTGAATCCGAGCAATCCGTTGCTGGAGCGCGTCAAGTTTCTATCCATCTCTGCGTCCAATCTGGATGAATTTTATATGGTGCGTGTGGCAGGACTTAAAGATCATGTGCGCCACGGGGTGACAACATTGAGTGATGACGGCTTAAGCCCTTCTGAGCAGCTGACAGCGATTCATGAACATGCCGACCGGCTCATTCACTGCCAGCAGGAGTGCTGGCTGGAGCTGAAACAATTGCTGGCAGAAGAGAGCATAGAGGTGCTGTTACCCGAAGAGCTGGATATGCAGGAAGTGCGCTGGCTCAAGAATTACTTCTCAAGCAATGTGTTTCCGGTGTTGACGCCGATTGCGATTGATCCGGCGCATCCATTTCCGTTTATTCCTAATCTGGGTTCGGCGTGCGTCTATGAGTTGCGGGAGCAAGGGCAGGGGAAAAAACGCACCGCGCTTATCTCCTTTCCGACCAAGCTGAAACGCTTCATTCGCATTGCGCCGCGCGGTAGCAAAGCGCAGCGCTTTATCACGCTCGAAGATTTGATTCGCCTGTGCTTTGATTCCTTGTTTCCCGGCTACGAGCTGGTGGATCACACCATGTTTCGCATTCTGCGTGATAGTGATCTGGATGTAGAAGAAGAAGCAGAAGACCTGATGCGTTACTTTGAAAAAGCAGTAAAGCAGCGCCGGCGCGGTCGGATTGTGCGCATCAAAATCAAGAAGCCGCTGTCCGATAGCATGCGGCATTTCCTGCTGGAGAATCTGGATGTGAGTGAGCATGATGCCTATGAGGTGGAAGGCATTATTGGTGTTGAATCACTGAACGATCTGTATGAGGTGCCTCGCCCAGACCTCAAATATCCGCCATTCACGGTACGGTTTCCAGAAAGGATCAATGACTTTGGCGGCGATTGTTTTGCGGCCATTCAGGCCAAGGACATTGTGGTGCATCATCCGTATGAAAGCTTTGATGTGGTGGTCAAGTTTTTGCAGCAAGCTGCCGAAGACCCCAATGTGGTATCAATCAAGCAAACCCTTTACCGCACCAGCGCGGATTCTCCGATTGTGAAGGCATTGATTGAGGCAGCGGACGCCGGAAAGTCAGTGACGGCGCTGGTGGAGCTCAAAGCCCGTTTTGACGAAGAAGCCAATATCAAATGGGCGCGGGATATGGAGCGCGCAGGCGTACAGGTGGTGTATGGGTTTGTATCGCTTAAAACTCACGCCAAAGTGTCGCTGGTGGTGCGGCGTGAGGGTGGAAAGCTTCATTCTTATGCGCATTTTGGCACAGGCAACTATCACCCCAATACGGCAAAAGTTTACACAGATTTATCGTATTTCACCTGCGACCCGGTGCTGTGCGAAGATGCATCTTACCTGTTCAATTTCATCACCGGCTATGCCAAGCCAAAACACTTCAAGCGCATCAGCGTAGCGCCCGACCATTTGCGCCAGGATGTGATGGCGCTGATTGCTAAAGAAATAGAATATGCCAAAGCGGGCAAGCCTGCGAGCATCTGGGCGAAAATGAACTCACTCACCGATCCGGATATTATTGATGCGCTGTATGCGGCGTCGCAGGCCGGTGTGCAGATTGATCTGGTGATTCGCGGTATTTGTAGCTTAAGGCCGGGCGTTCCTGGCTTTTCTGATCGGATTCGGGTGAAAAGCCTGATTGGGCGGTTTTTAGAGCATTCGCGTATTTATTGCTTTGGTGCGGGTCATCCACTGCCGTCGCCGCAGGCGAAAGTGTTCATGGCTTCGGCAGACTGGATGGTGCGTAATTTTGATCACCGGGTGGAGGTGATGATACCCATTACCAACGAAACGGTACATGCACAAATTCTCAATCAGATCATGCTGGCGAACATCAAGGATGAGAAGCTCAGCTGGGTATTGAGTGCCGATGGCCACTATCATCGGCTCAGCGATGATGAAGAGGCGTTCAGTGCACATGAGTATTTCATGGTGAATCCGAGTTTATCCGGACGCGGCAAGGCGCTGAAAAAAGGCAAGGCGCACGCCGATGAACCCAAACCGCGTAAACACAAACCACCAACAGGTTCTCGCTAGTCATGCCACAAAACAACATACGATCGCCGATGCTTGTGCCCTACCCTCACTCTCAGGGGGTGATTGATATCGGGTCAAATTCGGTGCGCATGATGGTCTATCACGCGCCGGTGCGGGTGCCGCTGCCGCTATTTAACGAGAAGTATTATTGCGGCCTGGGCAAGGGGCTGGCCTCAACTGGCAAGCTGAATGCGGATGGCAAAGACGAAGCGCTCAGGGCGTTGGACCGGTTTATGGTGATGTCCAAACGATTGTGCGTTGACCAGATGACGGTGCTGGCCACAGCAGCCATTCGCGATGCCAAGGATGGCAAGGCGTTTGTTGAGAAAATCGAGAAGCACACGGGACTTAAGGTGCAGGTGATTTCTGGCAATACCGAAGCCGAGCTTGCAGCAAAAGGGGTGATGGCGTCTTTTTATGCGCCCGATGGGATCAGTGCAGATTTGGGCGGTGGCAGTATTGAGCTGGCGCAGATTAAAGATCACTCAATCCTTCATCGCAGCAGCCTTGAGGCTGGGGTATTGCGTATGGAAGATCTGGGTGCGGGCAATATTCAAGCTATTCATGCGTTGATCGAAAAAGAACTCGCCACCGTGAAATGGCTGAAACAGATGAAAGCGCCGTTGATTTATGCGGTGGGGGGTAGCTTCCGTTCTATCGCGAAAATGCACATGAAGCTGCACAATTATCCGCTTCCCATTTTGCACGAATATCGCCTGACACGACGCCACATTGATGAGGTGGTAGCGTTGTTTTCTGCCATGTCGCTGGAGGAGATTGCTGAGCTTCCAGGCATTCCCAGCAAGCGTGCGGCGACCATGCTTCCTGCGGCGCTGATGCTGCAACATCTGATGCAATATGCTGATGTGCCGCGTGTGGCATTCAGCGTGACCGGTATTCGCGAAGGATTGCTGTTTGAGCGGTTGAGCAACAAGCTGCAAAAGCAGGATCCGCTTTTTGCTTCGGCAGCGGATTTGGCGATGCTGGCAGGCCGTCACGGGCGTTATGGTGATGAATTATTTCAGTGGATGCAGCCATTATTTGTACATGAATCTGCGCAGCAGGAGCGCATTCGCTATGCGCTGTGTACCCTGAGCGAACTGGCCTGGACCATTGACCCCAATTTTCGTGGCGAGTGGGCCTATAACCGCGTCGTGCAATCCGCTATCAAAGGGGTGACGCACCGTGAACGGGTGATGCTGGCGATGGCGCTCTTTCATCGCTATCAGGTAAAATGGCGACAGGATCGCCGTGAAATGGTGCTGCTGGATGAACGCGACCGGCTATGGGCGCGTTGTGTGGGAATAGCGGCCAATCTGGCCTTTCACCTTTCTGGCGGCCAGCAAGGGAACCTGCATCATGCACGCTTGGGCGTGGGTGGCGGCACCGTTACCTTATCGCTGGATAAAGAGGCAAAACCCCTGCGCACCGAGACGCTGGAGAAAAGACTGGAAGGGCTGGGTTCCAGCTTCAACGCATTGTCTAACTTTGTCATATAGCTTTGTTTGCGGATTTCGCGCACCCCAAATTGCTTCAGATGGTCATTCACAAATTGCGTATCCAGCAGCGCATATCCGGCCTCTTTCAACAGCTCAACCAGCATGACCAGCGCCACCTTGCTGGCCTCTGATTCGCGGCTGAACATGCTCTCGCCAAAAAACGCGCCGCCGAGTGACACGCCATATAGCCCGCCAACCAGCTTACCATCGCGCCAGCTTTCAATCGAATGGGCGTGTCCCATGCGGTGCAGCTCGCAATAAAGTCCGATAATTTCGTCATTGATCCAGGTTTCGCCGCTGGCACGTTCGATATCTGCGCAGGCACGGATGACGCCTTCAAAATCAGCATCCACGCGGATAGTGAAGGGGTGGTGACGCAGAAATTTCCGCAACCCTCTGGGAATGTTGAACTCATCGAGTGGCAGCGTGCCGCGCCGTGCCGGATTAAACCAGTAAAGCCCTTGTGTGCCCCGGCCTTCTGCCATCGGGAAATAGCCAGACGCATAGGCGGCAAGCAGGGTTTCGGCGGTGATTTCTTCCTGCTTGGCCATAATGGGTTAGCGCGATAACAGTTGCTTCATGGCATCCAGTGCCATCAGATACCCAAAGGCGCCAAACCCACAAATCACGCCGTGCGCCGGCTTTGACACATAGGAGTGGTGGCGGAACTCTTCGCGGCGGAACAGGTTAGAAAGATGCACCTCAATAATGGGTTGCGATAGCGCAAGCAGGGCATCATGGATGGCAATAGAGGTATGGGTGAAGGCGCCGGCATTGATGATCAACCCGCTATGATGTTCGCGCACCTCCTGAATCCAGTCCACCAGCTCACCTTCGTGATTGCTTTGCCTGAACTGCAGGGATATAGATAAGGCGCTGGCGTGACGTTCGCACTGGGTTCGGATGTCATCGAGTGTGGCAGAGCCATAGATTTCCGGCTCTCGCGTGCCTAGCAGGTTGAGATTAGGTCCGTTGAGAATCAGAACAGGTTTCATGGTACGCTCCAGCTTTTGCCATAACATAGCAGATGAGGCGGCGGCAATGCAAATCACCATCAATGGCGAGGTACGTCAGTTCGATGAGGCCATGACGGTCAAAGAACTGGTGGAGCGCCTTGATCTGGATGTGCGCAAGGTTGCGATTGAGCGCAATATGTGCATAGTGCCGAGGTCAACCTATCACGAAGTGGATGTAACAGATGGGGATGCCATCGAAATCGTTGAATTCATTGGCGGCGGGTGATGACCTGCTGACGATCGGCTCGCGTCAGTTCTCCTCGCGCCTGCTGGTAGGAACTGGCAAATATAAGGATTTTACCGAGACCAAACAGGCCATTGAAGCCAGTGGCGCGCAAATCGTTACGGTGGCGCTGCGGCGCATTAATCTGTCGGCAGGCAAGGGCGAGAGCCTGCAGGATTATATTGACCCGAAACATTACACCTATTTGCCCAACACGGCGGGATGCTATACGGCCCACGAAGCGGTGCGGACATTGCGGCTGGCACGCGAGGTAGGGGGATGGAATCTGGTGAAACTAGAGGTGATTGGCGACAAGAAAACCCTGTTCCCCGATGTGATGGAAACGCTGGAAGCGGCAAAAATGCTGGTCGACGATGGATTTGAGGTGATGGCTTATACCACGGATGATCCGGTAGTGGCCAAGAAGCTGGAGGCTATTGGCTGCGTGGCGATTATGCCATTGGCCGCACCGATTGGCTCGGGCCTTGGCATTCAAAACCCGCTGAACATTCGCCTGATTATTGAAGAAGCAAAAGTTCCGGTGCTGGTGGATGCGGGGGTTGGCACGGCCTCGGATGCGGCGATTGCCATGGAGTTGGGATGTGACGGCGTGCTGATGAATACGGCGATTGCAGAAGCAAAAGATCCGGTCCTGATGGCACAGGCTATGAAGCTGGCGGTAGAGGCGGGGCGCAAAGCTTTTCTTGCGGGTCGTATGCCCAAGCGGCCTTATGCCGATGCTAGCTCTCCCGACATGGGAAAAATTACCAGCTAGCGATCCTGTTTACCGCCATCCCCAATGGCGAGTGTTGTCACCACCATAATCCCGATCATGATGGCCATGGTGGCGAGTGTTGCTATAACCAGTCCAGTCGTAGTCATAGACGCGTACCTTTCTATAAGGTGAGGGGTGGTTGCAGTGAGGCCTTCCATAGGTGGGGTAAGGCGTGAAGAGCGAATATCCAACAGCAGGAAAGGGGGAGTAGTATCCGCCGTGATGCCTGGGAGTGTTGGTGTAGAACACAAAGCTGCCGGCTTCTGCCTGAGCGATGCTCAGTGCGAGCATGATGATAATGCCGGTTAAATAGACCAATGGACGAGACATAGATTCCTTCACTTTCTTGCCGGTTTGGTGTCGATGTATCCTTAATACGGCAAGAATCAGCCGAATCCTTCGGGCATCAGGGCGTGAAGTTAAAAAATAGGGTGCGTGATATTATGCGGCAGAGCTATCGGGTGGTGGTGGCGCTTCCGCAGCCTTATTGGCCGGTTTGCGCGGGTCGTAAGGTTCCTGAACCGGCAGCTCGATGGGCGGCAGCAGGCGTTTGGTAAAGGTTGAGTCTTTGAAATAGAATATCTTTTTGCACTTAATAGGTGCGAAAGATTCCACCAGAACAATCTGTTCATCGCGCGGCAACTGAATGACTTCCTGCGGCAGCAATAGCGCGCGTTGGGTTTCAGATACGTGCAGCGTGCGCGCGGCAGGGTTGAAGTCGAGGAACTTCGGTTTGTTGTGCGATTCTTGCTCGACCGTTTTATTGCCCACCAATTGCGAAATCATGTTAGCGGTTTCAATGTTGTTCGCCGAGAAGGTCACGCGGTAATAAGAGTTAGACAGGAACGAGTTCATGCCTGCTTCTTCATAGATACCTTTGAGCTGCTGCGTATCTTGTACGATGAGGAATAGCTTCACGCGGTATCCGCGGAAATAAGCGATACCGATCTGGAATTGTGGCATCTCGCCCAGAGAAGGAAACTCGTCCATCATGAACAATACACCGTGCGGTTCATCATCGCGCGGCATGTGGCGTGTTAAGAAGTCGGTGGCCTGCTGATAGAACACCTTCAGCAGCGGCTCCAACCGCTGCAAGTTGTCTGGTGTCACGCCGCAATAAACGGTCTGGCGTTTTTTCTTCAGGGTCTGAAGGTCGAAGTCACTGGTGGCAGTGGTGGTGTCGATCAGCGGGTTGGCCCACAACTCCAAACCAGAGTTCATGGTTGAAATTACGCCGGAACGTTCTTTGTCTGCTTTTTGCAGGAAGGCCGCAATGTTCATGTAGGATACGGGGTGAATTTTCCCACCAATCGTATCGAGTACCACGGCAAGGTTATAGACCACGTCGTCACTGCGCATGGTGCGGACCACCTCGCCGAAAGAGGTGATTTTTTCTGGCACGGCCACCAGATACAAAATCACGCCCAGCAGCAGCGAACGCGCCTCGTTCTGCCAGAATTCCTGCTCCGGCAGAATGAGGTTACAGATTTTCTGTACGTCATCTACCAGCTGGCCGGGTTTTTCAGACAACCAGTCGAGCGGGTTATAGCAATGGCTGATCCCGTTGGGATCTGCGGGATTCCATACAAAGCATTGCTGCCCCAGTTTTTGTGTACGGAACCCGCTGGTCAGCTCGTAGTTTTCCATTTTGATGTCGTGACACACCACCGACTCCTCCCAGAAGAGGAGGTTGGGAATCACGAAGCCCACACCTTTACCAGAGCCAGTTGGTGCGAATAGCAGGATATGTTGAAAATCGTCGCAAATCAGGTAGTTTTTGGCACCGGTACGCCCCAGCAAAATCCCCTTCTTCGCCCGCAATTTTGCTGCGCGGATGGTTTCTTCGTCGGCCCATTTGGCGTCGCCATGGATTTTTTCTTTCTTTTTGAAGGGACGAAAATCCATCAGCGGAGCGCGCATGGCGAACAGAATTAAAAACGCCAGCAACACACCCCCTGCAGCGGGGCCATAGAATTTGGAATAGAAATCTGTCGAGCGGAACGCCTGATGGTAATAGCTGTAGGTGCGCAGGTAATTTCCGGTCAGCCGACCCGCAGCATAATGGGGTTCTGCCTGTGCCAGCCAGGCGCGTGCGGCAGAGCCATTTTCATGAATTTTTGCATAGACTTTGATAATTTTAATCGGATCGGCCAGCTGTGGCAGGTAATCCATGGCAGAAGGGGGTTTTTGGCCGGTCAGTGCTACCAGATGCTGACTGCCCATCACATAGCCCATGAACACGCCGATACAGGACGGGATAACCAGCACGCTCACAATGACCACAACAAGGAGTACCTTGTTGAGCACCGCTTGCATTCCGGGAGACATGTCTTTTTGTGGTGCCATGACTTGTCTGTACCCTAATCCAATTCTCTGAAATATACTTCAGACACGTAGCGTTTGCCCTTTGCCCCGCGCTTGAGCTGAATGATCACATTCACAATCTGCTCCACATACTCTTTGATCTCTTCGCGCTTGAGACCCAGATTCGCCTGCATGATCATGAGGATGAGCTGCTCAATCGCCAGTTTAGGTGAATCAGCGTGCAAGGTGGTAATAGAGCCCGGGTGACCGGTGTTGATGGCGCGCAGATAGCTGAACGCTTCCTTACCGCGCAACTCGCCCACCACAATACGGTCAGGGCGCATCCGCAGACAGGCTTCAATTAGGTCCTGCGCGGTTACTTGTGCGCGGCCTTGCGAGCCGCGGGATGCCACCAGATGCACACGGTTTGGCAAATGGGTGATATTAATCTCGCGCGCGTCTTCTACGGTGAGGATGCGCTCAGACACCGGGATTTCCTTCAGGGTTGCATTCATAAAGGTGGTTTTACCGGTAGAGGTACCGCCACTGACGATAATGTTTTTGCGGATTTTTACAGCCTGAGAAATAAACTCACGAATGGCGCCCGCATCCAGCAGTTTGCGCAGCATGATGTCATCTTCATTCTCGCCGCGCCGTACGATGGTGCTTTCAAATGCACCGATCGCTTCATATTGTTCCAGATTGAGGTTCAACACGGTTTGCTTACGAATAGACATGGCAACGGTAAAGGGCTCACATGCGGGTGGGAAGATGACCTGAATACGGTAGCCATCGGGCAGTGTTGCTGACAGCAGCGGTTTTTCTTCGCTTACCATCTGGTTGGTGGATTGCGCGACCAGATGGCCCAATGAGCGCAGATGCTCATAGTCATATTCCGGCACCTCATGGCGGAACATGTCGCCATATTGCTCGATCCAGATTTCACCGGGGCGATTGATGGATATCTCGGTGATGCCGTCCTGATCAAAGAAGGTTTTCAGCGGACCAAGGAACGTATCTAGTGCGGTAAAACTTGTCTTTTTCATTCGACAAACCGTGCCCCTGAATATTGGGATGGGAAAATCAGATCGCGGCTGACAAACACATTCACCGGCGTGCCCTGATCAACCAGAATGGTCGGTTGAATATTGATAAAGCGGGTGAGATAGCCCTCTGCTACACGGCCCAGGCGCTGTGTGGAATCGATGATGGCCTCAGACGTTGCATCAGATGTAGTGGTGGTGGAGCCATTGCTGACCGTGGTGGTCGTCGTACGATTGCCATTGATTTCATCGGCAGCAGCGCCAATGGCGATGGTGACAATACTGGTGAGAATAGCGCGTGAGAAGATCTCGATAAATTTGGTATCCACTTGACCCCCGACACCGGCCTGACCAATCTGGTCAACCAGTGGCGAGTTGATCATGATATCCACGCCGTCAGGACGAATCAGCCGGGTCCATACGACATAGACACGTTTTTGGCCGCCAAATAATGCAGCATTGTATTTCCCAATCAGACGTGACCCTTTGGGAATAATTTTATAATCACCGGCTTCCGGGTAAATATCACGCGATACAATGGCACGCAGACTGCCGGGCAGGTCCGTATTGATCGCCGTTTCAAGTACGGCATTGATGATTCTTCCTTCAGCCACGACGCCGCGCATATTGCCGATATGCGTTGCTTTTACTTTCTGGGCCTTGGTGTTGGAGCGGTAAACACTTCCTGCGAACCGCAGGTTAGGATCATCGCTCCCTGCCTCTTCTTTGTCTCCCAGCAATTCTGGCAGTATGCCGCCTGTGGCCCCACCGCTGATAAGCATGCTGGAGCGAATTCGCTGGCGCAGCAACTCGTTAGAGGGGCCCGCATTGGTCGGTTGAATCACTGGCGCTTCAGTTTGCGGAATTTCCGGCGGAATGAAGGTGGGCGGTGGCGGCGGTGTAATATCTGCCGAGAGGTCGGGAACCTCTGGCACTGCATCCGGTCGGGTGACATCGATTTGCTCATCGCCGGTATCGACGTCGTAGGTTTTCTCCATCACGAAGATTTTAAATAACATGAAGGTGAAAACCGCCAGCACCAGCCCCAGAATAATAAACACACGGCTGGGCGCAGCAGCAACCGCAGGCGCGCTGGTATCTAGGCTGGAACCACTTTTGCCGCCTTTAACAGTCGCCGTAGGGTCTGCTGATGCAAAGGGGTCAGCAAATCCACCGGGCGGTGGGGGTGGCGGATCATTTGGACTCATAGGTTACATCGTCTGCTTGGAAATAGCGCTCTCATTATAGACTGTTATACTAGCACCGTTGTGGCGAATCGCAAAACGGGGGGCAAGACCGGGAATCACCATCTCCCCGCTTTGATTTTGCGTTGCAGTGACTGGGGTTTCTTTGCCTTTGGAGTCTACTTTAAAGAACTTTGGCTTCCCTTTCATCCCCGGCTGAAAAGTGAAATATGTGGCTTTTCCGTCATCATATATTTTGATGGGGGCGGATTGCTCGGGTCCAGAGAAGGTGTAGTTGTAATTAGGGCTGTTGCTGCTACCCACCGGAGCATAGGCCGCAGCTGCAGACGCCATCAGGTTAGAGGAAGGCATTGCGGGTGCGGCTGCCATGGGTGGCGGAGCCGCAGGCATCGGGGTCATGGCCGCAGCGGCTGGGAATCCGGGAACCATATTTGGATCTTCCATCAGGTTAGACAGTGGAGGCAGCGCACCACCATTATTGCCCGCAACGCCAGCAAACATGGCAGGCGGAGGCGGCGCAACCGGCATCATCGGAGACAAAGCGGCCGGCGAGTCATAAGATGGCAGTGGAGGCGCGCCAGCCGTGTTGACCACGGGCGGGGCACCATACATCCCTTTGGGATTGGGTGAAATGCCATTACCGGGCAGCATGGGGGCGTAAGGGTTAGCAGGGCTCATCATACCGCCAAATCCGCCTTGTGGCGGCATGCCGGGCATGGGCGAGTAAGCGGCGGATTGTTGCGGCATACCCATGGACGAGGCATCGCTGTAAATGGGTGGCTGCGCGCCAAGCGGGTTCTCTTCAGGATAAAAGAAGCGCACCACATAGACCAGCTCCTGCGATGGATAGTTTGGCACCTGACCGCTGGAGCGCAGATCGAACTGATAGGCGCGTTTGTTGGTGATAACCGTCATGTTGGTGTGAGCATTTTCTTCCATGGCCTTGATGAACAAACGGCGGCCAGCGGGCACAATCTGCCATCCCACACGGTCGCCCACGGAAACCGTATTCACCTGCTCGCCCTTACCAAATTCGATGTTCGATTGATACCCGTAGTGGGTCAGCACCTGATACACGTCGCTCTCATTATACACGAAGGTCTTGATGCGGCTATCGGTGACGACGGGGGTGGCGGTTTGTGCCAATGCTGGCGTGGCGACGCAGAGCAGCAAGGCAGACAGGATGGCGTGGCGTATCATCATAGATTTGGATTCACCACCTCCCGCTCAATGGCATATTCCGTCACCAAGAACCCAAGCGGATTCATGTAGCGCTCCTCCTCATTCAGATTGAGGTTTGAATATTGGAACGTGATGGTCACGATATTGTGATACTCAATCGGCGCTGGGAAGCGGCGGCTGGTGTCTGTCAGAATCACGCGCGCCTGCGCCACTTTTTCACTGCGCATCAGATCGTCGCTACGCTTGATGAAGCTGATACTCTTGAATTTCACCGTGCGCTTACCTTCAATTTTCAAAATAGCGGCGGCGCTTTCCGGATTGCGCTCACTCACATTCAGCAGGTAGTGACCAAAGGCATAACGGTCGCTCATGACGCGCACAATGTCATAGTTATAGTGAAAAATCTGGCGGATATAGCTCTCGCGCGCGCGGATATATTGGGCAACGAAAAAGCGATCAATGGCTTCATTGGCGGTAAATTCGGTACGGGTGACAGGGTCGACGCGCTCGACAATGCCGGTTTTATCATCCACCTGAATGACGAATGGTTCCACAGATTTATGAGGAGTCAGCTGCATCACCGCGAACACAGCGGTCAGCGAACAACCCAGCGCCACCAGCGTGGTGACGGCCAGCACATTACGCTGGACGAGCACATACTGATACTTATCCTTGTACCAGTTTTTGGCATCCTCCACCGAGCCTGCTTGCTTTTTCTTTTTAAATAACACCGTTAACCCGCTGTTTTTTATGATATTGCCCGCACGTATAACCCACCTACTATATTCGGCCTAGGGTGGGATGCAACAACTCGTGCCAAGTGTTCCACAGGGGGTGTGGATAAAGAGTTAAGAGAAGGGGGTATGATGGTGGAATAATCTCTGTCCGTTACACGATATGGCCGGGCATAATCGCTTCGATAGCGGCCTGGACGGTCATGTTGCCAAACATGCCTGCCTGCGCCTTAAGACTATCAAGAACAAGAGATTTCTGGCTAGAATCAAGTGGCAAAGTAGCAAAAGCAGATAAAGCAACATGTCTGATTTCGGATGGCAACACAGCAGCATCGGCGCCTCTTGAGCTGACATGTTGTTGTATTCTTGCTGCAATATCGTTCACATGCGTTGCAAGTTCGGCTTCGCTTAGTCCGGCAGCGGTAAGGGCGGCAATGCGTGCTCGCTCAGCGTCATCGGCCGCCAGTTTTCTCGCCGCCTCTTCCGCTTTTCTCGCTGTTTCTTTGTCTCTGTATTCTTCCGCTTCTGCTGCGCGGACCCGCATCAATTCAAGCATACGGTCATCTCCAGACGGCCCGCTACCACCCAATACGGCCT
>Ga0214923_10000273_pt1 | contig 78437 bp, 83 predicted proteins | sample LL1510_MetaG_FD_177993 | JGI IMG/M metagenome (GOLD analysis project Ga0214923, IMG submission 177993) | Freshwater microbial communities from Lake Lanier, Atlanta, Georgia, United States - LL-1510 | ecosystem: Environmental > Aquatic > Freshwater > Lake | place: USA: Georgia | collected...
ACTTTACAAAATCCGCATTTTCTGACTCATAACTCTTAATTTTTTCTTTTAGAGAGATAATGGTGGATTCTAATCGCTCGGTTTGTTTATTCGCTTGTTCTATTTGACCTTCATACATTCCTTCATACATTTTAGACAATTTATCTTCCATCTGTTTTGACATTTCTCTCTGGACCATCAAATTCATTTCTATTTTGTCTATTTCAGATTTCGATTCATCTTTTATTTTTTTGTAGATTTCTTCTTGAGATAGGTTAGCGACATAATTTCTTCCTTCGTTCAAACAAATACTGCCTATCTTCAACATCATGAAATTCTCCTTTGGAGAGAAAGTATGAATTATATCCGGTAGTTTTTCATCATCTGGGATTGCAATATTAATCATTTTAATTGACATGGTTTAATATATATTATAAGGTAATCTTTATTATCGTATAATATATGATATGATATAAAAGGCGTTTAAGCCTTGCGTTTATTCGATCTACGTTTTACTTTTTTTGATTTTTTGTTGTGTTTTTTCACTCTACGAACCTTTTTACTCTTCATAACGCGTTGTTTTTTGGTTTGTCTTCGTTTTTTGCCTCCATAAAAATCCCCCTTTATTCTATTTTTTAATATAAACATAAACATACCACCGCTGTTTAAATAATTAAAAAACATACCTAAAAAGTGATTATTTCTACAATGCTCTCTATCGCTATTATACCATGATTCTGGTTCTCGCATTTTTCCATTGTAAAAATTTAAATATATTTGCCAATCAATCGGTATATTATTGTTATTAATTGTAATATAATAACATCTATATCGATCTCCTTGAAATGGTATATTAGTTTTATTTGTATCACCCTCAATATGATCTTCTTTTATATTACAATCAGTTAAATTTTCAAAACCATATCCTTTATCATTATTATCATTATCATATAAAAAACCTAATGATTGTTTTAATCCATCAGCAAAAACTGATTCATGTAAGCATGGTAATACTATTATTGGTGTATTAACATTAAAATCCGTCAATTGACTTAAAAAATGACCGGCAGTTTCTTGAGTTCTTATTAAATCCGATACAAAAACTGCTTCTATTTTAATACTTGGGTACATTTTATTAAATTCAATTCCTGAATATATCGATGCATCTACACCTGATTCTAATAATGATGTATTTTTTTTACCTGTTTTTTTATCATTATGTTCAGAAAAACCATGACGCACAAAAAATAACTTTAGTTGTCGGGTATTGTCATTTCTTGAAATTTTAAATGTATCATTAAATTTTTCTTGAGGAACAGAATATGATGTCTCCATCATATTCTCACAATATACTTTACCTGCTTTTGCACTTCCCATATCACCATTATATACTAAACTCAATTGAAATTTTACTTGATTCGAATTTGTTATAGGGAGTACATCCAAACAAAGAATAGAATTATTTAATACACTACATTCTTTTATTTTTTTTTTTTTTGGTAGTAACGAGTTAATTGAATCTATTACGTAATTTTGAAATCTATATTGATGACCAAAAAATAAATAGTTTTTTGAATTTTTATAATCAATATTAAGTTTATCATTATCATTATCATTATCGTTATCATTGGATGTAATTAAAGGCTGAGCTAGTTGGTCATCATAGTTTCGCCATAAAGAATTATTATCTGTATCATCTATATCAATCATTATACTTCTATATATAATATCAATATATTTTTTATTATTATCATTAAAAATAGCAATAATAAATTTTTTTATTTTCTCGACTTGTTTTTGTATTTTCTCGACTTATGTTTCCTAGATTTTCTCAATTTCCTAGATTTTCTGTATTTTTTACCGCCTTCGTATATTCTATTTACAACAGGTACAACAGGTACAACAGGTACAACAAAATTACTATTATTATCCAAATATTTTAAAAATATACGTAAAAAATTATTCTCTCTACATAATTTTCTTCCTGAATTATTTTGATCTCTATAACCGTTATAGAAATCTAAATAAACTTCCCAATTAACTTCGGTATTATTAATTTTATCGCAAATATTCATATCTTTTCGACTTTTTGAAAAAAGTGATAACGTTGAATCCTTTTTATCTTCTTTTCATCTTTTCTACAATTTGTATTTCTTTTATTATATAACATGTTTTGTTCATCATTCGCTAGTACTGATATTATTCTAATTCCATCTCCTGCACCTTCATAAATTTCATGCAAACATGGTAATACATAAATATTATTAACTGTAATATTTGTACCGGTTAAATAACAACCAGCAATAGTTTGATATTCTTTTATATCTGGTACAAATATACCATTTAAGGTTTGTGTTTGTATTGGAAAATCTGTTGCTTTTATTTTATATTTTTCACATATTACTCCCAAATATTCTTGGTTTATGAAGTCTTTTAATGCTGGCATTATTACAAAATAACATACAATATTAATTTTATCTGGTAATATAAGTGAATTTATATCGTTGTCCCCCCGAAATTTATTACTAATTCGATCATTTTCTCTTCTCAATATAAATTTTTTAGCAAAATTTGTATATATTGTGTTTATTTCTATTGTATTTAAATACGCATTAAGACGAGACAATTTTAGATTTATACCATTATTATCAGTGTTATTTGGTAGTATACTAGCTTCTTTAACATTATAATTCCTATTCATACTTAAAGTAAATATTGCACCATCTTCCATTATATTAAAAGAAAAAAGGTCGTTTTTTTCATCATAACTAACATTTTGATTATACAATGATTCAAATGGTTTTAAAAAATATTCTTTAAATCGATTTCTACCTACAAAAAATAAATAATTTTTCGCATCTTCACCTTCCATATATATTATCCACATTTTAATTACTAAGTCGAATCTTTTTCAAATCCTTTTGTGCGTTCAATAAACGTATCATTTTGTTTATCTCCTCTTGTGTGTTTTGGACTGATAATTTGGCCATTCTGGTTACACCATAACTATGTGTCTTTTTTAGTATTTCTTCATTCTCTAATAATTCAACGGATTTATTCTCAATCATTTGATTCAAATAGTTTTCGTCCGTCACAAAGATTTGATTTCTATATGCAATGATGGATAAAATCAACAACGCCATCATGATAAAATATTTATTGACACTTCTTGTATCATAACTTATATCATGGATCATTACTTGCATTGTACCAACACTGAAAGCCACTACCAATGCTAAATAAAATTTACCTAAACTATGTCTTATATACATAGGATTACTTGTGGTTACTATACTCACCAAAAAATATTGAATCAAAAATGTGGCGACTACTAGAAAAGCGAGTGTTTGAGAGAATTTCATTTGTTTTATGGATATAGATGTTTGTTTGATGTATATTATATCTATAGATTTTTATGTAGTTCTATATTTCTAAAACCACATAAAATAGTTGATTACTGAGATTGGTTGTTTATTTTCTACTACGCCTTCTTACTGTTTTTCTTTTTGGGTGTTTTCTACCGCCTTTCTTGGTTGAAGAGCTGGATCTGGACCTGGACCTGGACCTGGACCTGGACCTGGACCTGGACCTGGATCTAGACCTGGATGATGACCTGGACCTGGATGATGATCTTGACCTTGATCTTAGGTTTTTATCAAAATCACGCAATTCACTTAGTGTTCTATTTTTATTTATATAATCTGATTCCGTTGGCCCAATTTCGATTACCTCCATAAATTTATGACCTGATGTTGCGTCAAAACCATGTGGTTTGCCTACTTGATGAAATGGATTTACAACATATTCTACTTCATCGAAATGATTGTATCCATCTCTATTACGTCTATAAATACCTATATATACAGTTTTCATCTTATCATCTCTTCTTGAAGTACCTTCTATATAATATTTTTTATCTTCTTTCAAATTATTACTCGGGGCTTTTTTTGGTAATTGTTTATATTCTGCAAATGTTATTGTCATGATTTATATTATGTGTATATTTTTATTTTATTGGATAAATAAAAATATACTAGACAATGTCATTATTTTTATTACGATCTATACAATCTAGAAGATCGATTTGAACGCGTTTTTCACAACAAGTAATAGTTATATTTATCACACACTTTTATATAATCTTATCCACTTTCTTGTGGTTTCGCTTTTTTTGCGAGTATGAAATTCTCCAACTCTTTTATTGTATTTTTTTTATTTATAATGTCTGTTTTGGTAGGTGTTGGATATACTACTTCATAATAGTTATCTACGTTGCCAAATATTCCAATTGGCTCTCTGCGATGTTGTGAAGTTTTTACTAAATATTTAACATCTTCGAATTGATAATTGTATAATACTGAAATAGTATCATTGTAATACATAACGGGTTCTACATATCTTCCAATGTAAACTGGGTTTGTTTTTTTTCTTATATCACGTATGTAATACAATTTACCTGCTTCTAGTGATCTACCTGATACAGAAGGTTTTTTGGGTAATTTTTCAAATTGCTCTATAGTGATTATTTTCATTTTATAATTATTATTCATTATTATTATCAGTTATCATTTTCATTTTCAATTTCAATTTTTTATCTTATTGGTATATTTTAATGTTTTCGTGATTTTTTGTGTTTTCTCGATTTTCTCGATTTTTTTCTGGGTTTTCTTGTCTTTTTTGTTTTTTTGGTGGATTTTCTTCTTTTTCCACCTAAATTTTCTTCAATTCGATTAATGGTGGTGGTATAAAATTTATTTAAAACTATACTAATGAAATTCGTATCCGCGCAATTATTATTATCAACATTAAATTCTGTATTAAATTTTGTATTTAATTCTATATCATCTAATTTATTATTTAATTCTGCAATTGATATTTCATTTATTTCATTATTTGAACTTTTATTTTGCAAACATGGTAACAATATTACTTCTGGAGTATTTTGTAGTTTTTTTTGTTCTGTTAATAAATTAGATAATATTCGGTTGTTGTTTTCTTTATCAAAAAAATCATCACCAATAAATACTTTTGTTATTTTACCTGATGTAAATAGTTGCGTGTATTTGTCAATATTATCTCTTTGTAAAATATCTACATTAATAAATTTACATGTAATATTACATGTAACATTTTGGTTAGTTTTAAAACTTGATTGTATATTTTCATCTGTATCACCTTTATATAGATTTGGTACTATGAAATATTGAAAAGCCTTACTATTTTTCAAACAGTTTATTCCAGAAAAACAATAATCGATTAATTGTGCGTTTTGTACTATTTGATTGTTTTTCATATACAACACAGGAGTAGTAGTATCCTCTTTGAATATAGTTGAATATTCTGTTGATGATTTTTCATCATATAATTTATTATCTGAATAATAATATTCATTACTATTTGGATCTTCTATTGTAGAATTAACATTTGTAATTTCATTATTAATATATTTATTAAAGACAATTTTATAGCAATGATTATTTTTTTCTTCTTTTGGTTTTGGTTCTCCTTCTTCTTCTTTTTCTCCTTCTTCTTTTATCTCTTTTCTTTTTTTTTCTAACAAAATGAATTTATTAGATAAAACACTTAAATTACCATTAACAAATTTAATATTCATTTCAGGAATTAACATCCAAAAATTTGATATTATTTTTTCAAAAATTTTTTTTTTATCACTATGTGTAAATGTATTAATATCATAGACCTCATCATAATCCAGACTAAATTTCGCTATGTCATTTTGGGAAATTATGGAATGTTGGCCTTGCACTATGTAAAATGGTAAATTAGTCTTATTTTTTATATAAATTTTATCATATAAATCCACTATTTTATCTCCACTTAAAAAAAATATTAACACTTCTGGTTGGTTTAATTCATCAGTAGACATAATATATTATACAAATATTTTTGTATAATATATTTTTATAAAATTAATGTTTTCGTGATTTTTTGTGTTTTCTCGATTTTCTCGATTTTCTCGATTTTTTTCTGGGTTTTCTTGTCTTTTTTGTTTTTTTTGTTTTTTTGGTGGGTTTTCTTCTTTTTCCACCTAAATTTTCTTCAATTCGATTAATGGTGGTGGTATAAAATTTATTTAAAACTAAACTAATAATATTTGTATCTCTGCAATGTTTTCTATCAGCGTAATAAATATAGGAACGCTTACGGACCTTGTCGTCACCATAAAACTCTGTGTATAGTCCGGTGTCTATGTTTTTATCTCGAAAAATACTACAGTTTTCACTTATTCCACCATTATCAGTATATTGACACATGTTACTGTTACTCTTAGAATGTAAGCATGGTAATAATATTATTTCTGGTTGGTTATCTGAAAAAATGGTTAAATAATTATTTAATTCTTTTGTACCAGCATAATCATCAGAAATAAATATTTTATTAATTTTATCTTTATCATCATCAAATACATTCACATAAAACTCACTACTTGAGTTTGAATTCATAATAAAAAATTTACATTTAATATTACAGTTGATATTATTATCATTATTTCCAATGAAAGCATTTGTTAAATTATCAATATATTCATTTTTTTCTTCGGTTTCTTCTCCAATAATATGATCAATACCAAGAACTTTGGGATTATTAGTAATTCTCATATATGTTTTAAAATATTTTCCGATTTTATCTATAAGTAAATCACCGGAGACAATTTTAATATCATTCTCGGGATCATTTAAATAATTTACATTTTCTTTTTTTTCAAACTCTTTGACAAAATTTTTTTCGTATTCATTTGTAACGTTATCGGAGTATCCATTTTTTTTTATGTCATCAAGATATTCTCTCATGAGTCCATCATGGTGCACTAAATCTCTCAATCTTTTGATTATTTTTATACGATAAAAAATTTTTATGTCGAATAATGTATTTATTGGAATATATACAGAAAACGAACTATTGAAGACATCTTCTTTTTCGTCTTCACCATTAACGATTTTATTAGAAAAATTTATCAATTCGCCATTATTTATATTAATGTCTATTTCAAATATATAATTATCATTAATAACTGTATTTAAATATTTATAATTATCAGATGTTTTTATTATTCTGTCAACATCCTCCGTAAATATAAATGGTAATTTAAATTCTTTATCAGTAAAAAGTTTTTTATATAATTCCTTTAATCTATCACCATCTATAAAAAAATAGAGTAAATTTTGGTTGTTTGAATCTGCCATTTTATATAACAAAAGAATATTTATTTTTCTATAACACCACCTCTTTGGCTTTTTTCAAAATCGTTTCTAAAATCAATGTTTTCGTGATTTTTTGTGTTTTCTCGATTTTCTTGATTTTTTTCTGGGTTTTCTTGTCTTTTTGGTTTTTTTGGTTTTTTTGGTGGGTTTTCTCATTGATCTAATACCACCCCGAAGCCACTGGGGGGATACAAAAGAACTGTTTTCTCTATCACTATCATTATAACGATCCACAATTCGATTACTTTCGATAAAATAATTATCAAAATTATTTAAATTATAATTATTTAAAACATAACTAATGAAATTTGTATTATATTTAGGTAATGTTATTATTTTATTGTTGGTTTCGGCATCATTTAAACTCATCAAACTATCTAAAATTCGTCTATTAATGTCGAGTGAGTTAAAATCTTCTCCAATAAATACTAATTTCTTTTTGCCTTTATCTATTTCAAATTGATTATTGTATCTTTCGGTAACTTCTTGAAAATCTATTTCTAATTCTTCGTATGATTTCAAATGATTAGATTTTTTACCAATAACAAAAAACCTACACGTAACATTACATGTAACATTTTCATTTATATTTAAATTCGTTGACAATTTTTGTAAGGCTGTGTCGTTTTTCGATTTTTGTCTGATAAACGTTTCTACATTAGGTTTCAAACGCCCGTACCATTGAGTGGTAAGGTCATCAGCATCATCATCATTAGTAGGGGTTTTATTGCTATCTGTCAGGTATACAATAGCGTTAAAAGAAGATAGATTACCTTGATCTATACTTATATTTATATCAGAAATGAGACGCCTATCTAGTAACGGATGTATGATAATCTTTGGGTCCCATACATTTACGGTGCTCCGTACATCTGTATCTAATGTAAAAGGCAATTCTATCCTATTTTCGTAAAAAATATTTTTATACCAATTATATAAGCTATAATCGTTTATAAAAAAATATAGTAATTTAGTATTACTAGATGGCACTTTTGGCTCTTCTTCCATTATATATATAACAAAAGAATAATTTATTTTTCTATAACCACTTCTTTGGCTATTTTCCGAATAATCTTTTCTTTGTTTTTTACCCCACCTTCCATTGTCTCCATGATTATTTTATTGTACTCATCCGATTTTTTCGATTCTGGATTCATGCATTGTGGATACTTCTTTTGATATTCGGGAAGCATACTAATATTTTTTGAAACCACACTACTAATCACGTCTTTTATTTTTTGTTTATCTTCCTCCTCCTTTTCCCATTTATCGTCGTCTTTCACGTATATGATCTCTCTCTTCACATCGCTACAATGAATTGGACGCTTATCAACATCCAATGCATTCAGGTTTTTTATGATAATATTCGATATTCCTTCCACATATCCTAACTTTCCTATATTTTCTAAATCTGATAGTTGGAAAGAAATCTTATCAATAAACTCGGATATATTCATTGCATCTTTGCACGTTTCATTGAGAAAAAACTGTAAATTAAACGTTTTGTTATGGTTGTTTGTATAATTACAATTGTTGTTATTCACTGTGTTATTGATATTACTACCATTTTTTATTATTTCTAACAATTCTGCATTTTGCTTCACCAATGTTATCATGAGTTCTTTATCAAAAATATCTACTTTTTCTGTTCCAATAGTATCATTATTTTCTGACGCAGTATCATCACATTTTTTTTGATGTTTCCATAAACCTGATCTATCTTTATATATTCTACCACAGTGACATTTAAAATCGGAACTTTTTTCCGTTGACATCTGTTGACAAAATGTTGAATTTTCCATTTTTATGTGTTTTGCTGTGTATAGATGTCTGTTATATTGACTACATCGTGACGATTTATAGTCACACAATTCGCACTTGTAAAAAATGGAACTTTTTGGAACCGAACTTTTCAACATTTTTATTAATTTGTCAACAGAAAAAGTTCCTAAAATACAAACGAATTCAAAATCCGAAAATTTTATGGTAACAAACTGAAAATTATTTTTTTTAAGCCCTTACCATAAAATTTAATTATGGTAACAAAACACGTTTTTTTTGTAAAAAGTTTTTCGAGTTTTGAAAATTGGACATTTATTTTTGTCCATTTTTGTTTTTCAAAAAAACTTTTGTCAATTTTATTACACTTTTTATATAATAAATTGGATTTTTAACTTAAAGAAAAAAGGGAACGAAAATATTGTTTTTTTGTCGTGTAAAAACATCGAATAGTAAATTACCAATGATAATGTTGCTTCTAATTCATCTATTTATGGTTTTTTTTAAATATTAAAATATAATAATATTTATATGAAAATTTTGGTTTATGGTAGCAACGGTTGGATCGGTAGCCAATTTATCGATGTATTAAAGAGTAAAAACCAGAATTATTTTATTGGTAAAGCGCGTGCAGAAAATCCGTTGGATTTAGAAAAAGAATTGGATGAAATAAAACCTACTCATGTTGTTTCTTTTATTGGTAGGACACATGGAAAGATAGGTGATAAAACCTACACTACTATTGATTATTTAGAAGAAGAGGGTAAATTGGTGGAAAATATTCGCGATAATCTTTTCTCTCCAATTGTCTTGGCAGAACTTTGTAGAAATCGTGAAATTCATTATACCTATTTGGGTACAGGATGTATTTTTAAATTTGATGAAGAACATCCATTTGGAATGGAAGAATCTGGTTTTGATGAAGATTCATTACCTAATTTTTTTGGTTCATCTTATTCGGTTGTAAAAGGTTTCACCGATCAAATTATGCATTTGGAAGGATACAAAAATGCGGTGTTGAATCTGCGTATTCGTATGCCTATTACCGGAAATAAAAATGCGCGTAATTTCATCACTAAAATAGCAACCTATGATCGTATATGTTCTATTCCAAATTCAATGACTGTTTTACCAGAACTTTTACCTTTTGTTTTAACGATGATGAAGAGAAAAGTGTGTGGAACTGTTAATTTAACCAACCCTGGTTTAATTAGTCACAATGAAATTTTAACCATGTATAAAGAAATCGTGGATCCACTTTTTACCTGGAAGAATTTCTCTCAAGAAGAACAACGTAAGATTCTCACATCAGATCGATCCAATAACTTTTTGGAAACTCATAAACTAGAGACTTTGTTTCCAGAAGTATTAAATATCAAGGATTCTGTTCGCAATTGCTTGATTGAATATAGAAAGGAACTGGATGCGGAGAGAAAACCAGTAAATTTATTGGTAACCGGAGGGTGTGGATTTATAGGTAGTAATTTTATTAATTATTATTTTCCTCTTGGTAAGATTGACACACTGGTAAATTTAGATGCCTTGTATTATTGTGCGGATATCGATAACGTAGATGAATATATTCAAAAAGACAAAGGTTATGTTTTTTTGAAAGCCAATTTATGCGACGCTGATTATTTGGATACAATGCTTAAAAAATATAATATCACACACGTTATTCATTTTGCGGCACAAAGTCATGTCCAAAATTCTTTTGAAGATTCTCTCACATTTACTCATGATAATGTTTTGGGTACCCATACGTTACTAGAGTCATGCAGAAAATACAAAAAAATACAAAAATTCATTCATGTTTCTACCGATGAAGTGTATGGTGAATCGATGAATGATATTCATGAAAAACATAAAACCGAACATTCTATTTTATGTCCGACCAATCCTTATGCGGCAACAAAGGCGGGTGCTGAATTAATCGCCCAGTCATATAATCACTCATATAATATGCCTATTATCATTACAAGAGGTAACAATGTTTATGGTCCAAATCAATATCCTGAAAAATTAATACCTCGGTTTATTAAACTATTGAACGAGGGCAAAAAAGTGACTATCCAAGGCGAAGGTAAAACAGTAAGAGCATTCTTACATGCATATGATACTGCTACAGCATTTGAAGCTATTTTGGAACAGGGAAATGTTGGAGAGATCTACAATATTGGTTGTGACGAAGGGATGGAATATTCTGTTATGGAAATTGCCAAGATACTCATAAAACTAATAAAAAATACGGAAGATTATGAAGAATGGATTGAATATGTTGAAGACAGACCTTACAATGATATGCGTTATTATATAAGTAATAAAAAAGTGAGAGAATTAGGGTGGAATATTAAAGTAGATTTAATGACTGGATTGAATGATTTAATTAATCGACAATACAAAATTAAACTTTTGGAATTGAAGAAAATGGAATCTATACCAGAAATAGAAAAAAGATCCTATTTTGGTGATTGGATCAATAACACCCCCGAGTTATTTAAACAATTTAGTGGAGCCGAACCATTCTACCATATTATAATACCTAATTTTTTGAATGAAGAATATGCAAACCTGATATGCGATAAATTCCCAACAGATATTACATCCAAAAAATGGCATAAATATTATAATCCATTGGAAATCAAATATGCAAATGATGATATTAATAACCTACCGGTATGTATCCGTCAACTTTTTTATTTATTATCTACCGATGAAATAATTAAAGAAGTATCTACTCTGTCAGGTATTGAATCATTAGAATATGATCCATATTTACACGGTGCTGGATTACATATACATCCTAGAAATGGCAAATTAAACATGCATTTGGATTATGAAAAACATCCTCATATGGAAAAGGAGAGAAGGTTAAACATCATATTGTATATGAGTAAAGATTGGAAAGAAGAATGGAATGGTGATACACAATTATGGGATAAAGATATGCAAAATTGTGTTGTCCGATCCCATGTTAAATTTAACACAGCAATCATTTTTAAAACGAATAATCAATCATGGCACGGATTACCTGAAATCATAAAATGCCCTGAAAATGTATTTAGAAAATCAATAGCATATTATTATATTTCTCCTTTGGTAAGTGATTCAGATGAAAATGTTATAGGTAATGATGGTAGTGGTTTCCGCAAAAAAGCAACGTATTGCAAACGACCATGTGATCCATATGATGAAAATATGGAAAAATTATTCAAAATTAGATCCAGAAGACTAATAACAAATGATGATTTACATGATTTATTTCCTGGGTTTAGATAAGATATAAAAATAATCAATATGTAAAAATATCAATAATATAATATTATTAGTATAATAGTAATAAAATTATAATGAAATTAGATAAATTGCCTTATTTTTTTTGTGTTAAAACATACAAAGAATTAAATGCGGACTTGCAATATTTGTCCGATGAAGATGCAATAGAACATTATAAAACTCATGGTTTTAATGAAAAACGAAAATATTGTATAATAAAAACCGCTATTATATTTCATGTAGGAAATATTGATGTTTTTTTGAAAATATATAAAAATCAACCACATTTTTTTAAACGAGAAATTTTGATATTTATCACATTGCATAATAAGGACTTTGTTGCTACTATTTCGCAATATATACCAAATGCATTTTTTAAAATAATAGAAAATAAAGGCGCTGATATTGGCGGTTTTTTACAAAATATGAAACTGTTAATAAAACATCCTAATTACAACGACATTGAAAATATTTATTTTATACACACAAAAACAAATGATGATTGGAGACGTGATATGTTGTTACCTCTTAGCGTTAACTATAAAAAAATAGAGTCAATATTACAAACAAAAAAAAATATACCTATTATTGTTGGTTGTGAAAAATATTGTTATAGAAATAAAGGTACAAATCGAAATTATATTAGTGATATATTCAATAGAAACCAAACCCATTTTGATAATTTTATAGACATTGATTGGAGAGAATATATTGATGACTATATTTTTGAAAATACAAACATAGAAGATAGCAAAAATATTTATACAGATTTAAATATAAATCCACAGTTTTATAAAAATTATGAGACTGATCTAAAATTATTAAGTAATAAAGAAACAGTAAATCAATTTAAAAATCATGGGATAAATGAATATTATAGAATAAATAATCCATGCTATATAAAGAAATTTGGAAAAGAATCTTATTTTATTGCTGGAACAATTTTTATGTGCAATAAAAAATACTTTAAAATATTTGAAGGGATTCATTTTGATCATGAATATGATATTTTGGAGAGAGGGTATGTATTAAACGTTGTTCCCAGAAAAATACATGCATGGGAATATTTATTTGGATTATTAGCTTATTGTATGAACGGTCATGTTGTTTCAATTGATGAAAAGGGTAATATGAATGATATGATAAACAAATACAATGAATTTGATGTTGATATTTATAGAAATTGTAATATGGATTTAAAAAATTGTCAATACAATGATATTGATTTATTGAATCATTTTAATAATTATTGTAAAAATGAAAATAGGATTTTTTCCAGAATACAATTGTACAAATCGCAATCAATTATTAATAATGATTTAATGAAAGCAAAAACCGCAGTTTGTTTAAAAATACCACCAGAAAAATATTCATATGAATATAAAAATGTATTAGTAAAAATAATAGAATTATCATCAAATGGTAACTTGATTGATATATATTTGGGTGTTGAAGATAATAACATAAATTATGGTACTTATCATGGATTAAGTGTAATTAATAAAAATATATATTTTATTGTTGATGAAATCAAACATTACGAAGTTATAGTGGTTGAAGAGCATAACTTTTATTTGGGATTCAATTTACAACGTAATTATCAAGACGTATTGTTTATGTAAATTGTGTAAACAAGACATCACATACTTTTGTATATTTTTTACAAAATTTTTAATTTTATTTATTTAAGCGTTTTAGATAATAATATTTTATATGACATTATATTATAATGTCGTATAAAAAAAAATTAATGACATATGAAAATGGGTTAAAAAGAAAACTAATGTTACATGATTTTGATGTAGCTACATATAAACATTTGAATCTCGATTTACAACATATGACAGATAAAGAAGCTATGAGACATTACAAAAACTATGGATTTTATGAAGGACGCAAATATAAAAGTGTTTATTTACCTAGTGATTTCGATGTAACTGCATATAAAAATTTATATACAGATTTACAACACATGACAGATGAAGAAGCGATATGTCATTATAAAAGATGTGGAATTTATGAATGTCGTAAACATAAAAATAGTTGTATTCCTCATGATTTTGATGTAAGTGTATATAAAAACTTATATCCAGATTTACAACATATGACACATGAAGAAGCAATAAATCACTATAAAAACCACGGGTTTTATGAAGGACGCAAATATAAAAATTTAAATAAAATAATTCATATAAGTCATAATTTTGGTGGTGGCACTGAAATTTATATTAATAATATGATTTCCGTATTGTCATACAATTATGATAATATTATTATAAAAATTCTTGATAATGATAGTATTTTATACAATGATACATTAATTTCAATGAATACATTATCTAGTTATATCGATAATAATGATATAATTATAACACATAGTTTATTATGTAGCGCTCAACATAGCTGTTATGAAATCAATTATAATATGGCTGATTTTATTGAAAAAATAAATAATAAAAAAATTTTAATTGTACACGATTATTTTTTAATAATGCCAAACACGCCTAACCCAATTAAATCACATAATATATTACCAATTGAAAATGATATATTGAACGGATCAAAAATATTTAGTGTTTTTGATAAAATATTTTTTAATAGTAAAAATTGTTATGATAATTACTCAAAATATATAAATTTTGAAAATTTAAATTATATGTTATTAAATAATGTTCCTGATATTAATTATTATAATAAAAGAATATTCCCAATAAAAAAACAGCATTACAATATTGGTATAATGGGTGTTATAAATTGCGAACATAAAGGTAGATTTTTAGTGGATAATATTATAAAATCGTTCAATGATAATAATGTAAATAATTATACATTTCATATTTTTGGGGGATGTGATATTAAATATGACAATTTAATTGTTCATGGACCTTATGATAATAATAATATTTTTGATTTAATTAAAACTAACAAAATAGACTATTTTTTATTTGTCTCAACATTCGAAGAAACATATTCACTTACATTATCTATAGCAATACATACTGGTTTACCTATTATTTATAACAACATAGGCGCTTATACAGAGAGATTAGAAAATTACGATAATTGTTTCGGTTTTGATGAAAATAATTATTCAATAATTATAGATATTTTACAAAGCATTCATCATAATGATACTACTATTATTAAATCAGATTATAACAATTACAATACATATCCATATATATATAATAATTTACCAGAATTCAACGATTATTTTAAAACAAGTCCTAATGAATTAAATTTCAATTTAAATAATTTTGTTTTTATAAATAAAACTGTGTGTTTTGTACTTATATGTAATTTAGATGATTATAAAGGATATGAGATATTTTTAGATCAATATAATTATATAAAACAATCTGGGTTATATGATAAACTAGATTATATATTTGTTACAATGTTAGGTAAGTATAAAAAATTACCATGTGATTATAAAATAAAACTAATATATTATTCTCAAAATTCAAATGAATGGGAGTTTCCAAATTATAAACGCATCAAGTTTTTTTCAGACAATGTTGATGATAATATAAAAATATTAGAAATACATACTAAAGGAGTATTAAATAAACCTCATTCATATGAATGGAGAAAATATTTAGAATATTTTTTAATTGAACAACATCAATTGTGTATAACCAACTTAGATAATTTTAAATGTATTGGTGTTAATCAACAGTATTATATTAATAATGAAAATAAATATAGAAATCATTATTCTGGAAATTTTTGGTGGTCAACATCTCAACATATTAAAAGTTTGCCACCTATAAATACTAATGAAGATCGTTATTCAGTTGAACATTGGTTAATAGGAAATTTGGAAAAAATAGACTATAGATATTTATTATCATTGCATCATACTGATATAAATTTTTATGATACACACTTGGAACCATCCCAATATAATTTTGATTCTATAAAATATAATATTTGTAACGAAATTAATGCAAATTATATTAAAAAAAGAAATATTTATGGTGTTTATTTTATTTGTTGTATAGGTAATTATATTGATATAATTAATAGTCAAATCCAAAAAATAGTCGAAAGTGGGTTATATGATAATTCGGACAAAATATTATGTTTTGTTTGTAATGTGACAAATGAATGTATAGATATGTTTAGCAAATATGATAAATTTGTAGTTATTTCAACTGAGGATAATTTATATGAAAAATTTGCCATAAATAATTTTAAAAAATATATTAGTGGTGATTACTATTTATATTATATTCATAGTAAAAGTGTTACCAGAAATGAAGAATGTTACAATGATTGGAGAACTTTATGTGATTATTTTACTATTAATAAGTGGAGGTTATCTATTGAATTATTACAATATTACGATTGTGTAGGTACTAATTTGAAAAATTTCCCGAAAAAACATTATTCAGGTAATTTTTGGTGGTCAAAATCTGAACATATAAATAAATTAAATGATATAAACGATGGTTATTTGTCACCTGAAATGTATATATTTTCATATATGAAAACAAATTATGTATCTATTTATCAAAGTTATGTCAATCATGGAGATACAAATTATTCATGTAATTTATATTTTAATCTATCAGATAACGATTTAATAAATAATATATGTATTATTCCCGATTTTAATCCTGGTGACAAAAAATGTATATCGATGTGTGGTGAAACTGATTTATCTCGTGAACCACCTATTTTAGAATTAGTTTAATTATAAAAAATATTAAATACATAAGTATGTATAAATAAATGGATTTGTCAGATCATTTTACAAAAACGTTTGATACCAATGCATGGGGGTCAAAGGAATCGATTTCTGGTCCAGGATCAGAAAAAGAGTCATCTTTAGTAAAAGATTGTATATTTTTTGTGGTAAAGTTCATTAATGAATTTTTACAAGATAAAGAAACTATTATTATATCAGATATTCCTTGTGGAGATTTAAATTGGATTAATATGTTATTTATCGAAATATTATCGAAAACTAAATGTAAAAAAATAGAGTATTATGCATATGACATTGTTGATAAAATTGAAGACATATTTAATAATATGAACAAAATAGATAATGTGAATTATCATTTCAAAGTTTTTAATGCTGTTACAGATGTTTCAGTAAAAGCGGACTTCATATTATGTAAGGAAATGTTTATTCATTTGTCATATTTACATATAAATAACTGTTTAACAAATTTTAAAAATTCTGGTTCTACTTATCTTTTTTGTACTGATTCATCTGATATTGAAAATGAAGATATCGAGTATTCATGTCTAGGTGAATGCAGAGCTGTAAGTTTAATGTTATCACCATTTAATTTACCAGAACCATTATTTCAATTTTCTTGCTATAAAGCATGGGATTTAAATAATATGTAAAATGCAAAAATAGCAACATCCTAATAACATTGAAATGGAATTTTAATGTCATAATTTATATGTGATAACTAATAAATAATTTTTCCTCAATAATTTCAGAATTTGTTAGTTTATTAATTTCTTTTTTAATTCTAGCTCTTTCATCATTCAAAATATGTTCATCCCTATTTCTTTTGAACAATTCTATATCTATAAAATTATCATCTTTTAATAATCTCCATCTCTCTCTTTGCCAGTCATGATATTCCCAAAATTCTAAATTTATATCATATAATTTTTTAAAAAGTTCATGTTCTATAGATAACCCAATTTGAATTAAATAAGGATACAATAGATCATATTCTTTTGTCACGTTTTCTAATTTATCACCAGTCATTTTGTTTTTTTTTATTTCTAAAATAGTTAATTTATCAACTAACTCGCCGTTGCAAACAGGTATTTGAATCATATTTTATAATATAAAATATTATTAATTTAATAAAATACTTAAATATTTATTATTACTATTATTATATAGATGCCAAAAAATATACTCTGGACTGGTAGTCATGGATTTATAGCTGGTTATGCTATTAATAAATTGTTAGATGAAGGACATCATGTATGGGGAGTAGATAATTTTTGGAAGTATGGTAAAATGAGTAAAACATATGATGATCATCCAAATTTTCACTTTTTAGAGATGGATGCAAAGGATACAGAAGGATTACAAAAGCTTATTGTAGATAACAAAATCAATATATTAGTTTCTGGTGCAGCAATTATAGGAGGAATATCTATGTTTCATGAATTAGCTTATTTTTTATTAAGAGAAAACGAATTACTTACTGCTGCAGCATTTGATGCATGTATTTATGCACATCAAAATACTGATCATTTTGAAAAGATTGTAGTTGTATCGTCTAGTATGGTATTTGAATCAACCGATAGATGGCCTAGTAAAGAGACAGATGTGAGATTAGTCCCTCCACCATTAAGTACATATGGATTTCAAAAATTATCTGTAGAATACTGGGCTCAAGGTGCATGGGAACAACATAAATTACCATACACTATTATTCGACCATTTAATGCTGTTGGAACAGGTGAAAAGAGAGCTAAATTGGAAACAGAATGTTATTCTGGTAATATTAAACTTGCAATGAGTCATGTTGTTCCAGATTTAGTCCAAAAAATTTTAAAGGGACAATATCCACTTAGAATATTAGGAGAAGGAGAACAAATAAGACATTATACTTACGCAGGCGATTTAGCAAATGGATTTTATGAATGCATTGTAAATCCAAAAGCTTTAAATGATGATTTTAATATTTCAACACCAGTAGGTCATACAGTTTTAGAACTCGCAAAAGTAATTTGGGATAAAATTAAACCAGATGAGGAGTTTAAATATGAATGTGATGTTCCTTTTACTTATGATGTTCAAAAAAGAGTTCCTGATGTTAATAAAGCAAAGGATATTTTGGGTGTTGAATGTAATACTACTTTAGAAGATGCTCTAGATGAAATTATACCATGGATTGAAAAACAAATAGAAATTGACGGCATATAAGTAAGTAATATTTTAAATTATATAATATATAATATAATATGGAAAACAATAACATTTATATTATTGTATCAAAAAAATGCTGTATTTATGGTCATGGATTTGTGAATCCATTAGGACATGAAATTCATATATCGAGGTTTATTCTCTTTGATTTATTACAAAAAAAAAAAATTAATTTGGATAGTACAATAGTAACTTTATATGAGGATAGATTTTTTTTATACAACAAAACATTTAGAAATATAATTACGTGGGATGAATATGTGAATAATAAAAAAACTGATACAAATACCGAAATTGATTTAACATATTATTCATGCGTTTCTACACAAAATGATCAAATTCTTGAATTTGATAATTTAAATTATCATTTGAATACATTTGAAAGAACTGATAAATTTATTAATTATATTAATGATATAAATTTTAATGATTTATCAAGTTATCCATGTTATTCTGATATAATTAATGAAAAATTTATTGTTATACATTGGAGAACTAATATAATTGGATTATCGAAAGACAAGTCAGAAAGTTTACTAAGAATAATAAATAAATTAAAAGAAACGCTTGATTTTAAAATTGTTATTTTTAGTGTAGAGCATATAAATATTAATGTTGAAAATGTTTATTTTATAAATAATTTACAAATATATGCGAGTTTTTTAAACCATGAAAATTGTGATTCGTTTATATCAGAATGGTCTGGAGGAGGTCAATTGTCTCAATATTGTTGTAATAGTAAAATAATTTATTTCTTTGATGATTATCCTTCATGTGATTATGAAATACATTATGAAAATTATCAAAATCATGCTAATCAAAAAAATAATATCTTTGCTTGTTGGGACTTTAAAACTACTACAAATTGCGAAAGATTTTATTATAAAACTTTCGATATAATGTTAGAAAATATTTAATTATTAATTTTGTGTCTACACAATAATAATAATATATCACATATTATATATACAATGAAAATTGGTTCAATTGGCAGAGGAATGGTAGGTGAAGCCATATATCAAGGTTTAAAAAATATAGGGAATGACATGGCTTATTATGATCCCAAATATAAAGAAAGTAAATTAGAAGATATTTTGGATACTGACGCTGTTTTTATATCTGTTCCAACACTTCCTAATGAGAAAAATGAATGTGATTTATCTATATTAATAGATGTTTTAGATAAATTAGATCAATTAAAATATAATGGTGTTATTTGTATTAAAAGTACAATTACACCAGGAACCACTCAAAAAATGATCGACAAATATAATAATGATAATATTTGTTTCTGTCCAGAATTCTTAAGAGAAAGATGTGCGTATGAAGATTTTATGTTTAATAATAAAATATGTTTAGTTGGAACTAATTCTGAAAATGCATTTTCAGTTATAAAAAATATTCACGAAAAAATAAGTGATAATTTTAAAATGGTTTCACCAATTGAAGCAGAATTAACAAAATACATGCAAAATGTATATAATACATATAGAGTATTATTTGCGAATGGTTTTTACGAAGTATGCAAACATAACAACGTAGAATATGATAGTGTATTAAATTCATTACTTTATAGAAATGAATTAGATGATAAATACATGCGTTGTAATGAAAAAATGAGAGGCCCATCTGGACCATGTTTAGTAAAGGATAGTTTGGCATTTAATGAATATGTTAAAAAACTTGATTTACCATTTCAACCTGAAATATTCCAAACAATTGTTAATGATATGCAATTATATCCAAAAACAGTTATAGAAGGTACTAGAACAGAAAAGGAATATTTTGGTAAAGAATTACGTAAATTAGAATAAACTATATAAATACATTCTAAAACAAAAAGGAAAACATTTTGTTTTTCTGTGTTTTAGATTTGTTTTTTGTTATTCTCCTTGTTTTGTGTTTATATGTAGTTGTCTTGTTAAGCTTCGACCTAACAAATTTATTTATTGCTAATTCGTTTTTAATAATCAAATCAGCAATATTATAATAATAACTTCTGAAAGGGATCTTGCGTTTCTTTATTTCGTCAATAGAAAACCAACGGATCTCTGCTTTCTCAAATATTTTCGATTTTTCTATAATCTTGGGATCCAATCGTTTTTGTAAAAATCTCTGATTATTGTTGTAGTAAAACGGCAAATATTCATCATATTCCATAGGTAAAATATGTGTTCGATATGTATTCCAATCAATATTAAATGTACCTGTTTTCTTTATTTTTCTCTCCAAATCGCTGTCGCTACCTAAAAATCCTGTTATTTCTTCTGTTCCTTCACGAATAGCTGTTTTTAAAGGAGTCTCTTTTCCTTCTGAACCACCACCGAATTCAGCCCAACCAGGTGTATCTGCAAATTTATTCTCTTTTCCAAATAAAAAATACAATTTATTATTATGTATCGTTGTAGGTAATATTCCAGCGCCCATTATGAATATATATGGTTTAGTATGAGTTTTATAATATTTAATTATATACTAATGAAATATTATAACTTTTTCACAAATTATTATCACAAATTATTATCACAAATTATAACCATAACATCTAATACCGCCGAATATATTTCGATGCTAAATAATAAAATAGATAACCCATACATAATCCAATAGTGCCTCCTACGAATACCTGTAAATATGTGTGTTTGTTTGTATAAATACGTTGAAACATGGTAAACGCCATAATTATCAAGAACAAGGCTGATATTTTTGTATTTTGTAAAACCATCGTTATGTATAGTAGAGAGAACGCGGTTTCTTGAGAATGTCCTGAAGGCATACCAAAACGTTCATATTCTCTCCAATCAATCGTTTCGCGTCTATCCATTTCTTGTTGAAACAATTTCATATTTTCTGTTGGTCTAGGCTGTTTGAACACTAATTTTAAAATGCTATTTAATAGATAATTCAATACAGCACCGATAACATAAAACAGTAAATACGTTTTTTTATCATACAAAAAAACAATAGATAACAAAAACAGCAATTTGTTTCCATAACTGTAATCAGTTAAATCATATGATGTGTGTATATTTTCTTGATTTTGACTCATTTTTGTTAATTTATATATTATATTATATTATCTTATAAAATTTGTGCGATTGGCTAATATTGATACAAACATGTTGCTTGCATAGTAAACGTCCATGGAACCCCGTTCAAATCCACTATATTTCCTTTGTCATCATATAAAGTTATTTGTAATCTTGATACATCTGTTGGTCCAAAATATATTCTTTGGTTTTGACTCAACGATCCACTAATCTCGGTTATTATAGTACCAAACATACCCGGTTTTATAGGAATAACTGCAAAAACATCCGAATTTGTAGGCGCTTTTGGATAAAAACTACCACTTTTGTTGTTATTTAATATTATTTGATTTATAGTATAAATTTGTGCTTGAGTTAATGTTCTAGGTGCATCTGGTAATATATTATGAATTTTTGAATAAGTTATATTTAGTTTATTTAATATTATGTTGCTCGCATTAATATCATTTATTAAATCTACATCATTCGATATTGAATTTGAATTATTGATATGATTTATATATCTATGTGGTAAATTAGCATTATAATATGACGGTAATTTTAAAGTAGTATCATATTCAGTAATAGATATTAAATTATTATTTATATGATTTTGCTTAAAATCATCAATCACTAGTATTAAATATCGAGGTCCATTTAAATCAACTAATGCATGAGGAATATTTCCTAATATATTCACATTTTGATTGGGAGATCTAAACCCGATTAACCAACCTAATGTATTATTTATATAGGTTGGTAATTTTAAACCACATGTAAGTGTATCACAATCAAATGAAAAATTAAAATCAAAAAATATAATTTTAGTTTCTATAGAAATCGTGAAAATATCTTTATCACTCTTTCTATATACACCTTTAAATAATTTAAAAATTATTTTCCCTTTTCTAGTGTCATATACAAATGGGATTGTCGGGAAATTATAGAAACCAGCTTCAACTATTTTTTCATTTAATTCTACAACCAATGATTCAGGTGTGTAATTTCCTTGTTCGATAGATATACGTACAATTGTATTTGTAGATGGGTCTTCTATCCAAAAACAAGTATTTCCTATATTAGAATTAATAACATACCATGATATAGGAATTTGATAAGAATACAATTGTAATGAGAGTAAATTTTTTAATGGCGCTGATAAATCCAATGTGAAATCGGTTTCTGTATTACTATTTGTAAATTGACGATATTTACTATCTATATTAATGAAACAAGAATATGTATTTTTTAAAAGAGGATTTAAGTTTCCTTTTACTGCGGGAGGAGCAAATGTATTCACGACATGTTGTGTTTCTTGATTAATTAAACTATGTCCGTCGGTTCCTTTACGTAATTCATTTGGACCATCACTATATCTACTAAATTTTATAGGTCCATCGGTTATGTTGTTTCTTGTGATTGTTTCATTTTCATTTTCAATATCAGTTTGATTATCTGTTTGAATAATATTGTTGTTTTCAGTTAAACTGTTATCTATGTCATTTAACAATATTGTTTGGATTTGCTTAAAAAAATTAATCATTTCTTCATTATTTTCACTAGTATATTTATTTATATACGAATCAGTTGCACTTACAATATCTTCTCTTGTAATATCTTGTAACATATCTGTATAATCCGAATCTGTAGAATCTTTATCAATTAGATTTAAAATATATAATAAATCTTGTTTAGAATAATGGGTTGCATCTAAATCCAATGGTTCGTCTGGCATATTCAAATTGTCTGAACCTGAATTTATAATTAGATTATCCTGTTATTATTATATTCTGTTATTATTATCTATTTATTATATTTTCAAAAATAAGATTTAATTTTTTACTAATAATTTCAATATGATTTTTCTTTTTCGTATTATTTAGTGATATATCGGTTAAACTTTCTCGATCTATCTCTGGATATATAACTGTATAATATTTATCAATTAATTTTTCTGGAACTTGTGTAATTCCAAATCCTCTTTTCAAATGAGTTTTACCCTTAAATAATATTAATTCAAAAAGAGACAAAATATCCGGATAATAGAGTTCTAATTGTTTTCTATCTACCCTATAATTCGATTTATAAACAAATCGATTGTAATTTCCATCTGAATATATTTTGTAGTAGTTATCATAGTGTATTTTGTTTTTTATCAAACCAATACCTTCAATACGATTTAATGAATTATTCATTTCAAATATATACAACAAAGATTCGTCTGATATTTTACTAGAAATACTCTGTGGACATCCATAAATACAACCATTGTATTTTAGTTTGTTTCTATAATTCACATTTTCATTCCATGTATGATTGGAAAATCGTGTAGATGCAATTATTATTTTTCTTGGATTCATTCATAAAATGTTTATATAGTAAAACTTCATTTAGATAATTATGTTCAATTTTTATTATTATATTATAATGCAAATAATAATGAATTGTATAATAGATAAATTTAAAACTAATCGGCAGAATAATCCAGAATTAAATTTATTTGTAAAAAATTATAAACAAATAATATCAAATAATTCTGTCCCTAATAATCCTGAACGTAAAAAAATAGTGACTATTATTGCTTGTCATACAAATACATTATTGAAATACAATACCGTTATAAATAACCTTCGGTATCTACTATTCCCAAATAATGATATTATTGTTGTTAATAGTTCAAATGAAAAATACAGTGATAAATTAAAAAATTATATTGCATCTAAATCAGGTATAAATAGACCTAATATATTTAAATATATTGAAATACCTAATGATAAATATATTGACATTGGTAAATATATTCACGTATTAAATAATATAAAAACCGATGATTCTATTGACAAAGAATATGACTTTGTTGTTTTAATTAATGATTCTATTATTATTCAAAATTCAATTATACATTATTATAATGTCATAATTAAAAATAACAAAGAATTGTATGCGTATAACGATAGCAGTGAAATAAAATATCATTATCAAAGTTATTTATATGCAATAAAATATAGTGCAATTCATAAATTGGATAATTATTTTAACATTCATAAATCTGATATACATGGATATAAGGATGTAATTGATAAAATAGAATTAAAATTATATGATATATATGCAAATGATAGCGACTGTTTTTTAAAAATAGCAAAAATACCTTGCAATATCAATAAAAACATCTATTTTCATAATGACGAACTATATCAATTGTTGTTTAATAATAAAATATTACCATTTATTAAAATACGGGCATTAGAGAAAAAAGATAATAACCATCGTACGTACAAACTAGAACTATCAATATGAAAACTAGATTAAATATATAACCTTCTTGTTTTTTTATTATGTTGTCTGATGTGTAATCGTTTTGTTATGTTGTTAGTAGTGTTAATAGTTTTTGTATTGGTTGTAGTGTTAAATGTTTTTTTATATATAACATAAATACTGTTTAAATCATGAAACATCATTATCGTTTTTTTAAATTGGACGTTTTCTATGCTTGTTATAGGTGACAAATAAGAATCATTTGTATTATTTTTTAAAAAGGTAATTATATTACATGGATCAACCGTACAATTGTATTTAAATAAACAATTCAATTTATAATTTTCATTGGATTGGTTCTTCTTATTAACTATTAATTTAAATAACTCTTCTTTTGATAGAATGTTTTTATTAAATTCATTAAAAAAATATTTATCCTTTTTAACTTTTTCAATTGTATCAGATTCGTTTAAATAAACATAATACATATTGATGAAATATAAATCTTCCAAATAAAAATCCTTATACAAACAATCTTCTTTTTCAAAATCATGAATCCAAGAAGTGTCTAATTCCTGGAAATTAAAATCGTCGTTCATAAATGTAATTTTACATATTTATATAAATTATTTATGTAATTTATACATATTGTACTCTAATTTATACAAGATGTATGTATTAAATTTCATCATCATCATCATCGACGTCGGCATCGGCATCGAGATCAACATCTAGTTCCATGTCATCATATTGTATTATATCTAAATTTTCATTTGCAGGACATGTAGCATCGCTATTGATAATATTAACTTTGTTTTTATGATAATTCATATATTTATTTTTGTAGTAATATCTTGAATATAAATAGGGCGAATCTTTTTGCAAATAATGACGAATAAACTCGTCCGCACCATATTGATCGATAAACTTGTCTCGTCTTTCCATAATATTTCTTATTGCTTTATTCATACCATTATGTAATTCTGGATATTGGACGTTATATACAATAGGAACTACACTAATCGTTTGTTGTATGTAATTATTTGAATTATTGGTATCATCATCATCACTACTATCATCACTACTGTCGTCATCTTCATACATTTTTTTTGGGAAATTATGTCTTATTGTTTTTTTTAATTGTTTGTCGTAATAAATTGTGCATAAACCACTGTCGTCTATCTGTTTATTTTCTTCTATTTTTTTATTCGTGGCATCGACAAAATTAAAATTGGTTTCATTTTCTATTTTTGTTATATTATGTAATGCAGGAAAATCATGTATAGAATTAACATTGATTGATTTGGATAACATAGTTTTTTTTGTATTTTGACCCAAAGACGGATTTTTGAATTTCTTAAATGTATTCATATTTTATACATAGGTTATTTATTTTATTATGTTTAAATGGTTTATGATATATCGTTATTAGACATGGTGTTATTAACATATAAAAATGATTTATAATTATTCGATACTACAAATATTATAAGTAATAAAATATATCCGAATAATTAACATGTTTGCAAGATATTTTTATAATTGTGTTAGCCTTAAATCATATGCACCCGTTTATTCAAGTAATACCCCAACAACAACAACAACAACAAAACAATCTCAGACTATAAACAACGATAATTTCACAGAAATTATTCCATCAGTTGATGTAAATATAAATGAAAAATATCTTCAAGATATCAATTATAAGAATACAATCCCATTTGTACCTCCTATAACGGAAGGAAAGGTGATTAAAGTTTATGACGGTGATACATTTACAATTGCCTCTAAATTACCATATGAATTATCACCTATATATAGGTTTTCTGTGCGTTTGAATGGAATAGATGCACCAGAAATGAAATGCAAAACAAATGTAGAGAAAAAACATGCTGTAAAATCACGCGATGCATTGACATCGATAATACTAGACAAAAAAGTGAAATTAACCAATATTAAAACAGAAAAATATGGAAGAATACTTGCGGATGTATATCTAGACGGTAGACATATAAATCAATGGATGTTAGATAATAAACACGCAGTTCAATACAATGGTGGAACAAAAAATAAACCTCCTGAATGGGAGATAGAGGAATGAATATAAACTATATAGTTTTTATCATTTACATCTTTTCTACTAATTACGATTATCAATAATAAATGGTAATAATTTTTTTTTGATCTCTAATAAATGTATACGAATGGTTTGGGTTGAATATCCCATTAATTCTGCAATTTCACGATTTGAACGTAGCATCTCAAAATCACTTGAATATTTATAATACATTATTCTCATATGTAATGGTGGCAACTCACGAATTTTTTTCCATATTTCTATTTTTAAATTTGTGTCATCTTCGGTTTCAAACCACGTGTTTTTATTAGAATATATAGAATTGTATATTGTATTTTCCATCAAATAATGGTCGAAACCAATATATATTGGTTTCAAATATATGTTGTTTAATTTATTATATTCTTGTTGTGTTTTCTCTTTTTTTAGGTACGTTTTTGGTAATGCATTGATAGGTAATAATTTTACAAGACATTGCTGTAATTCATGTTTGATATAAAAATCAACATATGTTACAAATGTATTATTTCCATTATATCGTTTTATTCCTTGATATAAACCAAATAAGGAATAGGATATAAGCTCATCTGTTTTGATATGTCTACATTTATTTTTATGCAAACGTTTGAAATGAATAGCTTTGGTGGTCGCCCAATCTTTGTAACTAGTAAATAATATAGTATTTATTTGTTCGCGCATTTCATAGGTAGTTCCTGGATGTTGAATAATATATTTTATTCTTTCTTGTGTAATTTTGCTCAAATTAGCACATAATGAGGATGATACTGTGAAAAATAAAAAAAATAATATATATAAGTACATATATATTATTTACACGTATAATTTTTATATTTTTTTACAGATAAAATAAATAATTTTTACACACCACCCTACCGCTACTACTAGAGTAGTTTTTTATATATCATCAAAATTGATATTTTCTTCTGTTGCATAGTATCCATCGTTTTCTTGAAGATCATTTATATTAACGATGTTTTTAGCTTTAATAAAATCATCTTCTACTAATTTTTTATACTCTTCTTCTGTATTATCTGAAAAATGGACGATATCATCTGTTGCATATTGATTTGCGTTATCATCCATATCAAAAATAGACCATGTTATATCGGCTGTTTTTTTTAATCTTTCTACATCATAATCAGAATAAACTTCCAATAAATCACATTTTTGTAGTTTTTTTGAATTTTCAAAATGAGTTTCCCAATCTCTTAAACCAACGATAATAATAGTTCTCACTCGAATTTGATTGTCGCGTTTTGCTCTTCCTCTATATTTACCCCGAATAATACATAAACGTTTTACATTATCGTTACATATTACTTCACACATCCCATTACCAAAATCTTTGGAAACCTGTGCATACATTTCACCTTCTTCTTCTACTAATCTTAGACGATGGCTATGTTTTTCAGTAGTTGATACCACATTTTTACGAGCTTGACTTTTATGACCACTACCACCAAATCTATTTTTAACCATTTTGTGTATTTTATATTTTATTTATATTGGATAAATTTTATTTCAATTTTTTTATTAATTATTGTACTAAAAAATAATATAGTAGTATTATATAATTATCAAAATGGCAAATTCATGGATCGAATACATTAAAGAAGTAGCAAAAGAAACAGGTAAATCCTACAAAGAAGCAATGAGTATTGCTAGTAACAGAAAAAAAAAGGGTGCAAAAGTTGAATGTGAATCATCAGAGAAAAAACACAAAAAATCTAAAAGAAACAAATCAGGCAAAAAAGCAAAAGGTACTAAAAAAAGAAGAGGCTCTTCAAAAAGACGTTAAACGCGAAGATATTTCGTTTTAGCGTATAAATATTCTATCAATTCACTTTTAAATTGTTGTATATTATGTCGTTCGTTTGGATTGCATAATATATTTTTCACAAATAAATCAATAAACCCTTTCCAAAATACTTTAGAATCATCTGTTATAAACGATGTTGTGGTTGTGGTTGTGGTGGTATTATTTAACAAAACCTCATTTAAATAAAATATGTAAAAGCCATAAATGGACCATGTATCAACATAATTTAGAAGAAAATCCGATATATATGTAGGTGGTTTATTTGTTAATACTTGTAAATATTTTACACTATCTTCGTAATATTTTTCTTTCATATGAATTGATAGATGTGAAATAATCATATGATTATCAATGTAATTTTTAACGATTAATTCGATTTGATTGTTTGATAAACAATGGATATGTTTGTTTTTTTTAAGAAAATCGAAAACGTACATCTCGATGGGTGAATTTGTATTTACTTCTTCTATATGGTCTATAATGTCATTTAAACTACCCGATTTTTCTATATACTGGTTTAAATTACATATAAATGGTTTGCCAAATTGATTAAAACACAGATTCGATTTTGAAAAATTCACTAATAAAATATCGTGTTTTTGTAAAGTTTGCAATCCATCCAATACAAAGAAACAAAGATCAAATATATTTGATAATAGTTCTTTTTTATTTTCAAATTTATGTAACCATTCAACATATGTGTATAGTGATGTTGAATTAGTGAAACTACATGAACTTTCTATCAATCTAAAAGGATTGGTCTTGGTCTTGGTGTTGTTCGATGGGACTACCTTTTCCCAATATTCCAAAGGTATTACTTCTTTTTCTTGTATTGATGTTGATACACTAGAATTTACATAAGATAGTAGTGTTTTTATGCGAATAGTTTGAAAATACAAATGATAAAATGGAATTTTTTCTATTTTATTACTGATATGTAGCTCTTTTTCTAAATTTTTATCTAATTTTAACATGGTTATATTTTGTGGTGTTGGATGTGGGTATGTTTTCTCTCCATAGTTGGATGTTAATTCAAATAATGAGAATCGTTCTTGTGATTCATCTGATAATGTTTTCATTGTATTGTATTGTAAATATAAATATTTTTATATTATATTAAACTAATATGATTTCCAATAGTAATAGTTATTTGTTAAGTAGTAGACCTTATTTATTTGGTTGTGAATATGGTAATATAATTACTATTAATCTTTTCCCAAAGGGTCCACTCGGAAAAATAGTAAGACAGGTTAATTTTTCGAATAATCGATTAAGTGAATTTAATGAATATAGAAATAAATGTGGATATGCTCTTTTATCTCTGCGGTCCATTGATGGTATTTATGGTGGTAGATGTGGTGGTGCTGGTAGAAATAGCCATCATTTAATGACCGCCAATGAAATACCGGATTTATTTTCTTTTTTGATGTCTAACGGGTATAAAATAGATACAAGCTTGACAAAAATGGCGAATAGCAGTAATATTCAAATAGAGACAAATAACATTATCGCATTCATAACTTATATGCAATAAACAAAAAACATATCAATCTTTTTATTTTTTTACACTTTATAGTTGCTTTTCAAAATTAACAAATCCATTGCTTTTTAATAGGTTAAAAGATGTACCCAAATGTTTTTTTGCAATAAGAAGTGTTTTTTTTTCCATATCATTCATACTGTTAAAATATGATTTGACTGCTTCTCTCAATTCATTTGGTGTAGTTTGGATAACTTCTTCTAACTGTCGTTCAAATAATAGGTAATCATTGTCATTAGTACAATGATTTTTTGTATTTGGGGTTGGGGTTGGACTTGGAGTTGGACTTGGGGTTGTATTCAAATTTGTCATTGTTATAAGTATAATATAAATATATCTCTATAAATATTTTTCAATTTTATTTTGTTTGTATCCTATTGTAGTCATTTAACGACTCTTTAATTGCATTCAATATATAATCTCGTGTGTTATCCATGTTACTTTCGTTGATTATTCTGGTATTTTTTTTTTTACCACCTACTATAATTTTACTATCCTGTGGTAAGTCTAAATTAGGATCCAAATTAGGATCCGTTATTTTATTAGAATTAGGAATAATATCATTTACAGTAAGTTTTTCATTTTTGTATTTATTTAAATATTCTATATAAGAATTGATAATTTTTGGGTTCGCTAAAATAAATGCAACTAATTTGTTTTGTTTTTCTAAAATATTCGCTTGTTTTTTTTGTTCTATTGCTAATTTATTTTTAACATCTACTTCATTCATAATAGATTTATTTAAATTTTGTAAATTTTCTTGTGTAGATATAGCTCCAGTGCTAGTAAGTTGAGATAATGTTGCCGTTGCCTGCGCAATAGACGATATCATTAAAAAAATATCATTAAAAAAATTCAATCCTGGAATCATATTTTGTATACGCGATGATATATTATAAATTAGATTACCCAAAATTTCACTTACCTCTTGTGAAAATATACCTGAAATAATATCTATAGATGGTTTTGATGCACTCAAATAAACTGCTAAAACTTGGGCGTTATAATTAAGCACTTTAGCTCTCTTTACAGGATCTTCAATTGAATTAGCAATTTCATCCAAGTGTGTTTTTAATTTTTGTGGATTATTCATATCAAGATTTAACAAACTAGCCAATTCATTTATTAAATAAGCTGTAGGTTTAATCATTATATTGGATATTGCGGATTGTATAAAATATGGGTGCTGTTTAATGTAGGCCAAGTATTTTTGAAGCTGATCGGATTGTTGATTTTGTTGCCCTGATTGCCCTGATTGCCCTGTTTGGTCTGAATTGTCGTCTTGATTAAACGTATTGTTTATAGCTTTACCAATAGGTGTATTTTTATCACCAGCATCATTAACAACTTTGACAACACCATCACCCGGTTCCTGATTTTGTTCTTCATCGGTAGACATTGCAACCTGTTGTCCGTTTTGTATAGCAGTATTCAAGGTATTAAATGCATCAGTAACAGAACCTCCATATTGTTTTCTATTTTTGTATAAATTTTTGCTACTTTTTTTACATGTGTGTTTGTTCTTATTTTTGTGTAAGTTTGTTCTCATATTTTTATTTGATTTCATTTTTAAGATTTGATATTAAATAAAATACAAATATTCTATACTGTATACTTGTATTATAGCGAGGTTTTATTTTCAGATTCCTGTTGCATTTTCTTGAATTCTGCAAATGTCATATTTAATCGCTTTACTATTTGCTTTTTATCTATTTTTTTGATAATAGAAAAATTATTTATTTTTCCTTCCGATATATATTTATTTTTATTTTCTTTTACTTCTTTATTTGATTGTTTTGCAGTTTTGTTTGGATTGTTCTTTGTGATCATACTAGTAGATGGTATCGAGTTTGGATGATTGTAATTTTTAAATTTCGCAAATACATTTTTCCTAGCATTGACACTAACACTGGATACTTTGATAGCTGGTTTCGCGTTAGCCGTAATTTCTGACGGAGTTTCTACCGTTATTGGTATTTTTTCATTCATTTCATCATCAATTTCATCAATGTAAATGCTACTATCTTTACATTTAAAGGTTGTTATGTATTTCCTAGCAACAGTTTCTAAAAATCGATATGGAATTGTACTATCGCTATAATAAACAAAACCATTTTTATCGATACTATAATACATTATCACGTTGCCTAATGGGGTTGTTTCCATAACAAAATTATTTTTTAAATTGTCTTTTTCGTTTGTTGTTAATTGTCTGAAATCTAACTTTAAATATCCATTTTTGTATTTATCTTCGTATTTGATGGGTTGGTTTTCTATCGTGGTATTGGTAATTGTGTCCTCTGATTCATTGGGTAAATCAATCCTAATAGTAGTTTTTGAAAGGTTAATTAATAATTTATATAAAAAGAAAAATGTCATCAATACTTGAATCGATAAAAATATAGGTATATTTTTATATAAAAGATGAAATAAATCCATTGTGTACTATATTATGGTTTGTTATGTAAATATATATAATTAAATTTTTAAATCGTTTTTGTGGTGTGTTTTGTTCGATTACAAACAAACTTTATAATTGAAATATAACTCTTGGTGTTTTTGTTTTTATTTTTGTTTTTATTTTTGTTTTTCATTACACAAGTCATGTTTTCTCAATTCAAAGAGTGTTTTGATATCATCGGACAAATCAGGCAATTCTATTAATTCATAGGTTTTTTCTTCTGAATCTGGATGCAAACGCACTAAACACAATTTTGTTACCTTTTTACCATATTTTGATTCCAAGATTGCTTTGTAGGTATTCAATTGAAGAGCATAATGCCAAAAATTGGAATCAGGATACTGGGATATACAATGTGTAATAGCATATTGGTTAAAGGTGTTAATCGTAGAAATATCTTTGCATCGTTTCCAATCATAAATCATAAGCGAACCATCTGGATTTTCATAAACCATGTCGATTGATCCCGCTAATTTTAAGTCTTCGTCATAAATAGTCCATTCTGTTCTATAAGGGCGAAAGGATGGATGATCTTTTACAAATTCCAGAAAATATTGCCATTCTAGTGAGGATGGCTGGTCTGTGGTTGGGGGACATTGTGTTAATAAATCATCGTGCGTATAATTATGTAATTTTTCGCCGATTACATAATTATTCATAAAACATTCTATTTGGAAATGCATATCCGTTCCTGCGGAAGAAACTGAAGCTCCGTTTGCGGTCCATTTTTTTTTAATTTCTTCTGCGGTCATTCCCCAGTATTTGTGGTTAGGATTCCAATTTTTGCCTTTCATCATTTTTTTGATAATTTTGTCGGAATCAAAATGGGGAAAATGGGAATGATTCCATGTTGTTACAGAAGTGTAATTTGAATCCGAGTCTGTTAAAATTGTGTATTTGTGTGTAGGTTCATAAAATTCAATATTTTTATCACGCGGGTGCGCATTGATGGTAGAAAGAGTAGGTAGTAGTTTTGAATTTTGCATTTTGTCTTTTTATTGGTATGGGTATATGTGATTTATATTATGTAATCAATTTTTTCTTATATGTTTCAATTTTGTCTTTGTTTCTTTTGGATCGTTCTTTTAATAATTTTATTTCGTGGATTAGTAGTGGAATTAATCCAATATAATTAACGGATTGGTAGAGACGAGCATCTTTCTCTCCAGATACTAAAAACGGGAAATATTCTTGGACTTCATGAGCGATTAAACCCATATTTAATTGATTGGATAATTTATTTTGGTACATGTAAGGTTCTAAAACATCGATGGTGTAATTGTTAAGTGGGATCGGATTTTCTTTGATACGATAATCAGAGGTAGTATTAAATTGTGTTGCTTGAATGATACCGTTTGCGGTTAGGGATGTTTGGGATAGGATTGGGGGTGGAAACCACAATATTACTACTCCGGAACCGCCATTTTCTCCGCCACCGAAACCACCACCACCACCACCACCAAATAAATTCATACCACCAATTCCTCCATCGTTTTCTGTATTTGCGAGTGCATAACCACCACCACCATTGGGTAAGCATCCACCAGTTCCTGTACCACTTTGTGTAGTTGCTGGATTACCACCACCACCACCACCACGGCCACCATCACCACCACCACCACCAGATCCATAGTGCCAGGATGTTTCTGGTTGTATTGAATTTGATGTTGAATCATAATAAAATGAATTGAGATAACCATTGCCGCCATTAGTCTGAAAATCGCCACCTTTTCCATTTGTATTTACACCACCTCCTGGATTACCACCTATTGGGGTTGTTGTTCCTGTATTTCCACCGTATGCGATTATATTGGTATTAGCACCAACTATAGTGGAAGAGTCACCTACACAGTCTGGATAGTTTTGATTTGGACGACCACCACTACCAACGATGATATTGTATAATGCGATTTGGGATATAAATGAACCTGTTTCTACTCCACCTCCACCACCTCCACTACTACTGCTACTACTAGTTGTACGGTTTGGATTCCCCCCGCCTCCTCCTCCTACAACCAAATAATTTACAGTAATAGGCAACAAAAATTGAATTGTACCAGTAGTTTCCACGTTACCAGTATTTCCAAAAACATAATAGGTATATCCACTTAAATCTGTTGTATATAAATAATTAATTGCTATTACTGGCTGTGTATTAATATTAACATTACCACTTATATCCAATGAATATTGAGAAGACGGGTTATTGTTAATTCCCACATTTCCGTTATAGTAAATACAAGTTGGACCTGATGATCCTAATGATTGTGACCAGTAACTATTTTGACCTGTATGTCCGGTGTGTCCGGTCGGTCCTGTGGGACCAGTCGGACCGGTTGGACCAGTCGGTCCTATTGGTCCAGACGGTCCAGTGGTTCCTGTTGTACCTGTAGGTCCAGTGGGTCCAGTGGGTCCAGTAGGTCCAGTAGTTCCACTAAGACCAGTAGTTCCGGTTGTGCCTGTAGGTCCGGTTGTGCCTGTAGGTCCGGTGGGTCCAGTGGGTCCAGTAGGTCCAGTAGGTCCAGTATATCCAGTAGGCCCTGTAGGTCCAGTGGGTCCGGTTAATCCAGTGGGTCCAGTAGGTCCGGTTGTGCCTGTAGGTCCAGTGGGTACTGTAGGTCCTGTTGGACCTATTTGTGACGATCCAGTAGGACCAGTCGGACCTGTATAACCAATTATTCCACCATCTATTATATTAGTAATTTGTCCGAATGCATTTACAGTTACTGATACTGGACCATTAAATGTACCATTTAGTGATGGATCTAATTCATTAAAAGGGGTTGTCTGTGTTTGTGATGATGATGATGATGATGAAAAGGACAAACTTGATATTGTAATATCAGATATCGTACATGGATTTGTTATTGCCAAATTATTTAAACTGCTAGTACCATCTACAATGAGATTATTTGATATATTTAATGTTTGAAAAGTATCACTTACTCCTGATAGTATTGTACCGTCGGTAAAGTAAATTTTATTTACATTTATAATAGAATTATTACTCAAATCAATATTGCAATATACATCTATATTTGAATTAATTTCACCAATATGATTCGAAATAGTGTACTTATTTATATTAGAATAATGATTACGAATGATATTATTAGAAGCATTTCTCTCAACACCACCAAATTTTCTAAAACTCATATAATATATATATTTTATGTTCTATATAATAAATCTTATTTTTATTTAATTTCAAAGGTATTTTAACCTTCTATCGTACTTTCTATTTTATCATACCGGGATTTCAATTCTTTTATTTCGTGAATTAATAATGGAATCAATCCAATATAATGAATCGATTGATATGTTGGATCATCTTTGTTTCCTGTAACTAAAAAAGGGAAATATTCTTGAACTTCATGTGCAATGAAACCTAAATTAGTTTGTTTTGTTAATTTATTTTGGTATATATATGGTTGCAAATTATCAATTGTGTAACGTCCATTATATGAATTTATAGAGTCAGACAAAGGAATTGGGTTGTCTTTTATTCTATAATCAGATGTCGAATTAAACTCTAATGCTTGAATAATTCCATTGGATGTTAATGATAAAACAACCCCTGTACCACCAGTATTAACATTTACATTTCCATTAATATCCAAAGAATACTGAGGATAGTTTTGATTAATACCTACATTTCCATTATAATATATACTTGTTGTTCCAGAATTTGTCGATAACCAAAAATCACTATATACACCAGTTGGACCAGTAATTCCAGTGGGACCGGTTGTGCCTCTATGTCCGGTGGGTCCAGTAGATCCAGTAGGTCCAGTATATCCAGTAGGCCCGGTGGGTCCAGTAGTTCCGGTGGGTCCAGTAGGTCCGGTGGGTCCAGTATATCCAGTATATCCAGTAGGTCCAGTGGGTCCTGTTAATCCAGTGGGTCCGGTTAATCCAGTGGGTCCAGTGGGTCCAGTAGGTCCTGTGTATCCAGTAGGTCCAGTGGATCCGGTTGGTCCAGTAGGTCCGGTTGGTCCAGTAGGTCCGGGTGGTCCAGTAGGTCCGGGTGGGCCCACAGGTCCAGTGGATCCTGTAGGTCCTGTTGGACCCGTAGGTCCGGTTGGTCCTGTAGGGCCCGTTGTTCCATATTCAAAACCTGTATAGCCTGAAACTATCTTAGTTATTTGTCCAAAATTATTGTATTCTATCTCTTGTGGATACAAATAAGTACCAGCCACATTTGATGCTACTTCATTAAATGGATAATTTTGGATATTAATCTTATCGCTTGTAAAACTGATATAATTATTTATGAGTAAATCATTGCTTATTTGTAATGAATTTATTATTGCATTATTAAATGTGGCGTTTCCTCCAACAGTTAAATTGTTATTAATAATCATATTTTTAAAGTTATAAGTTAGACCTTGAATACTATTACCATTTGTAAAATAAATTGTATTTACATCGACCAAAGAATTGTTACTTATATCCAAATGACTTTCTGACACTATTTTTGATTTATGTTCGTTTTTCTCATCTCCAATTAAATTTGTTATATTCAAATAATTAGTGTTTGAATTATTATTTCGCACTATATTTTTATTAAATGAATAATTAATGCCACCCAATCTTCTAAAGCTACTCATAAAATCGTATAATATTGTTTTATATTATTCTTTGTGTTTTTATTTACGATAAAAATTCTAATTCTTTTTCATCATGCAAACATTCTTCTTTTAATTTTTTGATTTCATGTATTAGTAGTGGGATTAATCCCATATAATTAATGGATTGGTAGGTAGGAGCATCTTTTTTTCCAGAAACTAAAAAGGGGAATAGTTGTTGGACTTCATGTGCGATTAAACCCAAGTTTGTTTGTTTTGTTAACTTATTTTGGTATAAATATGGTTCTAATTTATCAACTGTGTAGTATTGAGGATTTGGATATTCTGACATAGGAATTATATTTTCTTTTATTCGATAATCGGATGTTGCATAAAATCCTTGCGCTTGTATAATTGCATTGGCTGTTAATGATAAAACATGTCCTGTACCACCAGTATTAATATTTACATTCCCATTAATATCCAAAGAATACTGAGGATTGTTTTGATTAATACCAACGTTACCATTGTAATATATGTCATTTGCTCCAGTTGCTCCAGATTGTGACCAGAAAACGGTTCCATCTGGACCTATTGGACCTATAGGTCCGGTTCCCCCTGTAGGTCCGGTGGGTCCGGTAGGTCCAGTATATCCAGTAGGTCCAGTATATCCAGTAGGTCCAGTAGGTCCAGTAGGTCCGGTTGTACCTGTATATCCGGTTGGACCAGTGGGTCCAGTAGTTCCAGTGGGACCAGTATACCCAGTCGGTCCAGTAGGGCCAGTATGTCCGGTTTGCCCTGTAGGTCCAGTAGGTCCGGTTGTACCTGTGGATCCAGTAGGTCCAGTAGGTCCAGTGGGTCCTATTAGTCCTGTGGGTCCAGTAGGCCCTGTGGAACCAGTAGGTCCAGTTGGACCTAATGGACCTGTAATTCCAGTGGGTCCAGTCGGTCCGGTGGGTCCAGTAGGTCCTGTTATTCCACTATCTAACAAATTCACAACTTGTCCGTATTGATTAACTGTATAAATACTTGGTTGATATACTGTAGTACTTGTTGTATGTAAAGGATAAAATGGTGTTGTTTGTTTGTATGGACTATTATTAAAACTAATACTATCTACAGTTAAAACATTCATGGTAGCATTTTGCGCAATAACTTTGTTTAATTTTGCAATGTTACCCACGGTTAAATCCCCTGTAACCGTTACATTGGCAAAATCTTCTATATTTTGTTTAATAAATCCACCACCATAAAAATAAATACCATCAACATTTACAATTGAATTGTTGCTAATATCCAAATTACTTAAACTAATAATTTTTGAACGGGGATTTCCTAATATATTTGGGACTGTTAGAATATCACTATTACAATAGTTGTTTCTAGTATAGTTATTGGTCACCGATTTATTGATACCTCCGAATTGTAAAAATTTATTATTCATGATTATAATTTATTTTTTATTTGTTTTTGTATGATGTTTTATTACTAGAATTATATTTTTTAGATAATACTATTATTCATTATTTTATTTTGTATTATCTAAAAATTTCGAATATTTTATAATGTTTAGAATCTATATATGGGGTATAATATAGAAATTTCGTTTGATTTGACAAAGCATAATAACGTGTCAGACCTTAAAACTGAAATTACTAATTTAGCTCTAGATTACAATTGTGATCATTATTATTATTATAATTGTGAATACGAAAAATCTAACAAATTTCCTAGAAATCACTACATAATAGCAGTGTCGTTTAGCGATGATAATATTTTTGATTGTGCTAATTTTATTAAATCGGTTAAAAAGATTTATGGAATTTATATCGAATGCATCTATGAAGATGAAATCAAATGCAAATTGATTTATGCATCTAAATATTACCTTAAACAAATTGATAAATCATGTGTTATCATATATAATAAATTTAAAAGGGAGAGAAGTCTCTCTGACAATGAAAAAATTATACTGGCCAATATATAAAAAAATTATCTTATCTTATTCTGTTACTGCGTCTTTTGCTTTGAGTACTTGATTTTCTAGTCTCTTGATAACTTGATAACCTATTGTTTTTACTACGATTTTTATTTGAATGTTTTTTTTGTTTTTTTGTAAATATTTTTATTTTAATCACTTTTGGTCGTGATTCTGAAGGTGTCTGAACGAACGTAGGTAATTTGTTATAATTCATTAAATCGTTATTGTTATTGTTTTGCATGTTGTATGGATCGTATGAGTCATATTTTTGTGTATTTTCACGAGGATATGTTATTAAATCTAGGTGGTTGTTGTTGTTGAAGTCGGGAATGGTATTGTTATATGGATTAAAATCATTCAATAATCTTTCATGTATCGGTTTATTCACTAGAGGTATTTTTAATAATTCTTCTATTTCTGAATTTGTTAAATATTGATGATAGTGACTTTTATCACCATTATTATTCATATTAACATTTAAATCAACACCATGTTTATTATCATAATCGATAGACCATTCTAATTCATTTCTTTTTGGTGGTTTTTGTCCGTTGTATATCAATGTTTTTGTTTTTCCTATATTTTTAATTATTTTTTTATTAATATTCATATTAGTAAAAGAACTATTATTATTTTATACATTATATTTATATAATAAAATATGCCAAAGAATCAAAATTTAAATAATAAAAAAGTCAATTTTAATGACGTTAATGTGAATGAAAATGAATCCATTTCATTTCAAATTGAAGATGATTATTATGACAACGGATCGAATTACGAACCAGAATATAACTTTAACAACAATAGACCATTAACATATGATGATATGTTGGCTTCTATGTGTATGCGCGTCCAAAATGGTAATTTATTTATGATTAACGATGATAACTCACCAAATAATTATGTAGCAGAACCACCAAAATCATTGAATCAACAACCACAAAGACAACCACAAACATATCGACCTACTTCAAATATAAGCGTGAACACAATGAACAACAATAGTTATATTTATAATAAATATTTTCAAAAATATAAACAAAAAGAACAACCTAGTGATGATTTTTCAGATTTAAATAATTTAAGAAATTTATTATTAACCGGACAAATTAGTCGTGAAGATTACAAAAAAGCGGTTTTAATAAAGCTAATTAATGATAGAAATGAAAGACTTCGCATGCAAAAAATAAAATCAAAAAAAATGATGTTTTCAAATTCGAATATTACTATTTCTGGTGCAAATAAGCTCCAAGGTCCAGTAAATATGAATAAGCTGTTTCGGTTTGCTGGACCTGGACCATTACCATATAGCCAACCACGTTTAGCTCGAAACAACAATCCAACCAACGATCCAACCAACAATCCAACCAACAATCCAACCAACGTGAATAATAAACAATAACTACCTATTTTTATAATTTATTTTATAAATTAAATATAAAATGAATAAAACGATTAAAATAAAAAAAATGAAAACAATTTCTGATTCTTCCACCCGATCAAATTCACTTTTACAAAATAAAGAAACAAAACAATCAAAACCATCAAAACCTATTTCAATCAATACAGTATCTCATTCTATATCATCATCATCCAATTCTTCTATTAAATCAGCGAATACCAGAGGAAAAAAGTTTAACTTGAAAAAAAAGTTAAAAAGTTTGTTTAAAAAAAAAACAACAAAAGCAAAAGCAACAACAACAAAAACAGCAAAAGCAACAACAACAACAAAAACAGCAAAAGCAACAACAACAGTAAAACCAACAGCAAAAACAGCAAAACCAACAGCAAAAACAGCAAAAGCAACAACAAAAACAGCAAAACCAACAACAAAAACAGCAAAACCAACAGTAAAAACAGCAAAAAACATTACTCAAAAATTAAACAAAAAACCTATTTTAATTATTGAAGAGGAACCTGTTATTAAACAAGAAACAATTCTTCCAAAAAGCGATATAAAATTATCTCCAGAAGAGTCTCTAGCTATAACTATACCACTATCACCACAAAAAATAAACATGAATTTGTCTGAATCTAAACAACCTCCTTTGCCTCATCGATACAATGAGGAATTTATTGACATTCTAGAACAACTATATAGCATTATGATGTCACAAGGTGAAGTTCATAGAGCACGAGCATATAAAAAAGCAGAAGAAACAATTGTCAATTATTTAGACGACATTACAAATATTGAAGTATTAAAGGGAAAACCTGGTATTGGTGCTACAATCATGGAAAAATTCAAAGAGTATGTAGAAACTGGTAGTTTGAAAGTTCTTGAAAGAGAGAAAAATAATCCTATCAATATATTTACGCAAATATATGGTGTCGGACCCAAAAAAGCAAAAGAATTAGTAGAAAAAGGTGTTACCACAATTCAACAGCTTAAAGAAAATCAAATAGAATTATTGAATGATAAACAAATTATCGGGTTGAAATATTATGAAGATATACAAAAACGCATACCTAGAAGTGAAATCGATAAATACGCTGGCTATTTTAAGAATGCATTTGATTTTGCGGTAGATAGTGTTGGTGTTGGTGTTGATCTTGTGGATGGTCCAAAATTTGAAATAGTAGGCAGTTACAGGAGAGGGGCTCAGACTTCTGGGGATATTGATGTTATTATCACATCAAAAAATAGTGGTATTTTTGACAAATTTATTGATAAGTTGCTAGAAGAGAAGATTATAGTGGAGATTCTCTCGAGAGGTCCAACAAAATCTCTGGTAATAACTCAATTACCTGGTATGGAATTTCGTCGTGTGGATTTCTTGTACTCTACAGAAAAAGAATACCCATTTGCTGTATTATATTTTACTGGAAGTAAATACTTTAACACTGCAATGAGACATGTTGCGGTCCAAAAAGGTTATACAATGAATGAACACGGTATGTATAAATTGGAAGATAAGAAAAAAGGTGGGTTAGTTGATTATGATTTTAAGGATGAAAAAGATATATTTGACTTTTTAGGATTACAATACAAGGCGCCTATGGAGAGAATTGACGGACGTTCTGTTGTAGGATTTGATGTCGGTATTGGTTCTGTTTCTGATATTTTAATGCATAATAGTAACAAAAAAATCGAGAATAATACTGGGATTGATTTAGATGTTGATAATGTTGGTATATTTGAAATGAAAAAAACGCAAAAACAAACGAAACAAAAAAAAATAACGATTGAAGGTCATGTTACTCTTGCTGAGAAAAAACATGTTCCCAAAAAAAAGACGCAAAAGAATCAACTAAAAAATGAAGTCGTGGGAGAAGGTGTAGGTGTAGGTGTGGGTGTAGGTGTAGGTGTGGGGAAAACGGTCAAAAATGATTTTGTTATAGATGTTGTGGATAAATTCAAGAAAAATGGTATTAGTGTTCTGGAACCTCTTTCTGAAAAAGAATTGCAAACTGTTTTGGATTATGCAAATAATGCATATAGAAATATGGAACCTATTATGACTGACAATGAATATGATATTATTCATGGATATATGGAAATGAAATACCCGAATAATTCAATATTGTTTGATATTGGAGCACCTATACTAGTTGAAAAAAACAAGGCAGTATTACCATATGCTATGGGTTCAATGGATAAAAGAAAACCTGATACGAATGAACTCGACAAATGGAAACAAAAATATCATGGAGACGGCTATGTATTATCATGTAAATTGGACGGTGTAAGTGGTTTATATGTAACTGAAGGAGAGAAACCAAAATTATATACACGCGGGGATGGAAAAATAGGTCAAGATGTGAGTCATTTTATACCCTATTTACGTTTACCCAAAGAAAAAGGACTAGCAATTCGAGGTGAATTTATTATTCCAAAAAATATATTTGACCTGAAATATAAAGAGAAATTCGCCAATGCAAGAAATTTAGTATCAGGAATTATTAATCGTGTATCAGTCGATGAAAAAATTAAAGACATTCATTTTGTTGCTTATGAATTTATAAAACCAGAATATAAACCGTTCGAACAAATGGAACACCTTGCAAAAATGGATATTGATGTTGTTTCGTTCAAAAAAGTGAAAGACGTAACAAATGAAATATTGTCGAATTATTTGATTGAGTGGCGTAATACATATGATTATGAAATTGATGGGGTTATAGTAACAGATGATAAAATATATCCTAGAAAAAGTGGTAATCCAGAACATTCATTTGCTTTTAAAATGGTTTTATCCGATCAAATTGCTGAATCTAGAGTTATTGATGTGATTTGGACTCCAAGTAAAGATGGATATTTAAAGCCACGTGTTAGAATTGAACCCATTAAATTAGGAGGTGTTGAAATTAATTATGCAACCGGATTTAATGGTGCGTTTATCGAACAAAATAAAATTGGTATTGGTGCTGTTGTAGAAATAATCCGAAGTGGTGATGTGATTCCTCATATTAAAAGTGTTACACAACCTGCTGAAAAGGCAAAAATGCCGGAGGAATCTTATAAATGGAATGATACTCATGTTGATATACTTCTAGAAAATATTGAAAATGATCCTGTTGTTCGAGAGAAAAACATTACCGGGTTTTTCAAAGGAATAGGTGTAGATGGTTTAAAATCTGGTAATGTTGAACGTATTATATCCGCTGGTAATGATAGTGTTCCAAAGATTATCAAAATGTCTGTGGATGATTTTATGAAGGTAGAAGGATTCAAAGGGAAATTAGCAAACAAAATTCACGATAGTATTCAGGATAAATTGAAAGAAGCCACGTTGTCTAGTTTGATGGCCTCATCTAATATTTTTGGAAGAGGTATTAGTGAAAAGAAAATAGAACCTATCATGGAAATGTATCCGAATATTTTAAACGAAGTTGGGTCTGATACAAGTAATGATGACTTGAATAAAAAAATAGAAATGGTAAAAAAAGTAAAAGGGATTGCAGAAAAAACGGCTGAATTATTTGTTTCAAAAATAGTATTGTTTGTTGACTTTTTAAAAGAATGTGGATTAGAGTACAAACTTGTTGGTGATGTTAATCTGAATGTGGAGGGGGATGTAGATGGGAATGTAGATGTCAATCATCCTTTGTATGGTAAAACAGTTGTATTCACTGGATTCCGAGATGTCAATTTGGAAAAAATGGTAAAAAAATTAGGCGGTAAAATAGGTAGTAGTGTAAGTAAAAATACATTTGTGGTGGTAACTAAGGATAAAGATGACAAAACTGGTAAAGTTTTACAGGCGGAAAAAGTGGGAGTTAATATTATGGAACCCAATGAATTTAAGGAGGCTTATATGTAAGAATGGTGGTGGATTAGTGGTAGATTGGTGGTGGATTGTTATGGTTTATTAAATGTAAATTCGTATTCCACATATTGTTTGATATCTGTTTTTAGTTTATGATATAATTTGCTTTTTAGTTTTTGAAATATATGGTTGTTTGATATATCTGTCATTAATTTTAATATTGATTTATTAAATAGTTCATCTAATTTATCTTTTGCATTGTTATAATGATTATGATTTGAGTTTGTTTCTGCGATTTGATTTTGCTGAAAATCATTCCATTTGCATAATTCAGTTATTAACTTATTTTTTGTTTTATTAAATATTCGTAGTAGATCTTCGTTACTAGCTTCTCTCCAATGGAATTCGATTGATTTTGCGGATTTCGTGCATATTTCAGTATATATATAAAATACATTGACTTTTTGACTAAAACAACAAATAGGCATAGGTGATGGCGTTATAGGATTTGTTGTATTACTTGATATATTTTCGATATCATTTGAAAATAAATCGTCTATTGAATATAAATAAAGATCGAGTATGCTACTGGTGGTGATTTTTTTTATGTACTCTTCAGATATCATAAAATTATTTATAAATTCATCAAATGATGAAATAGTTTGAAATTCTATAGGATTGTTATGATTCAACCAATCTAATATATTTATTTGTTTTTTCTCTCTTGACATCCATTTTTTTATTTCACACATTTCATTGGATAATTTATTGTATTTTATTAATAAATCTTTTAATAATTCTATTAATAAACAGTCATTTATTTTTGAATTTACTGGGTGTGTAGGGTCTACAAGTGGAGAAGTTTCATTTGATTCTTTTGAGTTCTCTATTGAAAAATCACATAATAAACAATGTTTGTCATAATTTATTTTATTCTTATATCTTTTATTACAATTATTACAAATAAAGACATTGTTATTTCCATATTGGTATAATAACTCGTTTTTTTTTACTTGTTTTTTCATTTCTTTCTCTAGTATATTAGCTATTTGATAACCATATAAATTGTGAAATTGAATTGCAGAAGACATGATTGTTAGTGTTAGTGTTAGTGTTGTTGTTAATAGTATTGTTATTTATTCATAAATAAAATAAAATCAATTTTATATGTTTATGATTGTTTATAGTATAGTAATTTAATATATATTAATTATATATATCATACATTACAAATTAAACAAGGATAAAATGGCACTTTCTAGAACTGATTTTATGTCTAATAATTATAATTGTTTATCCTTATATGGAAACTACCCAAAATATTATTATCGTTGTAGTGGTTGTGATACAAATTTAACATCCAACACTCCTGCAAATCAATATCAAAGACAAAAAATCATCCAAAATACTGTGCGTGTTCCATCTTCATTATACACTATGAATTTAGCATCATTGTCTGCTTATCAAAAACCAGAAAATGCATTATATAGAGTAAATTGGAATCAAATGAGTGATCGCGCTGTTCCAAGCGTGCAAAAATCGAATGCTACGGGTACTACGTATCACTCGAGTAGTACAAAAAGTACAATTACGCGATTGCAACCTGGTGCCATGTCACCTGGTGGGGTTGGTTGTGATATTAAACACAATTCATATGATCGTTATTTAAATAGATTAAAAGGAAAATCCGCATTAAGACGTGGTACTATTCCCTATGATTTTGGATTTGGATTAAAAAATTATACGTTTAATAGAGCTTTTCCAATTTATGGTGGTAAAACAACAAAAATGAATATTATTAATGGTTGCAACTGTCCTTTAACTCCTTCCAATGATAATGATGCTATTCAAAAAAGTGTTTATTTGGATACAAATGTAATTTTAAATGATCCATATAAAAATAGTATATACAAACAAGTATACAATTTATATGATGACGTTTATTTTATCTACGATAATTCATTGGCAAATGGAAGAATTATTGACAATATTAATAATAGTAATACAGAATATTTAGTAGAATTTTATTATCATGATGAAAAAAAACAAATGGTATTAAATTATTATGATATGTATTCAGACAAGGAAATTAAAACGGGTTCTGATGAGAATTGTAATTGTGTAGAATCATGTGAAAATAAAAATACATTATCATTTAAATATTATAATGAAGATGGTCTTTTACAAGAATGTTTCATTAATCATGATAATGTTACTGGGATAAGTATTCATAGTTAGAAAAGTATTTAATGAATATTTTATATAAATAAAAATATATTTATAAGTATATACAATGCCGTTTAGCCGTACTACAAAAAAAATGAATATGGTTTTGTCATTAAATGCAAACCCTGTTTACTATAGTAATATTCAGCCTATTGCATCAGTTGGACCTGTTACACTACTTAATGGTGTAGGAAGTATTGGTGGATCTAGAAGAACATTCGGTCATGGATCGATGATTGATAAAATAAGCAATATTAAAAACTCTGGTTGCAGTTCTTGTGGTGGGAAATAAATATTTTTTCACAGTCTATTATAAAAGAAATGTCTAGTTTATCTATTTTAACTTTTAATTCCTCTTCGCCAATAGCATATCCATCTAATTTAAATAATAGGTCTGGTTATTTTAAAACCATGTACGATACTGCATTGTTGCCATATAACGTACAATATAATAATTGTAATAATACATTGTGTTATACGTATAGTAAAAATTATATTTATAAACCACACAGCGCGTATGGAATGGTAGGTAGAACTGCTGCAGGTTATTTAGGTCAAAGAAAACGATTGTAAATAGATAGATATGAAATCGGAGAACACAATGTAATAGTAATTTAAGTGATTTGATTTTTTGATATTGTAAAAAAAAAATTGATTTCAATTAATTGTTTTTTGGTAATGTTATTAAACAACAATTAGCAACTTTTAACTTTTAACTTTTAACCTTTATTTACACTAATTTATTATTTCAGCTTTATTTGATATTTACAGCTACTTTGTATTTGTATTTGTATTTGTATTTGTATTTGTATTTTAAAATGTCAAACACTTCACCCATTACCAGTATTTATATTCCATTTGTTGATTCACGTCTTACTAAAAGGGATGTTATCAATACATTTGGATATTACAATATTTGTAACGTATCACGTGTTGATTTTGTCGAAATTCCAGAAAAGACAAATGTTTGTCATGCATTTATTCATGTAAATAATTGGTATAATTCAAACAGTGCTTCTCTAGCATATTGGGAAATTATAAACAAAGGATCTTACAAATTTTATTATTCTCAATCACAAAGTAGTTCCAAAGCTTTCTGGTTGTTATTACCGAATAAAAATCCTATTCCAGAAACAAAACTAAATATTCATCAATTGGCTGTCATGATAAGTGAAATGGAAAAGAAAATCGCGGAACAACAAACTGAAATGGATAACATGAGAAAGCGAATTGCTGATTTGGAATTAACCAGTATTTATGTAGCGGACAAAGTGGATTCTGTACCTACTAGAACTCACACATTGTGGAAAAATGATGGTGTGGAAGATGAAAATGATGATATATTTAATACTGCATTTATTAGTGATGATTGGAATCGATTATTATATGATGATGATGAAGAAGATGATGATGATGATCATGAAGATGACTTTCAAAGTCATCCACTTTATTCTACAAATAAAAGTTTGACTGATGCATTCTGTAAATAAATTAATTAGATAGTTTTATGATTTGTATTTGTATTTGTATTTGTAATTTTAATTAAATAAAAAGGAACAAAACCTTTTTTTGCTTGTTGTTGTTGTTGTTGTTGGAGGTGGTGTTGTTGTTGTTGTTGTTGTTGTTGTTGTTGTTGTTGTTGTTGATGAGAAAACTAGGTTAAAAATATAAAACTATTTAATTGTATTATTGTATAATATAGAAAAAAAGTATTATAGGTCTATTATTTTAACTTTGAATGAATTTTGATCTCAATATTAATAACTATAACAAAAAGGAATTGGAGGACATTTTTGAATTACCTCCTGTTTATAATAAAGATCTTTTAGATGAAAAAGAATTTATAATGAAAAAAAATATAATGGCGAATATCTCGATACCTGATGATAAAAAAAATTTGATTTTTTCTTTTATTGAATATGCAAAAAATAATATACTATCCACATTACATGATAATTTTAAACACGACATAGAAGTTTTAGAAAATGTGTATAACGCTGATTTTAATTTAAAACCTGTTAGTGTTGTTGAAACCGGAGGATATCATGTCGTTCAAGAACAAAATATACATCATTATGCGGACGCATATGTAAATAATTTTGTTAAAGGTACAATCAATCCTATTAAACAAACTACTATTCGAAACACATTGAATATAGATACGCGATTTAGAAATAATTATTATGGAAGTTCATCTACCAATTTTCAACTTGATTTACCGATTAAACTGTCGTCTATATTAACCATGGAAATGAGCGCTTTTGAAATACCCAATTCATTTATGAATATATCAAAACAAATGGGAAACAATTTTTTTACTATTATTGTAAACGTTGGAGAGATACTAGAAGTAGGGACGGTCGTTATACCCACCGGAAATTATACATTTGTTGATTTAATTCAATATATAAATAACTATATAAGCATTGTATTTAAGGACAAAAAATATTTGAAATACATTTATTTTACCAATAATTTAACTACTATATCTACATCAGAAGTATTGGTACTAGGGTTTAGCGGTACAGGACAAACCATTGTTGGAATAAATTCTAATTATTTGAAGGATAATAAGGATGAGGAATTATTTGATTTCTCTCTACGATTTGATTTTAATGTAGATGAAAATCCAGATGATACTCCTTTACCATTAAAATTCGGTTGGATGTTGGGATTTAGAAATGGTGCTTATGAAAATAATTCTGCCTATGTTTCGGAGGGGCTAATTAATTTAGATGGTCCAAAGTATGTGTTTTTAGTAGTCGATGATTATAATAATAATGTTAATAATGGATTTTATAGTGCATTTACAAATTCAATGTTGAATAAAAATATATTGGCGCGAATATCATTACAAACTGGAAATTTCCAAACCACTTCGAGTAAAAATAATTTGTCAATTATAAGTTATCCTAGACAGTATTTTGGACCGGTTGATATTCAAAAAATAAACGTCCAATTACTGGATGAATACGGTAGAGTGTTGAACCTGAATAACATGGATTTTAGCTTTTGTTTGTCATTTCAAGCTGTTTATGATATATAATAGGTGGTTTTATTATGGATTAGGGTTGCACAAAATGGAAATAAAAAATAATAATATATAATATTAGGTAATTGTATTATATATTTATTGCATTATTATTGTATTTCATGTCGAATTTTAATTGTATTCCTGCAAAACCAACATTCGGTAAAATGAAACCTGAAATGTATGCAAGTGATTATATTAAAAATAAATCGATTACAACTATTCTTCAAAATAATAAAAGTAAGTTCAATTTAGACAATAATTTTAATTTTAATTCACCATGTCAAAATTACAGAATACGTGGTAAAAAATTTTGTTATCGTAATAAATGTAATGGTAAATGTTGCAATTATAATGATGAAATTGATTATACAAAATTAAATATTAATTTAATTACAAAAGAAGATTTAGCGGGGGTTAACGTTATAAAAACATTTCCTGGTGGTGTATCTCCAACTACTATTGATGCTAACATAAATACACCTTTTTATGAAAATTACACCATTGATCCAAAAGGTGAATTGTTTGGTAATACATGTTGTGGAGCGAACAATTATTTGTTGTATAGAAGGTTGAAGTTTTTTTGATTGTATGGTCTAATTACTTGGTTTCTCTTTATAATATGAAAATGGATTGATGCATTTATAAATATAATCTAAATATAAACAATTATAAAATAAACCATACATTAATAAATGTCTGAAAAAATTCAATTTTGGTTTTAATGTAACATGTGTATTTTTATTTTTTGATGATGTATCATAATATTCTTCATTTTCGACAATTGTTTGTAATGATTTACATATATGTTTTACCTTTTTATTTGTAGTGGTTACATCCATTTCTAATGGAATAAACCACCCCCAATCATCTTCTTTTTCTGATTCATCATTAAACATATACATATTGATCGAGTAGATATATAATTTATTAGACAAATAAAATATATATATAATCTATTTTAATTATTTGATTGGTAATGGACGTTATTGGAGTGAATTTAGTTTCATTACTAGACATATCAATTTTTTATTTTTTTAGAAGTTTTTTAGAAGTTTTTTAGAAGTTTTTTAGAAGTTTTTTCGCTTTTTTGGTAACATTTCTATTTTTTTTGAATTTTCTATATTGTCTGGAACGTATGTATGCAGCATAAACACCTTTCTTGGAGATTTTGCATGTGTTTTTTTTACAAATAGGAAATGATGTACCTTTCCCTAAAAAACATTTTTTACCACATTTCTGTAACATGACTGTTTTTTGGTGATATCCTGGTTTCTCATTTTTCCATCCTTTCCAAGGTGCATTTGGCATTTTAGTATGTGTTATATATTGCAATAAGATTATAATAGTATAGTGTATATAGTATAGTGTATATAGTATAGTGTATATAGTATAGTTAATATAATATAGTATATTTCATTTGATGGATTTAATAAAAATTGAATCGATTGAATCACCGAATAATATAAAAATAGATCAAAATGATATTTTGGATGAAAATACAATCAACATTCATTTATTGAAAAATACTTTCAATATTTTAAAAAATAGTAAAAGAGGTGATGTTGATGTTTGTGATAAAAAACAAGATGGCAAATATATTATTGACGTGTCTCATATGTCAGAAAGTAATAGCGATATTTCAGACAGTGATAGTGATAGTGATAATGCTAGTTATAATACAAATGGAGTGAATATAAAACAAGATAAAAACAATAGTGTCAATAGATACAAAAAACTTAACTATAGAGAAGTAGAGCACAAAATTGACAAATATTATTCTGATGTCAATCACAAATATTCATCCGCATTAGATATATTGGCTAGTTATCTAAAGGGTCAAAAACTCATTTATATGGAATCGAAACATTATTGCGACCAACGATTAAATAAATTAATGATGCCTGCTATTTTATTGTCTACAGGTGTAACTGTTTTAGCTTCTATCGTATCTAATTACGTATGGGGGTATATGTTAATATCTGCTATCAATGCATTTATTGCATTTTTATTGTCATTGGTGAATTATTTTAAATTGGATGCCGCATCAGAAGCACATAAAACAACGGCCCATCAATATGACAAATTACAAAGTTCTGTTATATTTACATCCGGATCTATTCTATTGTTTCGCGATTGTGAAATGGAAAAGAGTTTATATAAAAATCATGTCTCGGTGGAAGAAAAAAATACATTAAAAGTCAAAATAAACAGTTATAAAAAAGATTTGGAACAAGAAATGACAAAAAAATTGTATGAGGTTGAAAAAAAAATATCAGAAATAAAGGAAATGAATCAGTTTATTATTCCACGTGATATTCGTATGCGATATCCTATCATTTACAATACAAATATATTTTCTATTATCAAAAAAATAGACGATTACCGTAAGAATACAATCACTAGTTTAAAGAATATTAAAAATGAAATACGTTATATGAATCGTCGACGAATTATGGGTTGTGGGGTGGGTGCGTATGGGTACGGAGGTGGTACTGGTCTAGGTGGTCCGGATGTCAATGATGAAGCAAAATACATACGTTTGTTTTCTCTCAAAAAAGATTTGTTAAGGGAAATTTTGCTTTTGAAATCCGCCTTTTCCATCATCGATCAAATGTTTCATCAAGAAATAAACAATGCTGAAATTCGAAAAAAATATTGGATTTATTATTGGCTAGAATTTACGTGGTTTAAAAAAGATATAAGAGGGGAGGTAGTAAATCCTTTGAAATTAAACCCATTTATAGATAATTTGTTGGATCCTTTTCAAAATCGAGTGAATGTTTGTGTTGATTCGGATAATGTATTTTAGATATATGTGTTTGATTTTCTAATATACCAATGAATACTTACAAAATCATTGTCGTTAGTATTATGTGGATCTAAACACGATAAATTTTGCCATTTTAAATTACGAATAATTATATCGTTTTTGTGATACAAAAACATATAATTAAAATAAATCTCGTATTCCGAATATCCTGAGCCCATATAATGATTTTTGTCAATTGTATCCAACATTAATTCCCAAAATAATTTTCCATTGGAATGATAAGTTTCTACCATTTTGAATAATTTATTTAGACTGTCATTATTAAAAAACATATGATGCGAAATACCTGATATTCCATTTAATTCTGGATGTTTATATAATGCTGGATGTAATTTATTCATATGTTTAAAATAAGGATCATGATATTCATATCCTCTATCCAAGTAGTGTTTACCATCGTTTGTTATAAAATTAGTTGGTTTCAAAAAATAAGTATCACTATCTATTACTAGATATCTTTTTAGTATTCCGGGTATAACATTACCGGCATACATTTTCAATAATTGTTGCAAGTACCATCCATTTCTAGAATTATCACCAAATTTTTCTATCAAATTTTGTTTTGTAAATGGATATATATTTTCATCAATGGTTATTGTTCCTGGTAAAACTAGTTTTGAATCATAAGACACTAAATAAATATTTCTATATCCTATAATATTTTGTTTTGTAAAAGGGAGTGTTTTTTCTATAATAGTAATATCATTTGGACCTACACAAATTACTATATCAAATAACAAACTGTTTTCCATTATGTATATTTATTGATTATACACCAATCGGATAGGATATTTTTATATATTTTACTAATAAAATTGATTTGATTAATATGATTGGATACACTTACTATTACAATACAATAAATACAATAAATACAATAAATACAATACAATCATTTAATTATAAAAATATGAACGATGTGTGCAGTGCGAACAGTAAATGTGAAATGCGATCAAAAAACATGAACTTAAGTCTATGTATATCTCGCGTTATGAATCATATTACAAAGGATGTTATTAAGGATGTTATAAATGATATTGGTCTAGGTGAAATATCACATATTGATATTATAAACAAAAATAATAATCATGACGGATATAATGTGGTTTTTATTCATTTTAAACAATGGTTTGACAATGAAAATTCCAGTAAAGCAATGGAACGATTGTCATCGGGAAAAGATATTAAAGTAATTTATGATTTTCCATGGTTTTGGAAATTAACTCCGAATAAATCCAAATATCATTTTTGATATTATAGAAATTAAACATATCTTGTATTAAATTTATAAGAATAACTTTTAGAATGTCTAAAAAATTGAGGGTTACAAAAGATTTATATAATGATAAAAAAATGAATGTTAAAATTCAGGATGGATGGGTTGTAAAAAAGAACCAAATTTTTTTTAAATTATTATCTAAGATGGAGGGGGTTATAGGATTTACGACAAATAAAGAATATGATAGCGCTTTTTTTTATGTGAAGAAAGATTTTTGTTCTTTACGTGATTTTTTTAAAAGAATTGTAAATAAATGTGGTTATGGGAGTGGTTATAATGATGAGGGTGGAATATCATACGATCAAGCTGTTTTTATGGCAGACAGTCTTTGTCGACAGGTTATATTATTTTCTGATTATGGTTGGGGATTTTACTGTTTTTTATTAGACAATGTTTATGTTATAGACAATCATAAATTTATTTATTTGGGAATCGAACATTTGGTTGAGCTTGGTGGTGGAATTGGTGATGGTGGTGGAATTGGTGATGGTGGGCGAGAGAAAACCATCAATTTTACGGTTCCTTTTCCAGAAAAAATGGCGATCATGAGTGGAGTTGGAGAGGACATGAATTTATTTATCTGTCCAGAAATTAGAAATATGAAACAATTACCATTTAGGATTGTATATTCTGCGACTTATTATCATTTAGCTTCTTTGATTATTTATTGTATGTTTCATAAAAATATTTGTTTTAGCGGGGATGATGTTGAGGATGGGTATGTGGGTGAAGACGGTAAAGGTGGTGTATTAATAGCAATTTACAATACAAAACTTTATTGGTTTCTTATTCGTTGTTTGCATAATGAACCTTTAAAAAGAATTTTATTATGGGTTTAGCAGGGTTTGTTATGGATTGTTAGGGTGTTAGATTATATGATAATAAAATGTATGTGATATATATATATAAACTATTTCATAAATATACAAATAATAGTATAAGTATAAGTATAAATATCAGTATAATGTCAATTGTAGCTTTTAAAAAAAAATCAGTTATTTTATATGGTTCTAATGTTTCTGGTAAGCCTCCTGGTGGGTTTTGGTTAAATCGTGGTCCATTTGGTAAGGAAAGTACTATTGGTGCGGGGGGGAATTCCGGATTTTCATTGGTCGGTGGAAATAGAAATGTTGGTTACGTAGGTCAAAGCATGGCCATGTCTAGAAATGGAACTCCTTTTCACGGTGTAAATGCTTTCGGGTCTGGTGGTTGTTGCAATAAATATTATAATCGCGATCATGTTTATAATGTGAATCGTGTTATTGTTTTAGGCGATCAATCGAAATATATAAAACCATCCAATGTTTCACCATATTGGGCTACACATACAAAATATAGATGGATTAATAGTGGTCAGTATCCAAACTATTGGGTCCAACCTAACTACACTGGTAATCAAACGGATACATCTAGTCAAGGGACATATATACAAAATGTATCGAATGCTAATACATGTAATATCGATATTAATAATTCAGATACATATGTGAGACATGTGGTAAATCATGGACCTACAGATTGTTATACTACAACGGCTCGATTTAAATTTAATGGCATGGTCGGAAATGCACCTTATACAAAAACTATTAAACAACCTATTAACTCTAGTCAATATACTACTTATATGCAAAGAAGATGTGCTGTCCCAAAGGGTAAAAATAAACCATTTCCTTTTGCTGTAAATGGTGGATGTAATACAACCAATGATACTTATGTTGAACCCCCTGCTTGGTATACCTCTGATAAAAATGATAGTGTTGTTGTCGGTTAGGATAGGATAGGATAGGATTATTAGTAGATATGTAAAAATAATCTAAAGATTTTAGAATAATGTTATTTATAGCATGTCTAATTTTGTTGATCTTGAAAATAACAATCAATATCTAATGGATAATTTGGTAAAAAAATATGGTTCCTTTATGTTTTTGAAGGTGTGTGTTGTGGACGATGATTTTGATATTAAAAAAGCGTATATAGAACACATTTTTAAACATAACGCAAAGGTTTTTTCGGAAGGCGAACCTTTTTTTGATTCAGGATTTGATTTGTTTTTTCCGTGTGTGGACGGACATGTATGTGGCGGTCTTCCTGTGGTGAATAAAATTGATTTCAAGATTAAATGCTCTGCTAGTATCCTATACAAAGATGGGTCTGAATACGTAACTGGTTACACGTTGTTTCCACGTTCTAGTTTGAGTAAGACACCATTGCGTTTGGCGAATTCAGTAGGTGTTATTGATTCTGGATATCGTGGAAATATTATCGGTATGTTTGATTGTAAGTGCGAAGAGTTTACAATTAATTATATGGACCGATTGTTACAAATATGTTCTCCTACTATGTGTCCTATCTATGTTGAATTGGTTGAAAATGAGACTGATTTGAGCATGAAGAGTAGTAGAGGAGAAGGTGGGTTTGGATCTACTGGTAGGTAGGCTGTGGATGATTGATAGGTAATTTTTTTAGATATGTAATATATATGATATGAAAAAGAAAATCATATATATTCGATTATTTAGTATTATAGGGATAATATGTATTTTTGGGTTTATTCTCGTTGTAGTAGTAGGTTTATTTAATAGGAGAAGTAGGGAAGGATACACAAACAATAGTATAAATATTTATAATAATTTGGGTTTTAGTGGTGGTGTTGGTGGGGGTAGTGGTGGTAGGGGTAGTGGTGGTAGGGGTAGTGGATATGATGATGGTATAGCAGATAAATGGGGATATGGATGGGGCGATCATGTTGTTAAACAGTTTTTGGGGTTACAATCTACTATTAATCCTGCTTATATATTTGATGTTAATAAGATGCAAAAATATATTAGTAAAGATGAGGTTGTGGATTTTTTGGCGAATGGTAAATGGTATTGGTCGGATGAAACAAAGCAGAAGTACCTGAACTATATTGATCGTGATGATAGATCAAAAGAATGGGTTGATGCGAAGTTTGATATGAAACTTTTACAAACCGTTTATTCTGAAAGTGCTATTCAAAAATTGCTTAGGGAAGAAGGATGTGGTGGTGTGAAAAGAAATAAGATTGGTGTGTTTGTGGTGGATGAAAATGTCGATGTTTTATATCAGGGTTGTGATAATGATGGTTCTGGAATAAGGACTTTTGGAGTGAATAGTGGATTATTGTCGAATGGAAATTATTGTTATGATTTGTTGATGTGAGGAGGGAAAGGGTGCGAGGGATGTGGAATAAAAATACAAATGGTATGTTATTTGTATTTTTATGTATTAATTATATTGTGGGTGATTGTTGTTACTTATATGCTATTTCACCTGTAGTAGGATTATAATATAAACCTGTAAATCCAGATAAATCGCTTATTTGACGTATAGGTTTTACATAAAATGAATTGGATTGCGCACTACTAAGATTGTTACTAGATGCATTTAATATAATAGTCGATGCATGTTGACCGGAACTACCTGCATAATTTCCAATTGCAACTGAATTATTTCCTTGGTCTTGAAAACCTGCTTGAACTCCAATTGCGACTGCACTTGCGTCTTGATTAATGTAACCTGCACTACTACCAATTGCGACTGCGTTAGTTCCTTGATCGCTATAACCTGCAACACTACCAATTGCGACTGCGTTAGTTCCTTGGCTTGTAAAACCTGCACCACTTCCTAAATGAACACTTGTGGAACCAACATTCCAATTATTTAAACTAGAATTCCAGTAAATATAATCAGAATAATTAGTCCCAGTTGGTCCAAATGTTCCGGTTGGACCTTTTGGACCTGTTGGACCGGTTGCACCTTCTGAGCCCTGTGAGCCTTGTGGACCGGTTGCACCTTTTTCTCCGGTTGGACCTGTTGGACCTTCTTCACCTTTTTCACCTTTTTCTCCGGTTGGACCTGTTGGACCTTCTTCACCTTTTTCTCCGGTTGGACCTGTTGGACCTGCTTCACCTGTTGGACCTGCTTCACCTGTTGGACCTGTTTTGCCTACACTATATTCATTGACATAAGCAACTGTTTGTGAAATAACATTTGCATCATTGTTTGCTAAACTACTTGCTATAGCAAATGCTGTATTATATGCAGTAGTAAAAGCTTCTTCAGATGAAACAGTGGATGATGCTGTGGCTGTGGCTGATGTAGTTACTAGAACTGATGGATCAGTGCTTGTGTTTGCTAATCCGGTTGCGCCTGCTGTTGCTGTGTAATATGACATTTATTATATATATATAAATATATATATAGCTAAAAAAATATTTTTTATATTTGTATTATGTGTGAACTATTCGTTGTTATCTTTGACTAAAATCACGCATCAGTTTCATGGCTGTTGGCGTTGCATAAACATTGTTTATCGGGTCTGTTGGGTCTAATGGTCCATTGTTGATATTAACATTATACATTTGTTGTCTTCCTTGAGATGTTGATCTTGCATTTATATAACTTTGCTGATTTGTTGTACCTATTGTTTTTAATGATATATTCATATCTTCACATAATGTTTTAATAAATTGTTTGTCTTGGGCGTCATGGGCTTGGTTATTTTGTTCCAAAAATTCTGTCATAATTTTCAAATGTTCTCTCATTCGTGATTTTAATGAATCTAAATTCGTCGATTGTGTTAATGATTCTAGTTTTTCATATATATTATAGTTCGCGTTTGTTATATTTATATTGCTATTTCTATGCAATTTTGGTGGAGGAGGAAATAATGTGTTGTCGATGTTATTATCATAACATGAGAATGCGTGTGACCGTATAGCATGACTTCTTTGTAATAACGGGGGTAGCATTGTTGTTAAATCACCACCAACACTATCACCATAATCACCACAATCACCACAATCACTATTATCATCATCTCCACATGTGTATGTGTATGTGTTTGTGTTTGCATATTGTCTTGCTTCATACAACAATCTTTGTGTGCAAAGACGAAAAATATGTTTTGTTAAGTCTACGTCTACAATTATATCTTCCGTGGTTGGTTTTGGTTCTATGGTTTGGTTGGGGGTCTTATCTGATGATTCTATGATCCGTGTTTCAATCAAGTCTGGTAATTTATCCACATATTCTTCAAAATATGTTCCTGCATAACTATCGATTGGATTACCCGATATTTTTATTGTTGTTTCGTTTGGATTTTTCGATTTAATATAGTAATATCTTTTTGATTCATTCGTAAGTGGTGATACGTGTAAAGTGGTTTTCCATTCATTGGAGTACCAATCATAAATTGCTCCTTCCCCGTCAACTACATCCAGAACTACATTGTCTAATACCTTAAACAAATGATTATGTACTATTTCACCATAAACATGACCTATTAGTTCTAATTTGGAGACGAGATAATTGGTTGTATTTTTCCCCGCGTTCCCTAATTTATTCATTAGGGATGGATTATGATCTAGACCGAAAGCAATAAATATGTTTGAAAAATTGTCGTATACTAATGATGCTAAGGATGATTCTGAACTATCACCCATTGTTGGATGTCCGTCTGTTAATAAGACATGAATCATTCGTGGTGATGATTGGTTGTTACTGGATCTTGTTTGGAGATAATCATTCATGGTTTGATTTGCGGTTTTTAATGCTAATTCTAAATTAGTGGAATTTTGAGGGCGAATTTTTTTTATTCGTTCAATTATGTCATTCACATTTTGTGTAGTTACTTGTGTTGTTTCTATAACTGTTCTTACATTATCACTAAACGCATTTACATGGACGTAAATAGTTGCTTCTGGATTTTCTGCAAAATAAAGTAACATTTGATTCATGGTAAATTGAATGTGGTCCATTTTTGTTTTACCATCTTTACATAACTCACTCATTGAACCGGATTCATCTATGTTGAATAGGAAAAACACTGGATCGATGTTTATGGTTGTTTCGCCCACGTGGATTTCTAAACAGCCAAAAGATTCGTTATTGGTGTTAGATCTGGAGGTGGATGCGAAATCCATATTAGATAAAGTTTCTTTTGAAAGTTTATTTGTGTTTGTATGAAAATCTAATATTATACTTTCTAATATAGTATGTTGTATTTGGAATTCGCAATTTGGGCTTGTTGTTGATGATGATAATGTTGTCATTTTATTTTATAAATGAGATTGGATCGGTGTTTGATTTTTTTTTATTGCTTTTGTTGTTGCTTTTGTTGTTGCTTTTGTTGTTGCTTTTGTTGTTGCTTTTGTTGTTGCTTTTGTTGTTTGACTAGTTAGTTAATATTTATATTTATTTATAACGATATGTTTAAATATAAATCAATTTTTTATTTTTTTATTTGGTTTGTTTGGATATTTTCATTTACTATATAAGGTATAAATATTATTGATCGATAAACTACTTAAAATCAATTAATACTACTATTATATTAAATAATAGTCTTGTTTATATATTTAATAAATGGCAGAAGCAACACCACAAAAAGTAAAAAGAGTAACTAAAAAGGCAAAAGCACCAGTTGTTTCTGGTGAAGCTCCTCAAACACCTGAAGTTGTTGATGAGAGCAATTCAAAAGCCACATCTGCTTCAACAAAGGAAAAAGAAATTCGTTTGACTGAAATTCCTGTTGTCGATGAAATCACTGCGCTCAATATAATGGTTTCCTTTTTAGGATTAGCACAAAAAAGAGGTGCATACACTATTGATGAAGCTTCCAAAATTTGGGAATGTATTAAGAAATTTCAACGACCATCCGAACCTGTATCAGCATAAACATATAAAATTTTAGTGGTATTTGGTAATTCAAAAATTTGAATCACTGCTTCGTTAGCTCAGTTGGTAGAGCGTGAGGCTGTTAACCTCAAGGTCGGGAGATCGAAACTCCCATGAAGCGATTAATATTGTATGGTGTTAAACATTTATTGTATATAGTAATAATATATACAATAAATATATATTAGATGCAAATTAAAAATAATAATAAATTATCATTAAAAGAATCTTTATTTTTTTACTTTATTTATTTTATTATCTTGGTAAAATGTTTGTTTTTCTTTTTTGCATTATGGAATTTATATCTTGAAAATAAAGATGGACGGGGTAGGAGTAATGATAGTGATAGTGATAGTGAAACAAAATTAAAAAAAAGAGTTCAATATTATAAAATTGTAACAGAGGATATTTTTATTGTCTTGGTCTCTCTATTGTTAATTTATTTGTTCAACCCTTATCATAATAATAAATATTTAGATAGTAAATATGTTAAAGCAGTGTTTTTTATATATGGATTATTGATGTTAATTACGTTTGATTGGAGCGAGTTTGTACGTAATACTTCATAAAAAAAGGGCACTATTTATTTACATTACATTTATAAAAATGGGGGTATATTATACATCGACGTTCATAGGAAGCGAATATTCAATTACATTTAATGACATTGATCGTGATGTTATTGGGATCTCTTTGCTGAAAATCTTGTTCATTGTTTCTGTCATTGTATTGTAAAATTCATCATTGTATTTGTTTATATATTGGTGATTGAAATAGAATGGATTAACTCGCCATGTCATATAGTAAAACATGTCTTCTGATGTATATCCCAATTCCAACATTTTGTTTGTCACTTCTGTCAATGTCAAATCTGTTTCAAAACGTTCAAAACCGTCTTCATCATCATCAGAGACGTTATCATCATCATCATCATTGAAAACAAGGGTAACAGAAAGGTTACCTAGTTCTTGGATAGCATCAGAGACTGAGTCTGATTCTGAGTCCGAGACCGAGTCTGATTCATTAACTGTTTCGTTATCATCATTGTTGTTTATTGGAGGTTCATCGTAATATAATTCTTGAGATAACATGTCTTGAGATAACATGTCTTGAGATAACATGTCTTGAGATAACAAAGCATTGATAATATCATCATCGATATCCATTAATTGGCTATTATTTTGTGATAAATTGTAGTTTATGTTTATGTTGATGTTGGTGTTTGAGTTGGTGTTGGATGCGATTGGTATTTGTTTACATATCAAATCTTGTCTGCACATTGGACACGATGTTCGTAACATCATGTTTTGAAAAATACACGATGAATGGAAAACATGGTCGCATGCTGTTGTTGTTTTGTTTTTGTCTGTGATATCTTCCATACAAATGGGACATAATGTGTCTTCTGAATCGGTTGTTGGAGTTGTGATGGAGAATGTGTTTTTGGTTACACAAAGATCAAATTCGTCTTCTAGATTACGAGGAACTAAATCTGAAAAATATGACATTTTTAAGTTCTTTACTAAAAGATTGGATTTGGGTGTGAATGAAATTTAAAACTGAAATTTAAAACTGAAATTTAAAACTGAAATTGATAGAATTTTTCAATCAGCAAACTGAAAAAATTGAAATCAATTTTTTTTAATTGCCACTATTAATTATAATTACTTAAAAATATTGGGGGTTTTGTGGGTGAGAGCGGGTTGTGTGGTTTAATTATAAAAAAATTTAAGTAAGTTTACTTGACTGGTGGATTAAAGAAAAATTGAAAGTAATTTTTTTCAGTTTGCTGATTAAAAAATTCTATCAATTTCAGTTTTAAATTTCAGTTTTAAATTTGTGTGGTTTCATTGTTTGTGATACTATTTTAATCATGAGATTCGATAACGAAACCGTAAAGAAGAGTTTCCATGGTTATCTCGATAATGCAAAACTAGAGAAAAAAGGTTATCAATTGGAAGGTGTTACTTGGTGTGTCGAGAGAGAAATGGGTGTAATGTTGGATTGTGTCGATATGTCGACTGGTACGACCGGTAGAAAATTTATCCGTGGAGGGATTGTTGCTGATGAAATGGGGTTAGGAAAAACTATCATGATGTTAGGTATTTGTATATCTAACATGATGCCAAAGACGTTGATTGTACTGCCCTTTGCGCTATTAGATCAATGGTGGATGCAAATCTATAAAACCACCGGTCATAAAGCAATTATCTATCATGGTGCTAATAAGAAAAAGTGTGGATTGGACGTGTTAAATAAATCTGCTATTGTTCTTACTACGTACGGAGCTATATGTGGTAAGCTTAATAAAGTGGAGAGTACCAAGAAAAACAAGGTGATTATTGAGAACGATTTACATAAGATCCGTTGGAATCGTATCATCTTTGATGAAGCCCATCATTTACGCAATAAAAAGACTATGTTGTTTTTGGGTGCGTTGAGGTTGAAGGCGGGCATCCGTTGGTTTGTTACCGGTACGCCTATCCAAAACAATGTGAAAGACTTTTATAGTTTGTGTTTGTTGATGGGAATCCCTGCTAGTTTCATAAAAGACAACATCGATTTTATTAGGAGGACGTTTGTGTTAAAAAGAAGCAAGTCTGACGTAGGTATTTCACTTTCTGGTATTGAAACTTTGTGTAAAACCGTTTCGTGGTTGGGAGAGGGGGAGGGGGACGGGGAGGGAGAGAAGGAGAAGGAGAAGGAGGGTGGTCTGGATGAGAAGCTACTATCGAAAAAAATTCATTCTTTGTTGGCATTTTCTGGTACGACTTTTGATGAACGAGATGAAGGTAGTGGTGATGATATTAACATTTTTGATAAAAAATTTAAGTTTATTGCAAAACCGGAAAAAAATATTCCAATGATTTTGTTGATACGTGCAAAACAATCATGTATTTCATCGAATTTATTGCTTCGGGGGGATGAGGGGGGTGGTGTGTTTAATTCTAGCAAAATAAATAGTGTTATTGATTTGATTGGGGAGAGAATCGGTAACGGAAATGGTAAAATTGTATTTTGTGATTTCCACGAAGAAATGGATATTATTGAAAAGAGGTTGGGGTTGTTAGGGTTAGGGGTAGGGTTAGGTTGTAAAATTGGTAAAATTGATTCGCGTGTTAAAAAAAATGATCGTGAAAGGTTATTAAATGATCGGTTTGATGTTTTAATTATTCAAATTAATTCTGGGTCTGAAGGCCTTAATTTACAAGAAAATTACTCGGAGGTGTATTTCGTAAGTCCGCATTGGAATCCATCGATTGAAGATCAAGCTATTGGCCGGTGTTACAGGTTCGGACAGAAAAAATGTGTGAGTGTTTTTCGATTTGAAATGGATGGTTTTGATGATGAAAAAAGAACGTTGTCGGTTGAGCGCCACATTTCAAATATTCAAAATTCGAAGAGAGCGATGATAAAGGAATTGTTTTAGGGTTAGGGTTAGGGTTAGGGTTAGGGTTAGGGTTTATTTGTATTAAATGTAAATGTAAATAAATGAAAGGGTAGTGCCTTTTTTTCAGCACTGGATAAAAAAATATTTGGTTTATATATTTACAAATAGGAAATGGGTTGGTTAGTGTTGTTTTAGTCATCAAAACTGTCATCATCGGACGAATGGTAATCATAATCTGTGTCAATGTCATCTTCGTCAAAAACTAGATTATTGATTGTGATATCGTGATTCATACATTTGCATTGAATTTTTTCTGGAATAGGATAATTAACACTTATTAATTTATATTCTCCACATAAACAACAATTATTTGCTTGTAATTGCGGGTTCTCTCCATCGTCTTCATTATATACATAAAATACCCAATGTTCTTCTGTGTCGGCACCTAAGGGAAATAAGTAAAGTGGATTTGCTCTTGAAATACATGATGTGTTTAATAAATGATGGATTCTGGTTTTTTTTGATTTTATAAATTGCATGATTTCCCATGTTTTAGTATCATAAAAACAGAAATCTTTGATTAATGATTGTAGATCTTTGGGGGTGTCTAATTTATTTATATAAAGCTGTTTTATTACACTTTTGGTTTGGGATGTGGTGGTTTGGGATGTGGTTGTTGTTGTCATTTGAAAGTAAATACTGATATATAATGTGCTTTATTGTCTAATTCTTCATTAAATCAATTTTTTGTTTTATGTTGTGTTTGGGTTGGGTTTGGGTTGGGTTTGGGTTTGGGTTTATAAAAAATAAAATTGATTTGTTTTTGATTCAGTTGAGACGTTATACTATTTACAAACATGTCAAAAAGAGATAGATCAAACGAATGTTTACATTTGGCATTTATTGTCATTATTGTCTGTTTTATTCTTTGTTTTGTGTCGTCTATAAAAAAACGGACATCACAAACACCGCCATTTTGTTACGACTGTAAATTTTATAAACCATTGTCTTATGTTGGTAAATATGATACGTTTGGTAAATGTAGTCTTTATCTAAAAGTATATGAAGATATATTACAATATGAATATGCTGATATAGCTAGACAAAATAACAAAAAATGTGGTGTAAATGGAACGGATTTTCAACCAAGAGTCAAATAAAAAGGGGGAAGGAAGAGGAAGGAAAGGGGAAGGAAAGGGGGAAGAAGAGGAAGGAAGGGGGGAAGAGAGAAAGAAAAAGGGTGATTTAGTTATAGTTTACAATTATAAAAGTGGTTGGGTGGTGGTGGTTGTGGGTTGGTTTTTTTTATTAAAATTTCTTTAAAATATAGTGTTCGATTAAATCAATAACATTACCTGTATAATACCTGCATCTTTCAAATTTCTTGGCTTGGGCTCGAGTCTTATCTTTGCAGTGGATTTCGTTAATAATATGATTACCTTTGTCTACTATGATATTTGCTAGTCTATTATCGAATGCGTTGTTATCTACGATGAACTGCATGTTATTATTGATAAATGCAAATAGTTCAATGCATGTATCAACTAATTCATAAAATGAAAAGGTGTTTTTGTTTTTCTTTTGATATTCAAGAGCATATAATTTATGTCTTATGGTGTTATAAATTTTATTTTTTTGACTTGCTATAATTTCTTCTTCTGGGGTGTATATAGAGTCTTCCACTGCGCGTTGTTCTGCTTGATACCTTCTTCTCTCATCAAACTCCTCGTAGTTTCTTGAATTTCTACGCATTGTCATTGTGTGAGTTGATTTGGTTGAATTTGAGGCATTAACGGAGCGTCCTGATCTTAGTTGCATGTTGTCTTGGTTTGGAAGTATCGCTATTAAAATAATAAAACGGTTAGTTAGTAAGTAAGTTAGTAAGTTAGTAAGTAAGTTGATTGTAACGATTAATTGATTGCTTGATTGATTTGTTTTATTGATGTGTATTGGAGTGAAAATTGAATCAATTTTTTTTTTCGAATATGCATTTTTTAAATTACTTAAAATTTTTTGATTTTAGGGTTCGGATGGATTTTAATTTAAAAAAATTGATTTATTTTTGGTTTTGTTAGTAAGTAAGTAAGTAAGTAAGTAAGTAAGAATACTCCTGGATATTGGTTTTTCATGTCGTATTTTGTTAAGCGTTTGCCTGATGATTTGATTAGTATTATTAGGGATTATGTGTTATCGGTTGATATTAAACTGTCATTGTTGTATCAAAAATATGAAATCGATGAAAAATTCATTAAAAAAATGTTGAAGGGGTTTAATTCGAAACAATTAGAATCTATCAACTGGAAGTATTTATATTATAGAATTTTTACGGTGTCGCCTCCTATGTGTGACAATAGGAATTTGACTCCTATATTTGAATATATTCATGATGAATCTTATAGTTGTGTTGATAGGAATTTAAATATATTTTGGACTACAAAATATAAAGTGTATTGTAAATCGGTGAAAGGGTTTTGTTTGTGGAATGCAATTACAAGAAGCGATTATTATTCTCATAATATTCACACTGAAATAGATAGGAAACGTCAGCAAAAAAGTAATATTATTACCGGGTTGTTTTATATAAAAAACGGCCGATGGAGTTCTAGTGTGGATGAATTCAATTGGTACATGTGTAACGTTGAATATGAATTGCTGAGGGCGTTGATGATTTTATATCAGGAAAAAATTGCAAAAAAAGATGAAAATGTAAAAGATGAAAGTGTAAAAGATGAAAATGTAAAAGATGAAAGTGTAAAAATGATAACATGATATGTCGAATATGTGAATTTTGTAACTTAATAAAATTCGTATTTTTCATCCGGTGGAAACATATAATAAAATGCTTCTTTACAAAATGTTTCGCCTGTGCTTTCATACCTAGTTTTTTTTTCTTGATTTTTATTGTTTTTTTTTTCTTCAATACTTGAAAATAGTGAGTTATTATTACGCCATAATCCTTTTATTTTTAATTCACCTTTACCATCTTTTTTGTCATTAATCCAAAAACCTTCATATTCTTCTTCATAAAAATTGGTGCTTTGGTTCGGGTCAGGGTTGGGGTTGGGTTCAGGGTTGTATAATTCTATGTATGAATATTTACCATATCCATGTCTAATATCATCTCTCCATTCACCATCATAGCTAATGATTATGTTATCGTTATGTGAAACATATTTGCCTTTACCAGACCGAATATTATTTTCAAATTCACCTTCATAAGTAAACTTGAATTTTCCATTTAACGACATAAATTTACCTTTACCAGACTTTACACCATTTTCAAAGTCTCCGTCATATATTGTACCATTATCATCATCTACTAATATTCCCTTACCATGTTTTATATTATCCTTATAATATCCTGTATATGAACTTACACTATTCGAGTATGTCATAATACCATAGCCATGTCTAATACTATCGCTGTTTTCACAGCATTGTAATTCACCTTTGTAGATGGATCCATCACAATAAATAAGATAATCATCACCATATTCTTCAACTACAGAATTGTTTTCAATTCGATTTACGTTTTTCATTTTTACGGTTGGATTTGATTTGGATTTATGTTGGGTTTGGTTGATGGTCCATTATAAAATCATTTTTTTTTTAATAAAAATAATTGTGGTTTATATAATGGGTGTTGTGTCTGATGATTTATGGAAAAAAATACCATTGGATGTTTTTATTAATCATATTATGCCTTATGTTTATAGGAAACAGGGTGTAGCGTTGTTGGACGATATTCGAAATTTTGTTTTTGATTATCGTATGATTGGTGATTATTATTTTTATGACTTGAATGAATATTGTTTGCTTGTTGATTTGGCTTTTTTATGTAACGGTGGTGTTTCGTTGATAGAAAGAGTTAATAGTTGTTTTATTGATATTCTTGATAGGAATATATTGTTTTGTCGGTTTTCTCTAGATCAAAAATATGAGTTTATTAATCTGCATTTTTATTTGAATACTGGGACAAAAACTGAGATTAAAAACAAATTTCTGTTGTCGTTGATGACGCCGAGCGAGAGAGCTCGTTTTATGAATGATTTTCTAATCTTAGATTTTGAGTGAGGGTGAGGTTGGGTTGGTGGGTTGGTGGAGTGGTGGGGGTGAGGTTGTGATTATTTTCTTGTATATTCATATTTAGTGTAAATCCAATTGTATTCTAATGGGTTTTCTATATAATAAATTTGTTTTTTATTGCAAATGAAATGTTTGGGATATTGTCTTCCTATCCAAATTGAATATTTTACAAAATTACTATACTCGTTAATATTTACATGTATAAGGTCAGGATTATCATTTGACCTGCCTTTATAATTATATAAATTTGGTAAATGGTATGTGTATTTAATTATACTGTGTAAGTTCTCTTTAATGTGTAATTTTGGAATAAAAAAATGTAGTAACTTGTATCTATAATCTGTTTTTGGAATTATAGATGTTATGACTCCTTCTCTCATAATAAAATGTTCGTCGTATAAAAGAATATTCTTTATTATATCATCTGGTAATTTACAAAATATATTAGTATTCATTTTTATGTTTATTTTTATTTATAATAAATATAAAAAATAAAATTAAAATTGACGCGGTTTTTGTTTTGGGGGTTGGAAGATACAAAAACTAAGTTGAATTGATATGTCGAAACATTATATTTTGGGTGATATTCTATGTGGTCCTGCATCTGCTGATAATCTGGGGGATTATGAACTTGCAAAAGTAGTTCATAAATACGCTATGGAGAGAAAATGTGGGGTTGGGGGTTGGCGTATTCGGTTACCCGAAATTACAATAGAAGGAATTAGGGTGATTCCGGAGTTTATTGGTAATGCGAATGGGTTATCGTTGATTTTATACGGTATTGATGTTTGGATGTACAAGAAAAAAAGGTTAATTACCATGGATAGTATTTTTACATACAAACCAATTTTATATAAAAAAACATATATTGAAAAACGTGTGGGGTGTGAGTATGAGGTGGATGTCTATAATACGGTTCTTACAAAAATTAGTCTAGATGTTTCGTGTATGAAATTCAATAAATTGGAGGGGGTATTATATACTGCGGATAACTTGCATCCATTAGTGGGTGGTGGTGGTGGTGATGGTGGTGATGGTGGTGGTGATGGGGAGGGCGAAGAATGCTGTGTTTGTTTGGAGACTACGAAGACTACTACACCATGCGGACATAAACTATGTGTGATGTGTTGGGGGAATATCAGAATGATTCGTAGAAGATTACCTTGTCCTATTTGTAGAGAGAATCTGAGACAGAGAGAAAAGTTGGCTCATTTGTTTCCACCAGGGTTTGTTGGGTTGGATAATTTATATTCTGACTTTTATGATCGTGGTGGTGATGATGGGGATGGGGGTGATGACCTTGTTGGTGCTACTCGTCCTGGTCGTATTACTGGGATTTATAATGAAAATACTGGTACTATTATACCAATTGATGGTGGGGAGGGGGATGACGATGATAGTGATGACGATAGTGATGATGATAACGACCTGTATTTTTGGGAAGATTATGAAGGTGTGAGAGGGGAGAGAGGGGAGGATGGGGAGGAGGGGGGGTATGGGGAGGATGGGGAGGATGGGGAAGAAACGGATGTCAATATGGATATGCGCGAACTGGCGAGAGTTGGATAATTTGATTGATAGTTTAGTTTTACTTGGATAGTTGTATTTGTATTTTATAATTTATAAAAACTTTTTTGTTGGAGTTAGTGGGGTAGGGTTAATTTTTCATGTATATTAAATAAGGGGCTAAGTATATGCTTACAATTAATAATATTATGTTTGTATCAAAACTTCTTGTGTTTAAAAATGCACTCAATACTACTGCGAATATTACCAGGAAACTATCTCCTAGTAAAGCGTATGCACCTACTTCTTTTGAATAGCCTTTAAAATAATCTAACATGTCATTGGATCCTCTAGGTATTACAGTGAATAGTATAAAAAATAAAAAGTCGAAAATTAGCTGAATTACAACACATAATCCTGCAAATGCTGTGAGACCTATTTTTAATTTTGATGTATACACCAAAAACCTGCCTAATAAAATATATAAAACACAGATCAATATGTCTGCTATCATTGCTGATAGTCTGTATTTTTTATACCATCCTTCTAAAGATGGCATTTTATTATATATACGCGAAAAGGTCACAAAAATAATAAATAAATCCGTGTAGATAACTGATGTGATTATGGGGACGTATTCGAATTTATTCGCATAGTTGATTGTCGGGGTTATGTTGGTGGTCTTTTCTATTATGAATGTAATGAAAAAAGCGAATATGACAAATAGTACTTCTTGCATTTATACTATATTAGGTTTTTATTTTCTACGTATATGATAAAAATATAGGTAGTAGGAAGTAGGGAATATATGCAATATAAGAAAATTATTGTCATTATACTTCTAGTCATAGTTGTTATAATGACATTGATTTTTTTGTCTTTTAATTTGAATGTTAATTTGCAACAAGAAAAATCGTCTTATTTTATTCCCAAAACTATTTGGGTTTATTGGGATAACCCTGAATTGCCAAAACTGATTGATTTGATTAAAGAAAATAATGCTACGAAATTGCAAGATTGGGAAATTATTTATTTGAATGAATTGAATATTGATAATTATATTTCAAAGGATGTTTATCCGGAAAAATTTAATACGCTTGGTATTCAACATAAAGCTGATTGGATAAGGCTTTATTTATTAAATAAACACGGGGGTACTTGGATTGATGCATCCATTATAATAAATGATATCAATGCAGTTGTCAAATTATACAACGACAGTATAAAGATTCAAAGTCAATTTACTGGATTTAATTTTAAAAATTATGAGAATGGTGCATTTTCAAACAAAGGCGTACCTTTATATGTTGAAAATTGGTTTATTATGGTTCCTATAAATAGTAAGGTGATTAATTTGTGGTTGATACAATATGAACGCGCGATACAAATGGGATTTCAGAATTATAGGAAATTATTGGATGTCGAAAAAATAGATACTAGTAAGGTTTACCCAAATTCGAGTGGTGTATATTTAACACAACATGCTTGTTTACAATATGTTTTTCAAAAACAGTTGGATTTTTCGTCGACGCCTACGATCATTTTACCTGCAGAAAATGATATGTTAAAAATAAGATTTGATTGCAAATTAAATAATGAATGTACTATGAATACTATTAAGAATAGAGGAGATGAAGTGTATTCTTTACCTTATATAAAATTAGTTAGTGGCGAACGTAATAGTGGGATTGATATTAGCGATTATTTTCAACGGTGATTCTCTGTACTCTGTACTCTGTAACCACCCAACCACCCGACACTCACAACCCGCTTACAGCCATTATGGAGTGTATCAGGGTGCTACTAGTAACAACCAGAACAATATACGAGAATCACCCCATTTACAGGAATCGGGAAATGAGTGAGGAAACGGGAAATGGGTGAGGAAACGGGAAATGGGTGATTGGAAAAAAAACATATATTACATTAAATTACAAATTATAAAACTAACTATCTAACTAATTATTTATGCGTCGTATTCCTCTTCTTCGCACTCACCTTCTTCGACAAATTGGATGTCTTGATTTAGCTCGTTCCAAAAGCCAACTAGATCCTGGACCATGTTGTAGATGTGACCGTTTTCATGCCAGTTATCACCATTGCGTGTTCTTAAATAAGATACACCTTTATGCTCGAATTTCTTTACCTTGAAAACTTCTTGCTCTGTTTCAGATTCGTTATCAGAAACAGATGGAGTTGATTCGACTGATTCGGGTGCCTTTTTTTCAGCTTTGGCCTTTGATTTTTTGACTGGTTTCTCAGTTTTCTTGGCTTCTTTTTCGGCTTCTTTTAGAGCCTTTTCTTCGGCTTTCTTGGCTTCCTTGTCGGCTTTTTCTTGAGCTTTCTTGGCTTCCTTGTCGGCTTTTTCTTGAGCTTTCTTGGCTTCCTTATCGGCTTTTTCTTGAGCTTTCTTGGCTTCTTTTTCTGCTTTCTCCTCTTCACTGAGGACCTTTGACTTTTTTACCTTTTTAGTTTCGACAGGAGTTTCGAAGGGAGTTTCGACATGTTCTTCTTCTTCTGGTGCAACATCATCTTTTGATACAATGTCTGCGAACATATCTACGACTTGTGATTCCTCTACTACTTTGACTGTTTTGGCTGGTCTTCCTCTCTTCTTTTTCTCTCCGTCTTCAGGATTAGAAGCAACTGACTTACGTTTTCTTGGCTCCTTGGCCTTCTTTTCTTTCTTAGGCTTTTCATGATTTAATAAACGAGTAATTGCCTCCTCACCGTCAAAACCATATAATTTACCACATAATACGATTAATTTTTTTGTTTTTTTTGTCATTTTTAATTCTTTTTTGGTTTTTGGTTGATTTTCTTGTTGATTTTCAACGACGACATCCATTGATTTTTCATCAACGAATGAAACGACTGATTCAACAGGAACAACTTGGGCTTGGTTTAGGGTTAGGGTTTCGTTTTGAGCTGACATATTAAATATTGAAATATTGGATATTTGAATATTCGAAATAGTAGAAATCTTAATTGAAATTGAGTTGAAATTGCTTACTTAAAATTATTTGGACGCTTAACTGATTATTTTTTAATGATTCTTCTAAATGAGAATAATTTAATTTCAATTTTTTTTTTCGATTATGGATTTTTTAATTTACTTAAATTTTTTTCATTTTTAACAGTTTTTTGGTGAGTTTTTGTACTTTTAATTAGCCGTTTCTGGCCGTTGCAATAATTCAACCGTTTCATAAAAAAAAGCCGTTTTGTTTTGGCTCTACCTTTACTAAAGGTGGAAATTTAGTTAAAATTACATGTTATAAAATTATGCTTCATCACTATCTGAACTAATATCTATCAATTCTGGTAGATCATGATAATCATCATCATGATACAATGGTGGTTTGTAGCCCTTTGGAACACCACAGTCTGCAAGAAATTGATCTCTATCAAAAATGTCTAATGCTAAATTTTTAAATATGGCTAATGAAATGTACTTAATTTGACAGCTGTTTAAGGCCTTTAATCCTAGCATTTCTCGATCGGTATAAAGCTCTCCTTTCTCCTTTTTATCCACCCATGTTGCGAATGCTACCAAATCATCTGGTTTGTTGAAGAAGTATCTAAAATGCTCTCCATGATTCAGAATGATGTTTGTCAGTGTAGCATGAGCGTATTTTAGTCTGTCTTCATGAGTAGTAGGCGGTCTCATGATGGCATCAAAAAGGGTGTTACTCATCTCTTGTGTCATTGTTAGTGGCATTACGGTTGTCATTGTTGAAGTTGTCTTAAACTGGTATATGTATTGATTGAGAGAAAGCTAGGGCGTAAAAATCAAATCAATTTTTTTCATTTTACACTCATTTTTGGGGTTCACTTAAATTTTTTGCTTTTGGGTTGCGAGGAATGTTCCGGGAAGGTTCCTTCTTCAGTTCCTGGCTTTGGAAGGTTCCGGGAAGGTTCTTTTGCTAAAAATTTTAAGCAGTCGCTAGAAACGGGCGAAAATGAAAAAAATTGAAATGAATTTTCTGATTGTTGCTAGTGTCAATAAAAATATATCCGTTAAATTACCATGTCTGTTACTATTAACGCCCAGAGTCAAACTGAGAGTTGCAAATGCGTTCCTATCGCTAGTAAAGGGCTTCCTATCTCTATTAAACTAGCTATTGATAACACTATGAGTGACGGCAGTTCGTTTGTCGTTTTACCAGTATTTGTAATCGATGGCTTAAAAGTAAGTTGTGAACTCATCGTCAATGATAATGGCATGTCGTTAGGCATTAAAACATCCAAAATGTTAATGTATAATATAGCACAACATAATGAGAGAGCATTCGTTGTACGTCAATTACTTTTTCGAAAAACCTATATTAAAAAGCTTACTAAATACACATTAAAAGATTATGAAACTGTTATTAAACATATGAATCATGATATCAATGTCATGAAATTTGATCGATTAAACGGCGTCTTTGTCACTCCTCAAATTTCCCATCCGAGAGAAGTTCCTCATGTTCGTAGTAACATGGAGATGCTTAATAGTGTTCCATGTGACGAAAAACATCCTGAAGAATGCTGTGTTTGTCTGGAAGTTACCAAGACAACCACGTCATGCGACCATAAATTATGTGTTGAGTGTTGGTGTCTAATCAAACCTAACGGACGTGAATTACCGTGTCCTATTTGCAGAGCCGATTTATTCCAATCCAAGGAGATTGGCATTCGTGATAGTAGGGTTGAAGATGATATTGCTGACAATGAAGACTATGATGATGATGATGATGATAGTGATTATCTGGATGATGATAATAGTGATCTTGATGATGATCCAATAATGGATTACTTTACAGAAATTGAAAATGAAAATAGTTAAATAGTTTGTTATGATTTTATAAATTAAATTAAATTAAATTAAATACTTTTTTTCGTGATACGGGAGAGAAAAGATATGGGGGTAATCATAGTATACCATACTATAATACTATAAATACTATTCGCACCCATTAACTACACCATATACGCAGTTTACACTTATTATCAAGTGTATAAGAACCGTGCACCGAGATGCCTGTCTGCGCGTTAGTAGGAACACCCTGCATTTATGCTCTCATAATAGGAATCCGGAAATGGGTGAGGAATCTGGAAACCAGTAACAAAAATATTGACAGGATTTATGGATTTGGGAATCGGATCTGGAGAGAAACCATTCGAAAGAAAGTTCCACGAATGTTCCTTCCCTTCTCTCATTCCTCCTTCTCTATTAACACTGACTTTGATACCTTTTTAATGATTTTTTCCTTGTTTTTATCCACCACATCCATACCACCTCCCATTGATTCCATGATGATTTTGTTGTATTCATCGGATTTTTTTGATTCTGGATTCATGCATTCTGGGTATTTATTTTCGTATTCAGGCAATAATTTCATGTTCTTTGAAACTACGTTGCTTATCACTTCCCTTATTCGTTTTTTATCTTCCTCTTCTTTTTGCCATTCATCCTCGTCTTTTACATACACTACTTCTCTCTTCTTATCCGTACAATGCAATGGACGTTGCGTCACTTCCAATGCATTGAGATTTTTTATAATAATTTTTGAAACACCTTCCACATAACCTAGCTTTCCCATGTTCTCTAGATCGGAGAGTTGGAGAGAAATATTCTCGATAAACTCTGAAATATTCATTGCATTTTTGCATGTTTCATTCAGAAAAAAATGCAGGTTAAACGTCTTGTTATTACTGTGGTTGTTGTTGTTGTTGTTATGACTGTTATTCATTGTACCCGGTTGCAAATTTTTACAAATCTCCAATATATGTTTATGTAATTCTAAATTTTGTTTCTGTAATTCTAAATTATGTTTTTGCGCTTCTATTTCTGGGCTTACACATTTTTTTTTGTGTTTCCATAAACCTGATCTATCTTTATATTCTTTACCACAATTTTCACAACTATGAATTGCCATTTTATGCCAGTTTTTGCCAGTTTCTGTTGAATTATGGCATTCATTTATTATATTGTGCTTTATGGTATGCAAATGTAATTTCCAATTGTATTTTTTATTACATTTATAGTCACATTTAATACAATGATATTTTGGTACACATGAATTGCCAGAAAATGATTCCATTTGTTTCCTAAAGTTGCTATATAGTCTACAAAGAGAAAAATATTTGAAATTTGACTCAATTTTTATCGTAACAAAATCAAAATTATTTTTTTTGGGATGTGACCTTAAAATTAAATTATGCTCTCATTTATGTTTTTTGCAAAAAGTTTTCTAGAAAACACAAAATGGACAAAAATAAATGTCCGTTTTCAAAAATCAAAAAAACTTTTGTCTAATTTTTCTTTCTTTTTTAAATAATAAATTGCTTTTTTAACTTAAAGAAAATGATATCTGTTTTTCGAGAATGGGGATGAATACACTATCATCACCCTCTATTCGCGCACATATTCGACACCCTATATGTAGTGTATACTAAGGATGGAGTGTCAGGATGGCGCGCCTGGGATGCCGGGGTTGATTGGGATTCTGCAACTTACTAGGAACACTTCTATACTCGATAATGCTCTCAATAAGAAGAATCGAGATATCGGTCATGAAACGGGATACCAGTGACAAAAAAAAAAGATTAATTTGTCTTTATTTTGGGGGACTTGGAGAGAAATCATACCACATTCGCTTCTGGAATACCACATGATATTGTATCATCTATTTGCAACATTGAATCAACTTCTACTATCGGCACTATTTTTACTACCTGGACCGACACTATTATTGTATTATCTGAATTATCTATCACATTGACACTTTCATTATACACTCTACTACCACCACCACACAATACAACACAAATAAATACTGATAACAAATATAATAATAATATACCTATTATTATTATTATTACTATTGCGAATATTGACAACTCCATTTCACGATTCACGATTCACTATTTCAAACCTTTACCCCTACCTTTCACTTTTTTTATTTATTACTCATCAATACACCAAAATTCACTTTTCTATTTACAGGCTTTTGCATCTGTTTTGCATGCAAAAACATTTGGTATTTATCCTTTTTCACCAACTCTTCATGAATTATCTTTTCTTTTATCTCTTCACCACGTTTTACCTTTTCTATTATTTCTAAACGCTTCGCCGTACAATATTTGCACGTACAACCTAAATCTATATAATGATGCTTTTGGATATCATTTTGCGTTAGGTTTTCTATGCATATCCTTCTATAAAAATCATACTCTTTTTCCGACCATGTATCGCATTTATCGCATACTCTTTTTAACCATTCTTTTAAATATTCTTTTCTCTCTTCTTCTGTATAATAAAATGACAAATATTCATCCTCTACTATCGTTTGATAAAGGTTTAACGGCAGTTTGTATTCCGATTTGAATCTTTTATATAAATCTCCTATATCTTTGTTTATTGTTTCATAATCTCTAACTATATAAATTTGTCTTTTCATTATTTTACTTAAGATTTTCGACCATTCATGTGAATCTTTCAGACGCAGTTTTATGTATGTTATGTTGTTTATCTCTTGCAATTGATATTTACGCTTTACATCAAAACTTTCTATTACTGGAATATCATATTTATCTATATAATGGTCTCCTTTACCTATGTGATTAAATATATCATTGAAACGTTTTGTTATTCTATGTAAATTGTAATTATTCACTTCTTCTGGTTTATTATTAAAATGCAAATCACATAATTTCTCAAAATATTCTGACATTTTTCTCTCGATTGGACTTCTATAAATATCGATTACGAATACCTTTTTTTGTTTACTATTGTATTCTATTAATCCTGAAATTGACACTGAATCATCGCTTTGGGTTAAAATTCTTAACATTGCGTCATCATGTAAATGGATCACGTTGCTATTATCACTACATGACAATCTCAATGAAGACACTAAACTTGTTGAACCTACTTTTGGACCACAGTATATTATTATTAAATCTTTCAAATTATTTATATTCAACCTATTGTTTAATTCTAAATAATCCATTTTTTAATAATAATATTTTATTTTATATTTTTTATAACTTATATTATTTGCGCATTCTACGAGTATGACGTCTTCTATGTCTACGCGACTTTCTTTCTGATTTTCTCATCTTACGCGATCTTCTACGACGACCACCATTTTGATTTTGACTGTTTCTTTGACTGTTACTTTGACTGTTGTTGTTGTCTCCCATCTTTTATATTATATAGAGATTTTTTTTTATTTATCTATTTTCTATTTATTTCT
>Ga0214923_10000274_pt1 | contig 78422 bp, 68 predicted proteins | sample LL1510_MetaG_FD_177993 | JGI IMG/M metagenome (GOLD analysis project Ga0214923, IMG submission 177993) | Freshwater microbial communities from Lake Lanier, Atlanta, Georgia, United States - LL-1510 | ecosystem: Environmental > Aquatic > Freshwater > Lake | place: USA: Georgia | collected...
AATTCCGTAATTATAGAACGTCTCTATCGGTGGATAATAATAATATAATCCACAAAAACCTCCTACTGATAATTGGAGTATTTGTAATGTTGTTATATACATACGCATTCCTCGTATATTCATTTTAAATAATGTCATTAAATAATAAAAATACATAATAGAATGGACACCTGAATTAAATAAACTACCGAAAAATATCATATCTACGTTATTAATATAACATAAATGCCAGCATATTACAGCGCCAATATGATGATATTTTTGTAAAAAAATAGGATTTCGACATTTTAAATATAATAAAAATGTATCGAAATATTCATAATATTTTGACATGTAAAACCAAAATACTACTCTATTTACATTTGGTTGAGACATATAATAGGCATGTCTATCAATAATACCTTGATTGATTATAACACTGAATAATGATATAAATGTATAAAAACTAAAAGTAGTTAGTATCATATTATGTATTACAGTAAAATAGTACAATGATTTTGATTTTGCTATCTTATTATTATGATTACAATAATTATTTTTCAACATTTTGGATACATATAAATAAAATATCGTCCCTATTATAGGTGCTATATTTAACATGACAAATATTATATTAACTAATAAATATAATATTTTAATATTTAAATAATTTTACGTAAATATTTTTATATGAAAACAATAATAAATTATGCGCTATATGTTTTTCTAGGAAAACATGCTCGTAAGTTATTATTATATCTTGAAAATATTGGTGTTTTTGTCAATGGATATCCGATTTTATCTTTGATTGTATATCCACCCTCAGGAACTCCATATGCTAAAGCATTTCCAACTGCTTTACCAAGAGCATTTCTATATGCTACGGTAGAATCAGTAATTGAATTATATTTAACTCTGGCAGTGAGAGAACTAGATGTAACTGCTCCTTGTTGTGCGAATTGTGGGTTATTGGGTTTGTAATGGACACGCGTGTATACTGGTTTTAATCCAGGTGTGAAACTCGATGAACTAGTTTGATTTTGTGAATAATTCGATGTATTAACATTAACAATTCTATTGGTAGGATAATTTCCAGCATTGAACCCGATAGCATTGGTAAAAGAATTCGATAATATTTTGAATCCAGGAACTTTTGTTACCGAATTCAAATTCCACTGTAAATTAGCTGGCAATTGTATATAACCATTATTTGATTGACCTGCTGGGTCATATGTAGGCACAGTATAATTAACTGGTGAAAAAATGGTAGTGTCAGCTGCTTTTGATTGAAGTTCAATTACATTCGATAAATTATTATAAGCTATATTCATTAAAAATACCTTTGTTCTTGTAAAATTATAAATTAAATAATGACCATTTAAATTCATTGCTTGTTGAAAAATTCCATTTATATCATCAACTGAATAACTACCAATTGGTATAGTAACAGTATAATCTAAAGCATCAACCCATTGATATTGGAAAGTAACAACAGCACTAAAAGTATATTTTTTACAATGTGTTATTCCTTGTGGTGAATATAAATTTGCTACAGATAAACTATCGCCAGGAGTAGCACTTGAATTTCCTACACGAATATAATTATATTGGTTTTGTTGAAATGTTTTATTTCTGCTTACTAAATATTGAGTAGTAGATGTATAATATGTATCGTTGTTTTTTGATTCGTTAAATTTACGTTTTATCATACCACTACTTCTTAATCTACGTTTAGCATTATCTGCTTGTGAAAAAATACAACTATCTTTACATAATCCTGGTCGTTCTGAAGTATTTGAAGTTATATTAAAGTCCATTGTATTTACTAAACCATTTTGTTTAGAACTCTTTGAATTAATTATCGTTCCATTTGGCATATCAAATTCATTTATTTTAATTGAAACTCTTGAATTACAATGACTCATATCAAAACTGGACGCTATTTCACGACGATATATTTTTAAAGGAAGAGCATGAAAATAATTACGCTTGCCATTTAAGTTTGTTTTATCAACTATGCCATTTTTTTTTATAGAACTTGTAATTTGATTAAAAGATTTTCCTTTCCACGAAATTAATGGTAATTCTTTCATATTTAATCTAGCAGACATTTTTATATACTATATATTATATAATATATAATGAAATTACCAAATTTATCAAAAATAACAAAAAATATAAAATTTCCTAAGTTTTCCATAAATATCAAAATGTTTTTAATGATTGGATTATTGATATTTTATTTAGTAATTATTATTTATCATTTTTTTATAAAAACATTTGAAAATTTTAGTCTAAACGACGAACTTGTAATTAAAAATTTATCTAATAATATACAAAAACAAAATGATATAAGTTCTAAGAACTCTCTAGATACTTATAATATTATGACAAAACTAATTCCCGATATACAAAAAAGCATTTTTGAATTATCTGGTAACATACATGGTGTCGAAACCCAAATATTAGGAATTCAACCTTCATCTCTACAACCCTTCGATGTTAGTTACAATCCTATAATTATTCGCAAACCAAGTGGTGCTTTAAACCCAATAGGACCTATTGATATATGTGGTAACGTTATAATTGATGTATCTGGCAATTAGTAATATAAATAGAAATTAAAATGAAATAAACAATACACAACTATACTAATATCGATATGAATATATTACTAGATTTCAAACATTTTTCATTAAATAATATTTTCAATTGTGATACAAAAGAGAACATTATTATGGAAGGTAAATTTACAAAACTTTTATATTCAAATGAATTATTTACTATGAATGGTATTTATTTTTCTTTTCCGATTGAAAATATAACATTTGAAAAAATAGGTGCTAAAAATATAATTAAATTTCACTCTTATTCACAGGTAAATTTACCTATTATACAAGAATTCGCTAAAATAGAATGTCGTATTTTAGAACATTATAAATATATGAATAAATGTGTTCGAAAAATTTCAAATATATTATCAAAACAGTTATATTCTGGTAGTATGAAAATATATAACGATTTACATTTGTTTAAAAATTATGATAGTAATAACAGAATCACTGATGATAAACCCGTCGAATTTTTTTTAAAAATATCTGGTATTTGGGAAACCGAAAATGAAATTGGTTTAACTTATAAATTACACAGAACGTAATTAAAACGAATCAATATAAAAATATGAATGTTTATATTGATAAAATGATTCCAAAAATTTTACATCAATTATGGATAGGTCCAAAAAATCCACCTATAAATATGATGAATACTTGGAAAGAAAAACACCCAGATTTTGAATATATTTTTTGGAATGAAGATGAAATTTTAAAACGAAACATGATATTTCAATGTCAAAAAGAAATTGATGAAATGCCTGAATATAATGGAAAAGCCGATATTATGCGTTGGGAAATTTTATATAAATATGGTGGTTATTTTGTAGATGCTGATTCTATATGTATTGAACCTTTTGATGAATATTTTTATGGTTGTACTGCTTTTGCTACTTTCGAAAACGAAATAGTGCGTTCTCAGTTAGTCGCCACCGGAACAATGGGTTTTATACCAAAATATCCTATGTGTAAAGATATTATTGATTGGATATTAACTGATGATTATAATGTAATGAATAAAAATGTTAGAGCATGGGGTACTGTTGGACCTGGTGCCATTACTCGATTTTTAAAAACAGGCAAATACAAAGATTTTTCAGTTTTTCCTAGTCATTGTTTTTTACCAATTCATTTTACTGGTCTTGTTTATACTGGACATAAAAAAGTATATGCCTATCAAGCATGGGGAACTGCTAATAATAATTACGATGATATGGATAAAATAACAATTCCACCACAATTACGAGAACCTCGATTTTCAGTTTCAGTATTAATTCCTAGCTATAATACTCCACAATTATATTTGAGAGAGTGTTTGGATTCTATCAAACTTCAAGAAGGTCATTTTTTTATTGAAATTATATGGATTAATGATGGTTCGAATGATGAATGTTCTCGAATATTAGAAAAAGAATTGGATTTTTTTATGAAAACTTCTCGGTTTTGTAAAATTAAATATCATAAATTCGAGAACAATATGGGCGTTTCTTATTCATTGAATTATGGTATCAAATTATGTAGTAATGAATTGATTTTTCGTATGGATTCCGATGATATTATGCTTCCAGAACGTATTCAAAAACAAATTGATTTTATGAAAAATACTAAAAATTGCGTTATTTGTGGTTCTAATATTCAAATGTTCTCGAATTATAATCCAAATAATCCAAAAGAAAAAACTTTTTTAAGTAAAACCGAACATGTTTCCCAATTAACATGGAATGATTTTCTAAATAAATTACCGAAATGGTTCATGAATCACCCTACTATTTGTTTTCGAAAAAGCGCTGTTCTCAGTGTTGGGAATTATAATATTAATCATGGCGCTGATTATGTATTAGAAGACTATGAATTAGAATTGAAACTTATGAAAAAATATCTTGTTGTCTATAATTTGGACGATGTTTTGGTTTTGTATAGATTACATAAAAATCAAGTTACAAATTCTGACTTACTTACGTCTGGTAATTTTATACAATTGCGTAATAATATAATACGTGATGTGATATCAAATAATTTATAGAATTCTATTTTATAATTGTAATTTTGTAATCTATTTTGTGAGCATGAATGCTTTATAAATGTTATTTAGTATATATTTTATTATTAATAAATTATATATAAATGTCTATCCAACAACCAATTATAACCACAGCACAAAAACAAGAAATAGCGGATTATATAAATATGTATAGAGCAAAACATCAATCTCCTCCATTAACGTGGGACGATACTATTGCTAATTTTTCACAACAATGGTCTTATCATTTGGTTTCTACAGGGTCATTTGAACATAGTGGTAATCAATCCTATAGTGAAAATCTTGCGCATTATATGGGTTATGGAGTTGATGTTATGTATTTATTGAAAAAAGCAGTAGACGATTGGTATAACGAAATTAGTTCATATGATTTTAATAATCCTGGGTTCTCACAAGCTACTGGTCATTTTACTTGTTTGGTATGGAAATCAAGTTTGTTGTTTGGCATGGGAATTTCAATAAATACTACAACCACTGATGTTGATGTCACTTTTAATACCTCGCCACCTGGTAATTATATAGGTGAATTTCCACAAAATGTTCTGCCACCATCGTCTATCCCAATCCCTACTCCAATCCCTACACCAATTCCTACACCAATTCCTACACCAATTCCTACACCAATTCCTACACCAATTCCTACACCAATCCCTACTCCAATTCCTACACCAATTCCTACACCAATTCCTACACCAATCCCTACTCCAATCCCTACTCCAATCCCTACACCAATTCCTACACCAATCCCTACTCCAATCCCTACACCAATCCCTACTCCAATCCCTACTCCAATCCCTATAAACAACACATATACTATTATTAATAATTTATTCAATGTTGTTTATTCGATTAAACGAAATTATTCGAGAACAATAATTATAGCATCTATAAACGCAATTATATCTGAAATCACTATCAATAGTATAATTCCTTATCAAAATAAACTAATTTTTATAAATTCACTTTATAGCATTATATATTCTATTCGAAAAAACGAGAACAAACTAGCAATTATTAATAATATTAATATTATAATTAACAATTTATATATGTATACTTAAAAATATTATTTGAAACCGATTCCCATACCCATTCTAGGTCTAGGTCTTCCTCGAATATTATTTTGTAAAACAAATGGAGTACCTTTTCTTATATCATGAACAACGTTTTGTTCTGTATTTTCTTGAAATGCTGTAAAAAAACTAGTGACATCAACAAATCCGGTTTCTTCATTGATAGAATAATTCAATGTATTTATCGATTGGAATCCTTCATCTGTTTCATTAATTACCCTATCAAATTCTCGTCTGTTAATGGTTCTTTCAAAACCATCTTTTAAATGACAGATATTTTTATCCATAATAGGATAAAAATTACTTCGGTCAATAATCAAATTTGCTTTTAAAGCACGTCTTTGAATTAAATTATCTTCGTACCCCCAAGCCCATAAATTTGGAAAACCCAAAATCTTTTCAAAATCTCCTGCTTTTATTGAAACTAATCCACCAAGACAAAATGTATAACCATAAAAATGTTTTACAACTCCTTCAGTGGTATCATAATTTAAAAAATTCTTGGTAAAAGGCATTACATCTACATCATTGAAAACTAATGTTATATTTTTATAATCATTTGGATACTTTTCTTTTATTACTAAAAATCCAATGTTTTTCATAGCTCCTCTATTAAATTCTCTATTGTCACATTGATGAATATAATAAATTTTATAATCAGATTCTGGCATATCTTCTAATATTATTTTCATATGTCTTTTAAAAAAAATCTGATGTTGAACTCTATCTCTGTATGGAACAATAAAAACCAATTTTGGAATTTGTTGTGTTTCATTTGTAGTTTCAATCATCGGATCTATAATTTCCATTTGGATATTTTCGGTTTCAATGAATTCCATAAAAAATATATAATATATAAATACAAATAATAATTTATATATTATACACATACCAGTTTGTTAGTTCCCTAAATATTTTATAGAAACTATGTATATTTATCAATAATAGCCTTTGGTAAAAGTTTTTCGCGTAACAAATCCAATTTTTTGAAACATTTATTTACTGTTACTTCACTAACACCACATACTTGTTTTATATCCTGTTTCGTTATATTCATTTGACATAGTTGTGCTACAAAATATACAATACCAGCAGCAATAGCATGTGGTATATTATCAGTAATTATATTATTCTGTTCAACTTTATTCGCTATAAATTTTGAAAGCATTGTTAATTCCTGATTGAAATTCAATTTACTACAATATCTATCAATAAATAAACTAGGTGTTGTTAAACATAAATCCGCTTTGTTAGATGGTTCAATATTTCGTTCGATATTATGTAATATATTCACTGCCATAGAACAGCCGTTTGTAGCACTTGTTTTATCCAATTTAAATATCTCAGCAATTTCATGTGCCGTTCTTGGACAACCATTCAATCTACATGAAATATAAATCGATGCTGATTTGATTCCATCTCTATTCATACCACGAAACATTTTTTGTTCTGAAATATCCTTATGAATCGCCATGGCATCATCTATGAAAATTTTTGGTATCCCTGCGTTTTGTGCCATAATAGTAATAAATTGAAATTCATCGTATAAGGATTTTTCTTTATGAGGCATGGATTGCCATTCTGTCCATTTACGAATTTTTTTCATTTCATATGATGATTTTGTACCACATAATACTTTACAACCGAATGACGATTCCATTAATAACGGATTAATCGGATTACCACAACGAGTAGGGTCATTTGCGTTCTTATCGTCCGCACCATAAAATCGCCATTCTGGAGAGTAATCTAGAATATCTCTATTCATAACCCCACAAATCGTGCTTGTACATGTAGGAAACCCATCTTCCATTATCATTAATTGGGAATTACATAGATTACATAATTCATTATTCGATGAATAGATACATGTTAGTTTTGATTCATCATCTATGTTATTCATATCATTCGATTCGTCTAAATGTTTTTTGTCACTATCAAAGATTTCCCATAATTTCGATTTTTCTAAAAATGTCGATTCTTTTTTCTTTTTTTTTGTTTTTGAATTTGAATTATTCTTGATTATTGTATCTTTGCGTTCTATTTCAAATGGTATTTCATTTAATGATTTAGAAGAACATTCCGAAATATTCATATTATGTAGTTGTACATTGTTTATAGATTTATTTTTCACATTTTTAACTTTAATAATAATTTTTTGCGAATAATCAATGAATATTTTAGATTCATTTATACTTTTCAATGGTCTAATTGTTTCTATCATATAAATTATATTATTTGAATTTTTTTTATATTATTAGGTCAATTTTTTTATCATTCTATTACAAGTATATATTCATGAGTTTTATTAGTGCTTTATTGAAAAATGATTTAGAAAAAATAGGCAAAGAGGTGGAACCAGCTATAACGAATACTATTATTGATATCATGAATGAAGATAAAAATAATAAAAAAATTATTGATAATATAATCAATAAATTCATAGAAACCATCAAAACCAAAATCAAAGATGATAAACAACTTAAAATAAAACTTTTATCAATTATGAAAGATATAATAAATAAAAAAGATACAACTGGAAAAGATACTATTTATACAAATGTTTATAGAGAAAATATTGATTTGAATAAAGAATTAGATAAATTAAAGGAAGAAATCAATAAATTGAAAAATCCGTTGATTGCTCAAAACGTAGAAGTTTTACAAACTGGTGGTGGATTAACAGGAAATATCGCTGCTCTTTCTAATGCTGCAAATACTGCTAATGAATTAACAAACAATATCAATAATGTTACTGGTGCGGCAAATGATATGACTGGTGCGGCAAATGATATGAAAAACAGTCTAACCGAACCATTAGGAGACGCTATGAAAGGAATGGAATCTTTCAATAATATAACAAATAGCTTAAACAATATAAAAGATGTAAAAGATATACCTCTTTTAGGTATTGTTTTAAATATAATTATATCTTTATCTGAACAAAAAATAAGAGAAGATATTTGTAGTAGATTACATAACAACAAAGATAAAATTGCCGAGTCCGCTATAAGAGTATTTGTAAAAGAAATAACCGAAAATAACTATATTAATGATATTGAAATAGCTGAAGTTTATGACTCAATTATAAATAATATTAAAAAAATGGAAAATGTTAATAATCTACCTAAACCTAAAAAATCTATTATGAATAAATTGAAAGAAAGCACAACAAATATTGATTTAGGTTTTGGAAGAGAATTCAATAAATTTAAAACAAATATTGGTAAAAATTTTACTAGAAAAAATGTTGGTGGAAAAAAAAATACTCATAAAAAGAAATCATCGAAATCTAAAAAATATAACCATAAATCGAGAACAAACCGACTATGAAAAACGCTTTTCTATTTTTTCAAACATTTCTTGATTATAAACTAAATTTCCAGTGGGTTTATATTGACCTATAGGAGTATATTGTTTTCCATTCTTTTGTAAATTATTTTGTTTATCGTTAAATAATTTATTATCTAGATTTCCGTCATCATCTCCTTCTTCTTTTTTGATAACATTCCCTTTTTCATCTAAAACTATTCCTGTCTTTTTTTTTATTTGGTTTCTTACATAGGAAGGTACCCAATTTTGCCATGATACAAATAACGTATTTGGGTGTATATATCTTACATAAAAACCTGTTTTTTCTAAATCTGCTACTATATACCCTGTACAGTCGCCTTTATCATAAACTGGCTCACCAAAAATATATTCAGGAACCGTAAACCATATATGCGTTTCATTTGGTTTATTACGCGCAGTCGTAGTTATTCTTTTATGAACTCTATTCAATATTTTATTAAAAATATTCAATTGTTTCATATCTCGTTGTTGTTTTCGTTCATAAAGGTCATCGATATTTATTTTCTGTTTCGTATCGTCCTCATTATTAAATAAAAAACAAGACATATTATAATATATATAACAAGAAAAACATAAAATTAATTACGTATATTATTCTAAAATGGAAGGAAACGAAACTCCTACTATAAAACATCTAGTTATACCAGGTGGCGGTGTAGCCGGATTTACATATTATGGTGTATTACGTAATAGTAACCAACAAGGTTATTGGAATATTGATAATATTGAAACTATCTATTCTACGTCTGCTGGCGCAATGATAGCAATTGTGTTAGCTCTTAAATATGATTGGGAAATATGCGATGATTATTTAATTAAACGACCATGGCATAATGTATTTAAATTTGATATACAAATGATTTTCGCATCATTACAAAAAAAGGGTATATTTGATATTAAAGTGTTAGAAGACATATTTGAACCATTATTCAAAGGGAAAGATATTACGCTTGATATTACAATGAAAGAATTCTATGAACTAACGAATATTGAAATACATATTTTTTCTACTGAAATAAATACATTTGAAGATGTTGATTTTTCATATAAAACTCACCCAGATGTTAGAGTTATTGATGCGGTTTATGCTTCTAGCGCATTACCCATCGTTTTTTCACCTATTATAATTAATGATAAATGTTATTGTGATGGAGCATTTTTTTCAAATTATCCTATTAATAATTGTTTGAATCATGGTATCAATCATAATGAAGTATTCGGTATTCAAAATGAATATTCAATAAATGATAATAAATCTATTGATAATAATTCTACATTATTTGACTATTTAATGAACATTATGAATAAAACCATCGAACATGTTTTTTCAAATAAAAAACATGATGATATTGCTATGGAAATTACTATTATATCTCCTCGAATTTCTATATATAATATATTTGACACGGTATCTAGTATGGAAGAAAGAATTAAATTAATCAATTATGGTTCAGAATCATTTGCTAAATATATAGAGGAAAGGGCAGCGATGGTCTGAGTGTTTTATATCTTCATCGGTTTAATTATTTGTCATCATATTGACAAATTGTTCTAAAGCGGTCTTAGTAATCTTTGAATCGAATTCAATTGTATCTTGGTCTTTTACCATTTTAACGGTTGGGTATGATTCTATTCCATATGAATTAATAATATTTGCTACTTCAGATGTTTCCTCTGTACAATTAATATCAATACATTTAACTGTATATCCATTTACTTCTTTGTTCTCGTAAATACTTTTGAAAGAATTCCATTCTGGAAGGGCTTTTTTACAATGAGGACACCAATCTACGTGAAATAAATAAATATTTACATCTTTTGACCGTCTATTTGCGTTTGCTACATTTGTAAATTTATTCGTAGATTTATTTGCGTATAGACTACGGTAAGCATAGTAACTAATTAATAAAAAAATTATCAAAATTACAATTGTAATAATATAATAATAATATGGACGAATATATCTTCTTAAAACATCAATAATATTAGCCATTCTCTATATTTTACTTGTATATATTTTTTTTTCTATAAAAACGGAAAACAATCGCCTAGATACTAATTTTTTATTTTACGATTTACATTAGAATTATAGTTTTTTATTTAGTAAAATTATTTTTGTCATTATTTTATAACAGTTAACCATTCAAATACAAAATGACAAAAACCAGGAAAAATAGAAAACCCAGTTTAGATAAAATTAAAAAAGTATATTCGTCTGAAGATTATAATAGTAATGATGGTATGCTTACCGCTGTTTGGGGACCTGGTATGTGGCATTATTTACACACAATGAGTTTCAATTATCCAGCAAAACCAACATGTGAAGATAAAAAACACTATTATGAATTCGTATTAAGTTTACGTCATGTATTACCTTGTGGAAAATGCCGTAAAAATTTAGTAAAAAATTTTAAAAAATTACCTCTGAAAATGAGACATATGGAATCGAGAGAAGCGTTTTCAAAATATATTTATCGTCTACATGAATTAGTGAATAAAATGTTAGGAAAGAATTCTGGACTGACATATCAAATGGTTAGAGAACGTTATGAACATTTCCGTTCTAGATGTACAAAATCATATAAAGAATTCGATAAGGAACTAAATAAAACAGTGAAAAATGGCGAACAAACAAAAGTCACTGACGAAAAAGGTTGTACTGAACCATTATATGGAGAAAAATCGAAATGTGTTTTACAAATTGTTCCTCAAAATACTAAATGTGATACTTTTCAAATGGATTCGAAATGTGTAAAAAAACATTTACATGATATGTTGGATAAATAAAATATTCATATGGAATCTTTTATTTAGTAAAATCGTATCTTCTTTTTGGAAATATATATGAAAGATATATATAATGAATCAACAAAAACTGAAAACATCAAAAGTAGAATTCGATTTATCAAATAATACATATATTGAGAACTTTGATAATACAAATAATTCTTTTTATAATGTAAACGACGCAACCATTATTCGTAATAGAACCAAATATATTCCTTTCTGGGCTGAAAATCCAAATATTTTATTTAACCAAAAGTATATTTTTGAATTTTTCCCCGTTGATAACATGACTTATGAGCAAAAATTAAATGCTGTTACGAGAACCATTGTTTTATTAACACTTTTTGGGTTTTTAGTATCCTATAATTTACGTTTGTTAGTTATCAGTGCTATTACCATTGGTGCGATTTTCTTATTACATTATTATCATAAGAAAGAAAATGAAAAGAATGAATCAAAGAAATTATCCAATGAAATAAAAGAATCTTTTGAGAACCCAGCACTTGCTTATTTAAAAGAAAATAATATTCCTATTCCTGATGATGTTTTTGATGAAACGAATTCTTCGAACCCTTTTGGTAATGTGCTGATGACGGATTATGAATATAATCCTAATAAAAAACCAGCACCTCCAGCATTTAATAAAAATGTAAATGATACTATTTTAAAACAAGCAAAACAATTAGTAAGTGAGGCGAATCCCGACCAGCCAGATATTGCCGATAAGTTATTCAAAGATTTAGGAGAACAATTGGTTTTTGAACAATCATTACGACCATTTAATTCAAATCCAAGTACAACTATTCCTAATGACCAAGCTGCTTTTGCTGATTTTTGTTATGGTAGTATGATTTCGTGTAAAGAAGGTAACAAATTCGCTTGTGCTAGAAATTTATCTAGACATACTAATTAATTACTTGGAACTCTAATTTATAATATTATAATATTTTTATAATATTATTCAAAAATTCATTCTCTATCTATAATATAATATAGTACTATTTTAAATATGTCATCTAGTTCTTATACGTTCTATAATATGGGTAGAATTGGTGCTGATGTAACCGACCAAACTCAAACTAATCTATTTAATTCTCGTTCCGCTGATTATATGTTATCTAACTATTTTAGTCAAAATTTATCTGATAATCATGTTAATTTTGCCACATCTCAACCTACTATAAATTTTGATGCTGTCGCTCATGGTGCTGGCATTAACGGTGATGTTGTTGATTTCGAGTCGCTATTGACTTTAAAAGTAGCACAAGACCGTCAATTTGAAAAGTTACAACTTTTCGAACGTCCATTTTTAACTGTACCTTATTTAGGTCGTGGAAGTTGTGACCCTGCTTTAGAATCACAATTACTACAAGGTGAAATTGTTAGTGATAGAAAAAGTGTTTCTACTATCATGGATAAATCATTCGCTGATTATGCTTTATATCCAACTGATAGTAAAATGAACGAGCGTGTTCAAAATCCAGCTTATAGTGTAGAAGAAGCCGCTCTTGATGGTTGGGTTCGTGGTGGTAAAGCCACTCGTGAAATGTCTAATGATGAAGATTTAAAGCAAAATAACCGTCCTAGTTCCAGTTTCTTTTAGATAATTCTCTCCATTATTCTAAAAATATAATACAATTTATATTATATTTTTTATTTATACATCAATGATTTCATGTTTGTTTGAATGACAGTTTTCGTTATCTTTGTTGTACTATTTGGCGCATTGGTATTCGCAACAGCTCTAGAAAACGTATAATTTGGTGTATTATTACTACATGATAATAAAGGATATTGACTATTTGCTCTTTGTGATAAACTAATACAAACATCTCTATACAAAAGCATAATTTCTCTGTTATGATTTGCTTTTCTCAAACATTCGATAAATGTATATGTAAAAGCACCGACTGCTTGTTTAGTCTCTATACTATATGTATCATAACTGGTTTCTGTATCTTTACAACCACTAAACATGAAAATATTCGGATTTGTTAACACTGTTTTATTCGGTTGTGTTCTCATATAACTATTTGTTGTTTTATATTCAAATAACCATGGCAAATCACAGACAGTTCCACTATGACAACTATCGAAAAGTAAAATTGTACGACACTTAATAGTTTTCAGTATACTCAATAATTCATCGTCGGCAATAATGCCCTTGGTTTGATAATCAACTGGTATTAGGATTTCATCTAGTTTATCGTTCTCATCGCCATTCATATCACCCATTTGAGAACCATGCCCACTATAATGTATCCATAATTCTTCTATATTTCCACTTTGTAATGCCAATGATTTCAAATTATTGATTATATTTTCACGTGTAGGTAATGTTGGCTTATTAGTATTATCATCGCGCAAATGTATAATATTTGATAATTCATATCCATAAGCATCTACCAACATATTACGCATATTGATTGTATCATTTATACAACCAGATAATGCTACGTCTGGAATACTACTATAATTAATACCTATCAATAACGCCTTTTTCATTATTGGTTTGTATATATTTTATACTGATAAAAATACTATCGATAAACCTATGTAAAGAAAAATCGGTAAAAATGTATATTCTATTGTATATACATGGATTTATTAAACGAATCAATACCTAAAGAAATAAACAAAATATATATTCCATTTAATGAGGTATATAAAGTTTATCAAGAAGATTTTGATGGTAACTTGAAACAAGTAATCGTTTTCAATGGTAAATCGGAAAATGTTCTCAATTTAAACGAATTATTTAGCGAAGTTGAAATTGCGGAATTCGAAAAATATAATATAGTCCCTAAATTTTCAAACCAACTATTACATAAAGATGATTCAATTAGCACAATCAAAATGAAATTGATTAATGAACTTGGCACCAATGATTTCTGTTATGAAGAAATTTATTTATATTCTAAAGTAAAAGGTGCTATCGATTTCTCGAAATTATATCAAGATATTGTTTCTACTATCAAACCTACTTTTTCAAAAGAAATGTTCGGTCAATTAATATCTAATTTACAATTATCCCGAAATCTTGATGAGTTCTCGAATTTATTTGATGAAAATGAAACTAATATTGAGAACATTTCACATGAATTATTTTTATCAAAACTCAATACATTAATAAATAATAATTATGATATGAATAATTTTGAATATAATATTCCGTTAGGAAAGCGGTTTTCTACATTTAATAATATGTTATATTCAGTAAATCCATTCGATATTTTACCATTATCTAGTGATGAACCTATTTTTCAAGAGAATTCTAATAATACATTATTAACATTTGATAATTCTGTTTTATTGAATTATGGTAATTTAGTTGATAAAAAAATATGCGTATGTTTCGCCGATGATGTTCTCGATTATACAATTAATAATGGCATGTCAGAAGAATATATTATTCGAACTTACTTTCCATTTTTAAGTAAATTGAATATTTTATCAAGAGAGGCTTTTTTAATGAATAAGCAAAGTAGAATAACAGAAACGAAAAAATTATTAACACCACAATTATTACGATTATATGATACGGTTGATACGTTTTATAATATTTATTATAATAAAACCGATTATCAATTACCATATATAGAAAAAGGTATTAACTCTTTTGAAATTATTCTACACCCCGAATATAAAACCATATTACCATTAGAAGTAATATTTAAACAATTACAAGCTACTCGACAAATCCCATTTATTAAGTATAGTCCTGGTTTCCAAAAAGAAAATATTTATCGATTGTATTCTGAAAAAATGTCGCGTTCTAGTAAAAAAATCCCTTTTTTGAATAAAAATCAAATCATGTCGCTTTCTAGAGAAAGTTTTAAAAAGAAACAAATAACTATGTATGTTGAACATGAACACATGGGTGAATTGGTGAGTTTTTTTATTGAATTATATTTAAATGGTAATATCAGCATTCGTTCAAAAGATACTCCTATTCCATATAGTAAAAATCAATTAGAAACATTGTTTTTGGAAACAGTGAATCCAATACTGAATAGTATCAATGAATTCTTATTACAAACTGGATATAAATTGAATACTTTTAAAAGTTCGAAACATAATGATGTTGAAATAATAGATATTAAGTATATTTGTAGTATTGGATTAAATAAAAAAATAAAATTCAATGAATATTTGAACTGCTTGACGTCTATTTTTGATATTATTGATATTTCTAACAAAAACAATGCCAGTAATGCTACTATGCGATTCAAACGGGTTGATAATTATGAAAAAATGGACGCCATATCTGCTATGATTAGTGAGAAATTCAAAAATTCTTATAATGAAAGGGAAATCGTACAATCGTTAATGTTAAATTATGAATTATCTGAATTAGACGCACTTAATAAAATAACCCAATTTTTGAATGACCATACACAAATTAATGGTCGGTATGTTAATAAATCAATTGATATTATTGATAATCCTGGATTTCCTGTTAATTTCCGTATTCCTTCTCTAAAAAGTGAAATTTATATTGAAATCAATAAAATAAATGATATTGATTATATCGAAATATTGTATTTATATTTGGATAGTTTTTTTCGTTTTACACAAAGTCCTGAAACGATTAATATTCCTATCAATGATATAAATGAAATATTCAATTTGAAAATTAAAAATGTTGCCGTTACACATGTAGCAAATGTTATCGTGCCTACTGTGTTTGCTGAGACCATCATTGATAAACCAGTCGAAGAAGAATTTATAGATGTTATAGGAGAACAAGACGAAGAAGAACAAAATGAATTGATTGATGGCGATGATGTAGGCGATAATGAGGACGAAGACGAAGAAGGTATTTTCTTTGAAGATAGTGATGAAGAAATAGATGAACAAAACGTTGAAACCGAAGACATTCCCAATGACGTTGATATAAATGAACCAACTGAAGATAATATTATGATAAACGATGAAATAGAAAAGGTTGAACAAAATGAACTACCAGAACCCAATATTGAAAAAGAGGCAGTCAATAGTATCAATTCCAAAAATTCATCATCGTCTTCTCCAGAAGGTATATTTTTCGAAGATAGTGATGAATCACCTGATTCAAAAAAATCTGTCGGTGGCGGTGCCAAACGAAGACGTAATATAAAAGATGAAAAAAATATATTTTTACAAAAAATAAGAAAAATGGAACCTAAGTTTTTCATGGTAAATCAAGACGAAGAATACGATGGTTATGCTCGATTATGTCAAGCGAATTCTAGCAGACAACCTGTTATTCTAACGGACGAAGAAAAACAAAAGATAGATAGAGAACACCCTGGTTCATACAAAAATGGTATCGCTCTAAATTACGGTAGTGACCCTAATAAAAAAAATTGGTATATTTGTCCGAGATATTGGTGTATTCCTGAAAATACATCCCTTACCGAGGAAGAAGTAAAAAATGGTGCTTGTGGTGGTAAAGTTATTACAAGAGAAATGCGTGATGACCCTCCACCTGGACATTATATCTATGAATTTACGGACCCTGACCATATCGATAAAAATGATGGTAGTTATATTGACCATTATCCTGGATTCTTAGATAAAAAATCACACCCAGAGAACGTATGTATGCCTTGTTGTTTTAAGAAGAGTTGGGACGCTAAACAACAAGTTGACCGTCGTAAAGAATGTCTGGCAGCTACCGATAAAGATACTATAGCCAATCAACCCGAAACCGAAATGGATTTCAAATCATATATTGTAGGTTTTGATAAATATCCTCTACAACAAACAAGATGGGGATTTCTTCCATTAGCCGTTGAACTCTTCCTCAAAACAGATAACTCCACCGCTCAGTCAAAACAAAATCCTGCCATTATTAAACCGAATACACCGGTTTTATTAAGATATGGTGTAGAACAAAGCAGAAACCAATCATTTATTGGTAGTTTAGCTGATATATATGCTCTTAAACAAGAATATTATAAAAAGGGTTTAAATACACCTACTATCGCCGAAATGCGTATCATATTAGCTGAAAGTATTACTCTCGATATGTTTTTGAAATATCATAATGGTTCATTACCATCTGTATTTAAACCTAAAAAAATAGAAATACAAGAAGATACTATGAATAAATATTCTAATACCGAATTCTTTAAAAGTATTGATACTTCGAATGAATCGCAAATGGATTTTTTAGAAGATACTATTGCCTCATTTGAGAACTTTTTGAAATTTTTACGTGACCCAGATTCATTTATTGACCATACTTATTTATGGGATATTGTTACAAGTGATAATTCGAAATTATTCCCAAAAGGTATCAATCTTGTTATTATTGAAATCATCGATTCTGATATTACCGATAATATACAAATATTATGTCCCACCAATTCATATTCTAATAAATTTTATGATAAAAACCGCGAAACATTGATTTTATTAAAACAAAACAAATACTATGAACCTATTTATGGTTTTGAAGATAAAAAATCAGAAAGACAAATTATTACTAAAAAAACATTTACTGAAAATACGAAATTTACAAATCTGAAATCTGTTCTACAAATGATTAATAATGTTTATAATAAAAGTTGTAAAGCATTACCTAGCATTCCAAATATATACAAATTCAAAAAAAATATCGGGTTAAATGAATTATATAAATTATTAATTATGGATAAATTATTTGTAGAATCACAGGTTATGAACTATCAAAGTAAAATAATAGGCGTTATTGTAAATATTAACGAAGAAAATAAAAACGGATTTTTTATTCCTTGTTACCCATCATCATCTATGGATAATCTTAAAACGATTTATATGGACGATATTAATTGGAATGATTATTATAAAACGAGAGATTTTTTAAATTCAGTATCGAATAATTCAAATGGAAATATATTATGCAGACCTCGAGTCAAAGTGATAGAAGATAATTTGATTGTCGGTCTATTGACTGAAACGAATCAATTTGTACAAATTGACCCACCTATTCCGGATGATGTTCAAGATGAAATTCCATCTTTAAATAATACAAATTATTTAGTAGCCGATAAAACTATCTTTACTACTAAGAAAGATGATTCAATACGCTCTAAAACTATACGCAAAATTACTTTAGAAACACAATTCTATAGTGCGTTTAGAACAACCATTCGTATATTATTAAATGATTATTTAAACAGAGAAGTACGTGGTAAAATTGTAGATTTATTAGATAATCCAAGTTATTTATACAGAAATAAATTGAAAAAAATAGTTATCTTATTAAAATATTTAACTCGTAATTCAGTATTATTCGATAATTTTGATAAAATGCCTGAAGAACTTATCTATCAATTGACTGAAATTTCGAGTTGTATTTCGAATTGTAATAATAAAAAATATTGTTTGGCGAAAGAAAACGGTTCTTGTTTGATTATGATTCCACAGAAAAACTTGGTAAATACCAGAGATAATTCTATTGAATATTTTATAAGAATTGCTGATGAATTATTACGCTATAAACGTATTCGTTTATTTATGCTAAATCCAAAACGTTATTTGAATATTTCGAATATTGAATATAATATCGAATCAAATGAAATCATTATGTTACAATCGTTATTGAATAGTGATTATTTCGATGACCTAATTCCATTTGAAATGAATAACTATATCAATAATATAAATTATGATTTAGCAAACCCCATTATTACTCAAAAATATTCAAATAACATACCATTAACTACACAATATAACTTTTCAGAAGTAGAAAATAATGAATTCGAAAATTTTGAATCAGAATGTATAAAGGAAAAATATGATAGCATTACTAATAATAAATGGAAACGTATTATACCATCGAATGCCAAAGAAATTGTTTTTAATAATACTCAAAAATGTAGTTTTATTATTATAAATTATATTTTACAAGAACGTTTAAAAACCAATGTTCCTATTGAAACGATTCGTAAGATTTTATGGAATTCTTACTCTGATATTTATGAAAAATATAAAACTAAAATTATCAAAATATTAAGTAAACAAGGCAAAGTATCTATGATGAATAGATTATCAACTAATCAAATTCAATTCCAAGACCTTATTATGTCTGAAGAATATTTTATTACTAATTTAGATTTATGGGCCATTTCGTCAAAATATAATCTACCAGTTTTATTGTTCTCATCTAAAAATTTGAAAAATCTTTCTATCAATAGTGATTGGTTAATATTAGGTGGTAATCCATCTGAAAATTATTATATTATACGTTGTCCTTATGATATACAGTCTATCGATAGTATTTCGTCTTATCATTTGATTATGCCTACTTTTAAATTGAATGAATTGAAAGGTTTTGATGGAATGATTAATAATCCTGAATATATTCAAAATACTCAAACTATTAGTACATTTTTAGAACTTTATCGATAGTCTTTTACACAGCACCAATCTCATATCGTATAAATACAAATCATAAATTCATACGATATCTATTATTGCGTTAGGAGGGAATCGAACCCCCAGCGAAACCTTGGAAGGGTTCCATGTTACCACTACACCACTAACGCTTAATTGGCTAGTATGTGAATATCAAAAGTCCGAATTACCTGAATCGAACAGGTGACAATTTGATATCTATATCAATATCTTTAGAACCTCTACAGTCAAATGCTCTACCAACTGAGCTAAATCCGGTTATGATATTCCATACTAACCATATTATATTAGTTCGTATTTTTTATATTGTTTTTTCGAAAAATTGATTATTTTTATGGATATATACTATTGATTAATAGTCTTTTCAATATTTTACAAAATGGCATTATTTATTGTTTTAAGTTTGATTGTTTCATCTGTTATGTTTCTTACATTCAACAAGTGTATGAATTCGAAAAGTAATTTATGTATGTTTTTATTCAATAAGTCTTTGAGAAATAGAAAAAATACTGATAAAACAAATCGATTTGTTGTTATGCCTGATATATATAATTTGGTCTCTTCTTTCGATAAATTACATAATGACTATAAAAACGTTTGTAATAATAATTATACATCTAAAACTATTCATTATGTTACATACGATGATGGTTCTCAATATATAGGTGAATTATTTTACGGGTATAAGCATGGTTGTGGTATTATGGATTATCCGAATGGTGATAAATATGAAGGTATATGGCAAAATGATAAAAAAAATGGGTTTGGTATTTTAACATCTTCTGAAAATGTCTTTATAAAAGGTATCGTTCTTAATGATTTTACTTTTGATGGCATAATAAATTATTCTGGGTTATTTCCAAAAAATGATAATCCAAATGTCCTTCAATATTTAGATTTGTATTGTAATTATAATTATGGAAAACATATGGATTGTTACGTTAAAGAAAATGAAAAACTATATTTTGTACCTAAAAATATTTATGCTGAAAAATAAACACTTTTATAAAAACCTCAATAAAAATTTATATCCAGTAGGGTATATTTTTTTATATGCTTATTTTATATAAAATGGAGGAAAAAGGGTATTATATTATTAGTGAAGAAATTCATAAAGAAATATTTGTAACAGGTAATGATATGTATGATTTTTAAGATGACATTGAATTTATCACAATGGACGGTGTGTAATTATAAAGGGCTTTTTACACCTTTGCACATTTAAAACGCCCATTTTACATGAAATTCTATAGTTGAATTAGACATTTACCAAGAGGAATATATTGATTATATTTTTTTGCTAACTCTTCGTTTTTATCTATAAAACAATCAAAGCAAAGATTTATTGCTGTTCTTAAATAACGAATACTATTATTTTCATCGTATTCTTTTCCGCAACCACCAATACAATGTTCATAATGACCACCCGATAATTCTTTTAACCAATGCGACTTGCTTGTTAGAGATTTAATTGTTTGTTTTCTTTTCTCGTATTCTATCTTATATTTATTATCTTTTGTATATTTCATAAAAAAATTACATGGTTTATCGTGTATTCCAAATTCTTCACGCATTTTGTCCCACATATTTTTTTTAGCACATCTAAAATATAAATAATTATTTTCTTCATTTTGCTTTACATCACAAGGAAATCCGCAATTACAATTAGGTAATTCTTTTACGAATTTATTATTTGGAAAATTATATTCTACATTAAACTTTACATACTTTCCACCTCTAATTTTTTTCCAGTTTGCTTCATTATCTACTATCATTTTTTCTGTAATATTATTTTCAACCCATAAACTATCATATCCACCTTCATCATTATCATTGTTAAAGTTTTCAATAATTCCACCTCTATCAAAATAAATATTGTAGTTTAGTTGATAATCATTGTTGCTAACTTTTTTAGTATAGTCAAAAAATTTACCTAATCTATTTACTGGATATATTGCTACGATATTTATTGGTGGATAAACGGAAGTATTCAATCCACCCAACCCATTCTCGTGTTCCCAAAATCTTCTATAAAGGCGTGATGTTTCGCCGATATAAAAATAACCATCTTCGCATTGTAAAATATATACCCATCTCATTACTACTATAATATCAGTATATTTATGTTTATATAATTTAATTTTGTTAATTATATAAAAATATATTCTTATAATAGAGTAGTTCTATCTATTGAATGGATACTGATGAAATAAATAAAATAAAATTATTAGAAGAAGAAAATATGAAACTTCGAAACGAATTAAATGAGACCAAAGAGCATTTGAAGAAATATACAAGTCCGTTAAGAAATAAAACTTATTATGAGGAAAACAAGGAAAAGCATAAACAACAAGTTAAGGAATATAGAGAAAAAACGAATTATATATATGAAGTTTCGCCTGAAAAGAAAAAGGAATACGCAAGAAGAGCATATTTGAATAAAAAGGAAAAACTAAAGAAAGAAAAGGAAGAAAACGAAAAATCCATGGAGGAAAACATTTAGGTATTTATATAAATTAATTGAATTAAATTATATAAAAAATAAAATCTTTAGATATAATATAGGATGCCAAAAAAGAAAAAAGAGGATGTCCTACCTCCCAAAGTTAAGGCAAGAGTTGTCCGTAAAGATGTCAATGAACGCAAAGAAGCAAACAAAGATACTGAATTCACCTGCGTGAAGATGAGCTTCAATAGTTTAGTTGAAAATAACTATTTGAATGGTGGAATACAGGAGATTGTATTGAATATCAATAAGATTTGTTTTCTTTCCTACCAATTGTTAAACTACCACTTTACAAGATTGATACAAGAAAAGAAACCTTTACCTGAAATTACTCAAAATTTATTCTACCAAGCATGTTCCACTGTATCTGTAATGAGGGAACGAAAAGAAAGGATTGATACCGCAGATGAATTGTATATTAGCTTTTCTCAATACAAAGAATATTTGGGGGAACTTCCATTTCGAGATAGAATGGGAAATCTCATTAACAATTTGAATAGACAACAAATTACTATGGCAAATAACCATCTTTCTTTGAATTTTTATAAACGATTTCATAAATACTTGGAATTGAAAACAGGAGAAAATAGAAAAGCACTTATTTATAAGTGGTTGAAGGATATTTACGCACTTGAATACAAAGGTAAAAACTTCTTTATTCTGAAAATGAGACAATGGTTAAAATATATACCTACCGAGGAAAATATTAAGAAACATTCTAACCACTTTGTAAGTGTCTATTACAAAATCCTACAAGAATTTGAGAAGTATCCTTATATGAAAAGCGTAAGAACATTCAATTTATTACCTACGAAAAACTCATTTACATTATCTTCGATTGAAATTTGTAGCAGTTGTTTGAAGGATATTATTTCTTATTTTACCAAGCAACCTGTTCCAAAGGATTTCGATGAAAATAAATTGGTATATTGGTATGAACTTTTCAAAATAGAAAAATATGAAACAAAGGAACGGAAATTTGCTTATACTATTTACACCGATGGTAAAGTTGGCGTAGTAAGATTAAGGAAACCTAAATTTGAAGCACCAAAAGCCAAAGACGTAAAGAAGATAAATTACGAACAACTTGTAGGGATTGACCCTGGTGTGCGTAGCTTACAAACATCTTGTAATGATGAGGGGAGAGTAATTGAAACAACCACGCCCAGTTATAGACATGATTGTAAAATGAAATATGCTTGTAAGAAAAGAGAAATGTGGTATAAAAATTGGGAACATTATGAAATGTGGAGAAACATTCCAAGTTTCAAAACCACAAGTTTAGAAAGAATGCGAAAATATTTCAAATATGTATATCCACACATGAATGTTATTTTCCAGTTTCATCTCTATAAGAATTTTCGTGGTTTATCTTTTCGTTCCTATTGTCGTGGAAAAGCAACTTTACATAAGATATGCGAAAGCATAGTTGGAAAGAAAAAAACCTTAGTAGGATTTGGAGATTTTTCACAACAACATGGTTTAGTAAAGAAACATCCTACCGCACCCATTAAGAAGTTCAAGAATGAACTACGAAAATATTGTGATGTGGTAGATGTAGATGAATATAATACCAGTAAAACATGTAATTGTTGTCATAAACCAATTGAGTTATATAAAAATAAAGTAATACGAAAAATGCGAGATGGAACATATGCCAAATCAAGATTGTCTCAAATAAACAGTGTAATCCGTTGTAATCTCAACGAGTGTAAATTATGCTGTATGGATAGAGACATCAATGCTTCAAAGAACATTCTATATTTATTGAAATTACAAAAGGCGGGTAAAAAGCGTCCTGAATGTTTCTTACCTTCTTCTAAGGAAGAAGAACACCCAACTATAATTAACTGCGATACTCTTTCGGGAAGATAAGTATGTTAAGGCGTGAAATTCGCAATTATCCTTTACATATTTTTTGTCCTCTAAAATGGGCGTTTTAAATGTGCAAAGGTGTAATGCTTTATTTAGAAGATTCAGGGTAGATAATTTACACATTTTCTCATTTACACCGTTGAAGATTTCAATCAGCACAGCGGATGAAACTTCAACTAAGTTACCAGTTACAGTTTGAACCATAGCACCCATTAGGGGTGCGGTTTCAAATCTTCACTGGTATAAAACACCCATTTTAAATGAGATTTTCATAAATATTTCTTCTTGATTTTATTTTTAATGTTTTCTTGATTTTCTGCTTTTTTGGACTTTACAGCATCTTGTTTTTTTTGTTGTCTTTATACGACCACCTTTATAATGCTTTCTTGCGTGTTTTTTATCGCTAAAATAACTCAATATTTCGTTTTTTACGTCAGACGTTAATACAGAATCTTTTTCGTTTTTTACGTCTGGTGAACTTCCTTTTGAACTTCCTTTTGAACTTCCTTTTGAACTTCCTTTTGAACTTCTTCGTTTTTTTACGGCAGGCGATATTTTTTTTAACTTTTTTTGAACTTCTTCTTCAAACACAGCAAGATTTTCTTTTTGTTTTTCAACATTAAATTCGATGTCTTTTAGAATTGATTTTGGTATTTTGGATCCGCTATTGTTTCTATAAATTCCTTGGTCTATGAAGTCTTTGAAAACATCCATTGGTCTCTTATAAATGTCAGAAACGTATCCTTTTTTTTTATTATTATCTATTGTAAAATAAAGCGCGTATTTGACACCATCTATATCTTCTTCTCCTAAATAAATAATCTCTGTTTCTCTTGGTATATAAGGACCATCATTCCTATTATATACTTCTAAAACATCCCCAGGTTTAATATTCAAACTTTTCATATAATATAATTCTATAATATAATTCTATATTTTATTCTCTTTTTGGTCGGTGTAATAAAAAATAAATCTAAACGTAACAAAAATCAATAAAAAATATTATATCCCAATTGGGTTATAATATTTTTTTACGAAATATAATTATATAAAATTTTTACATATTTTTTTATTTTTTTTTAACGTTTTAATGTTGTTTTAGAATCCTACATCATATCCATCATTACACTCGCCCATATCAACTGGTTTTATAGCTGATAGATTATTACGAATCTCGATATTTTTCTTTGAACACATATCACCAGCATCTTCTATATTACCAAATAGATTTTCGATTTCTTTACTAGATTCGCTTGTATTGACATCGACATCATCTTTATTTTTAATTTGTTCCATATCTAATACTAATTGGAAAGCACCTGTGCCGAAAATACCTAATTGTCCCATCATTACATTCGCTGATACACCACGCATATGGTCAAAATCAGCATGTCTTGATGCGCCTAATAATACTTCTGTATGTACTTCAAATGTAGATTTTGAAATAGGCCCAATATCATCATTCAGAATACCTGAACGGAATATAGGTACCATATTTTGTGTTGATGTCATTCTATCTGTCAATAAACTTAGATGATGATAATTAATATATACATCACTAAATTCCATGACTTCTACAAATTCATTATAAAGTATTTGTCTAGCGGCTTCAATACCTAATACATCGAATATTTCTTTGATATCGTTACTATATGTTCTTGATGCGTCTATAAAATCCATTCCTAGAACTGACATCAAATTTGAACCGGTTGTATCTAATATCCATATGTCTTTGCGATTATATTTACCATCATCCTTTATTACATAGTTTTGTAATTTTCTTGGAATAACATTACTGATTCCTTGAACTCCTCTTAATACTATATTATTCAATAGCATTTCTTGGAAATTACGTAATAAATATATCTCATCTGATTGGTCTAATGTATCTGGAATACCTTTTTGTTTTTTATTTTTATTTAATAAATTACTGTTCAAACGAATGCGGAATACTAAATTATTTGAATTATAATCTGAATATACACAAGTTATGTCATTACCATAACTATTTGTAATAGCAAAATGTATATCATCCATTGTTATATTCTTATCTAATAATAATTCAGCATCTACTTCTAAACGAATAATCCATTTCGATTTTTGTAATGTTGATTCTTGATTATTTTCAATACATTCTTTTACCATATTTTCAAACTCATAATATTGTTCCATTAATACTCTATCGTCATTTATTGTTGTTGTATTATCATTTGGGTCAAAACATATCTGTACTGATTTGATTACATCTACCAACTTTGTATGTTCTAACATATTAGCGTATTGTACTGCTCTATCTTGTACTAATTCATCTAATGGTTTTAAATGTACTGTCAAAGATGGATTCTTTGGATTTTTTGTAAGACGTAGAATTTCCTCAATTCTTGGCACACCACGTGTCACGTTGGATTTTGATGCCACACCACTCAGATGGAATGTATTAAGCGTCAGCTGTGTAGTTGGCTCGCCTATGCTTTGACCAGCGATTACACCTACCATTTCTCCTGGATGAACTATTGCTTGTTTATATTTCAATACAATATTTTCTAATAACACTATCAATGCTTTACGATGGAATCTTTTATTAATCAATAAATCTTTTGGTGTCAAATAAAAGTAATATAATATTTCAAATAATGATTTTGGTTTTACATATTTAATTCTATTTAGTTTTTCGAAATATTCTTCAATTAAATCAAATGCTTCTAATGGTGAAATATCTACTATTGAATTTGAATTTAATGTAAGTTGTCCTTGAATATTCGCAATAATATTTTGGAAAGCAACTGGTAATTTTACTGAATTTTCATTTTTATTACGAAATACAGATTCAACTATATTTTGTCTTGCTTCTAACATTTTATCAATATATTTTTGACATCTTTCTTTTGTTTCACCACTTTGTTTCTTAATGCGTGTAACTGTACCTTTTGTATAAACATTTATTGTTTCTGTTCTTTGGTCATTTACTCCAATAATATCATAGTGTAAATAAATATCTTCTGTACTCATACCGACTAATGGTATTATTTGATTTTCGATTTTTGTGGAATCAAAACCATCATCTCCATATGAGAATTGTATGATTTTTCCTTTGTTATTACGAACTGTCATATCATATTCTACTTTAAGGTCTTCTAAACCTTTGATTAATCTTCTTTGAATATATCCAGTTTGTGATGTATCACGAACCTGAAGACCATTGGCTAATCCAAAATTCAAAGTACTTGGTATTGTTAAATCATATACTTTTGGATATTTCTCAATACCAATTATGTTGATTTCAGTTATTTTATCCAATACAATGTTATTGTACTTTTCAAAATTCATATGTTTTTTATTATTCCATTTTTTTGTTTTTAATTTATGATTTTTGTTTTCTTCAATAAATGTTATTAATTCTGAAAATTTATAAGCCCATTCAGCACTTATTGAAAACCTATATGTTGGTTTTATATTTTTTGTACCGAAATTATTTTTTTTCATTTGAACCTTGGACATTCTGCCGAAAATACCGATTCTTGAACATAACATCGAAATTCCTTCTATTAATCGTTTTGATGCGCTTCCTACATCAATTGAATTTTTACTTACAGAACCATCTCCTGAATAATATCCATTCAACAACCCTGTTATAAAACCATTTGATGCTACAAATGCTTCGGTTGGAACAAATTTATTTTCTGCTTTATGTCCTACTAGTTTTAATAAGAATTTTGATAATATCGATGAATTTCCTGTAATTGTTGTACTTAAACCACCTATTTTATTAATTTTTGATTTTTCTTGATAACTTATATTATGCTTTTCAAACCATGATTTGACGAAATTACGAATATTATCATTATTATTAGTTATTGTAACATGACTATTATTACTATGACCTTCTGCCAAATAAATTCCTAAAAATATACCATTTTCTTCGTTTAATTCGAATTTCTCAGGAATATAAGAATCTTTACGATAAGCATTATATGGATAAACATAGCCATTCTTGATATTTTCTGTATTTGACCTTACTGATGTTCTTTGTAATGACGATTTTTTTGTATATGGTAATGTAAAATGATTATTATTATTTTTATTCCACCATTCTTGTGGTATTTTTTTTCTATTTTCCATCTCACTTTTCATCATTGAAACCGCCATATTGAAATCGGTTCCATAAACAAATTCTGTCTTTGGTAAATAATCTACAAGATCAATATGATTCAAAATTGTTGGTGGCTTACATAATTCTCCTGTTACTGGAACACAATTACCTATTTTTATATCTGGTGTCGATGTCTCGACTAATGTTTTTGTGTTTGGGTCCCATATTAATAATGATTTACTTTCTGTTACTATAACACTTCTGCCACCATGTGTTTTTATTTCATACAAAGCATCACCAGGGTCATGTCTAGTAACGGCTGTAATTTCTCCCCAAGTAACATTTCCATGTTCATCTGTTGTTGGTATATACACACTATCAATATCTAATAATTCCATTTGTCTATCTGTAAAATGTTTTATTTTTTCAGGTGATTTTTCTAAAATGGTATCAATCCAAAGGCCTATTTCTATATATTTTGGTTTGTCGTTTTCTAATATAACTATTGGTGTTTCCCATGTTACTGATTTACAAGCGGTATCAATAAGACCAATACGACCACCCATAGCATGGAAGAATAATTCTGGTGCTGTTAATCCTGAAATATAAGAATTCTCAATAAAACCACGTGCTAATGGTGAATCATCGAACTTATTGAAATGTGGTAAAGTTCTACTATCGAAACCATATGGAATTCGTTTTCCATCTACGTTGGTTTGACCTAAACAAGATATCATTTGTGAAATATTCAAAGGGGTACCTTTTGAACCAGAATTAACAATCATTACGAAACGATTTGTTTTACTTAATGATTTACGACCAATAGAACCTGCTTGGTTATTGGCATCATTCAATATGTTATTCACTTGGGTTTCAAATTCTGCTAAGTTTGTTGTTGAGGTATTATTTTCGAAAATTCCCAAATGAACTTTCTCGATTAATGATTGTACTTCTTGTTTTTGTGCGGTAATTACTTGGATAATTTTATCTTGTGTTTTTTTATCGGCTATCAAATCACTAATACCTACACTAAATGAACTGGACTTCATGTATTCTGTTACAATGTTTTGTAAATCATCGATGAAACTAGATGCTTGCATTGGTCCAAAATCATTGAATACACGATGAATAATTCCTTTTGTGGTTGATGCTAATATTGACTTTTCAATTTGTCCTCGAATATATTTTCCGTTTCTTATTTCTAAGACATTATTCGAGGTTTTTGAATCTTCGCCTTCTTCAAATAATTTATTATTGTATTTTAATGTCAATGGTGACATTATTTGTGATAATACGTCAAAACTGGATATCTTGTTACCCTTTTCACGTAGTGCTTCTGTATTTACATTATTATACATCATCAATAAATTCATTGCCTCTCTTGGTGTAAAAGAGATATTTGGTCTTGTGAATCGATAAGAACCTAATAATGAATCTTGATAAATACCTACAATTGGTGCGTTTCCTGCTGGACTTATCATTTGGTATGGAATCGCTGCCAAATGTCTTAATTCTGTTTCCGCTAAAATGTTCTGCGGCATATGCATATTCATCTCCGAATAAATCCCCAAAGTTTCCAAAGGGGTCGGACTGTACCTTAAGCAAACTCTGGATGGCTAATCCGTCATTGTTCACCAACACCTCAGCAGTCTCTGAATGCCTGTCATATCCTACCATAACGGACTTAGACAGTAGCACTGCGGATTGCCCAATCCTTCACATTATTACCTTTGATTTTCGGCTATTAACCGAGTTCCTCACGGACGTTTCCGATTGTGAGTGGTAGTGAAGGCTCTAAGGGGTTTCCCGCATCAAGGTGTTTCGCTAATTGATTTTTCAAACTATTTATAAATTCTATCGCATTTTTATTTTTAAAATCAATTAACTAGGGAGTATCACGCTTTTCACGCTCCCTGTTTGGGACAAGATAATTATTGTTTATCCCCATCAAACGGTTGATCCCCAAAGTTTCCAAAGGGGCCGGACTGTACCTTAAGCAAACTCGGGATGGCTAATCCTTCATTGTTCACCAACACCTCAGCAGTCTCTGAGTGCCTGTCATATCCTACCATTAACGGACTTAGACAGTAGCACTGCGGATTGCCCAATCCTTCACATTATTACCATCGGCATTCGGCTATTAACCGAGATCCTCACAGACGTTTCCTGTAGTGAGTGGTAGTGAAGGCTCTAAGGGGTTTCCCGCATCAAGGTGTTTCGCAAATAATTCAATAAATTCTTGAGGCATTTCTATATTTTTTTCTTTATGGTAGTCGTTCAAGTATTTTAAATGTTGTTCAATTTGTGATTTTATTATTTTACAATTTTTTGATAGATTTTCTTTCGCTGATAAAGGCATTGTATTTCTCCAGTTAAATGCTATTAATTGTTCGGTTTTGTCTTCAAGATTGAATTTAGATAACGGAATTACGTGGTCTATGTGCCATTCTTTTCCACGGTTATCAAGAGTGTATTTATCATTATAGTTGCATATCCATTGTACATAGTCTGTTGAACTACAACCTAGGTATTCTATAGTATGCATTTTTTTAATTGTTAATGAATACCATATTCTACCTCTGACTGAACGTTTAAATTTGTCAATCGGTTCATCACGCTCACAGTCTTTACATTTCAATCTATTATGACGAAATCTTTCAGAAAGTTTTATTTTGAAACAATTACTACATTTCTTGTTTCCAATACCGATCTCTTCTAGTTTCTTTTTTCTTCGTTCTTCTGCTTTTTGTTGTTTGAATTCTGTAGCATTTTGAATAGCTTTCAAACGATGTGCTTCGTTTGTTCTGTATTTATTCCTACGTCTTTCATTATTACAATCTTTGCAAATCGTACATTTTTTCATAAAACTAGTTTGAGGTTTGGATTGACTACAAGACCTACAAATTTTATTGTTATCGTTTGATAATACAACCGCCTTATATTTTTCTTTTCTTTTTAAATTACAGCAATCTTTACAGATATTTCTGTTTTTTACTATTCTATCAATTGGTTTTAATACACCACATTTTGAACAACATTTTGTCGCGGTTTCTTGGTTTGTTTCGACTACCATTTAAATTATATAAAGAAATTATTTTAAATACTTTTTGTTAAATATTTAATCCAAGAATATTAAATTATTTACTAGGGAGTAACACGCTTTTCACGCTCCCTGTTGCCGACATTGATGATATGAAAATTTCATCGGCATTGTATGGTTTGGTCCTATCGTTTTACAGAGCATTTTCCTTAGCATAAATGCTCACCTGACCTTTCGAATCAGGAGCAGACTGTATCTCAAGCCAACTCCGAGTGATTAGCTCTTCATTGCTGACCAATACCCGTTCAGTCGTTGAATGCCTATCATATCCTATCACTTATCTTTCGATAAAACGGACTTAGATAGTAACACTGCGGATTGCCCGTTTCATATTTCTATAATAGAAATAATCATTTATCACATTATTACCTTTGGGTTCGGCTATTAACCGAGTTCCTCACGAATGTTTCCATATGTGAGTGGTAGTGATAACTTTGGGGGTTTCCCGCATCAAGGTATTTCGCTTTTAAGAAACACCAAGTTTCCTAAAAACTAGGGAGTAACACGCTTTTCACGCTCCCTGTTGCTAACGCAAGTTCATCAGCCACGTTCATTCTAAATGTGTCACCTTTTTTCATCACCTTTACGATATGACACATCATCGACATTCTATGGAGAGATGGTTGTCTATTAAATAAAACAGCATCTCCATCCATCATATGACGATGAACCGTATCACCATTTTCTAAACGAATCGAATTACGGTCTACATAACGCAATGATATATTTTCACCATTTTTTCGTTCTAGAATTTTCGCGCCAGGATATACTTCAGGTCCATTCTGAATCAATTTCATTAAGAAATCACGATTACGGTCATTTACCTTAACCGGTTTCGTTAAATTCATTGCTATCTTTTTTGGAACACCTAATTGACGACATGATAAATTTGGCTCACCAGTAATAACTGAACGAGCACTATAATCTACACGTTTTCCCATTAGGTTACCACGAATACGACCATTTTTACTATTCAAACGACCCATAATACATTGAAGAGGACGTCCGGAACGCTGGGCCATTGGCACAGCACCTTTCACCTTATTATTCACAATCATAGCAACGAAATACTGTAAGACTGTTGATAACCCTTCAATTACATTAGGTGACGCATTATTCGCAATCTTTTCTGCCAAATCACGATTTGTTTTTATAATATTGCTGTAAATATGTGTCAAATCATCTTCACTACGTTGTTGTGCGTCGTGTTTTACAGATGGTCTTACCGCTGGTGGTGGAACTGGTAATACTTGACATACCATCCACTCTGGACGAGACCATAGTGAACTAAATCCCATAAAGGAAATATCTTCATCTGAGATGCGTTTGAAAATTTTCAAAATAATTTCTGGTGTAAGACGCATATTTATTTTTTTATTTTCATCACCTTCAGTTTCGATATTTTCCCAAACAGCGAAAATGGATGCCATCCCTTCCAATTTTATTTTATCAGGTTGCTTACATCCACATCCATCTTCAGTTGATTCACCACAACGCTTTACTTTGGCAGATGTTGCTGATACATAACTCCATCTTTCTTCAGCAGCCATATCCAAAATATGTTTATGCTGATTCTTGTTGATAAGCAATTTACTACACTTAAAACAAACACATTTAGTTATTTTCATGATTTCTTTAATATGTTGAATGAAGAACACAGGTCGCGCCATTTCAATATGCCCAAAATACCCAGGAGTATCGATGTATGTAAAACCATCTGTCGGACAAATTAATCCGGGTTCTAATACACCCATACGAGGGTCAAACAAACCACCTACAACTGGTTTATTGTTAATGTATGTATCACGTGACGTAACTTCAACCACCGAATTGCGTCGAATTTCATCAGGCGATAACATACTGAATTGAACACCAATAATTCTGGATGGACTTTTGTGTTCATTCATTTTTGAGGATGTTGATGACATTCTAATACCTATATAATATTACGTTTATATTTTTTATATTTATTATATTCAATTTTTTATAATTTTTTTTATATTTTTTTGTTGAAAATACGTATTTTTTATAAAAAATTGACGAAAAAAATCATCCAATATTAATTGATAATATTTACCATTTACGTTATTTAAAATACTCTATTTGTTGTTCTATTTCGTCTTATTATTTCTTTTAATCAATACTCTTATCAAAAATGCCAGTCAAGAAGTTCGAAACTCTTACCAAGAAAGATAAACACGCCAAAAACAAAAAGACTAACTTGAAAAGAAACCGAGATTCAGATTCAGATGACGATTCCATAATCGAGGAAGAATCTGAATACGAAACTGTTTCTGAATCAAGTGATTCATCTTACAAACCACCTAAATCTAAAAAAAATAAAAACAAAAGACGTATAGTAGAAGAATCTGAGGACGAGGAGGACGAAGAAGACATTGAAGAAACCGAAGACGAAGAAGAAGATGACGACGATGACGAGGACGAAGATGATGACGAGGAAGACGAAGACGAGGAAGACGAAGATGATGTAGTTGACCGTCATGAATTACAAAAATTACTCGCCAAATTATTTCCATCAAAATATATGCAAAAGAAAGTAGAAAATACAATGATGACAGCAGTCGGTAACGAACTAAAAGAATCTAAGAAACATAAGTCTAAATCTGATAAAAAAAAATTATCCTCGTCAAAAAAACACAAAAATAACAAAAAAAAACAATCTAAAAAATATGCTGACATCGACGAGGACGATGATGAAGAAGCAGATGATGAAGAAGAATATGATGAAGAAGAGGAAGACGATGATGCTGATGCTGAAAATGGTATGTATAGTATTATATTACTTGGCGATGATCAAGAAAATACAGAAGAATATATCGAAGATGATGAAGATGCTGAATGTAATAGTGATGACGAACAAGCTTTCATGAAAGAAACATATCAAAGATTAGAAATTCCAGATAAGAAAAAAGAGAAGACTAATGATAGTAAAAAGAAATCAAAGAAAAGTAAAAAATCTGTTAAAGAATCTAAAACCAATAAAAATGATGATGATAAAAAAACCGATGAAACCGAATTGACTGATGTTGAACAAGAATATTTAGAATTGGTCGAAACCAAGAAAAATTTAACTGAACAACTTAATAAAAAGCCTAAGAGTAAAATTCTACGTAAAGCAATCGAAGATTGTGATGTTTCTATCAAGAAATTAGTCAAAAAAGCACGTACTAAAAACGCAAAAACTTATCATAAACTAATTCATAGTGATAAAAAAAAGACGAATGAAATTGATTATTTCAAAAAGAAACTTTCTAACAAGGAACAATTACGTGTTATGAAAGACTTGAAGGAAATTAATAGTCATATCAATATCGAAAAACCTTATAGATTATCTCTTTTAGATTCTAAAATGCCATCCAAATTCAAGGCAATCGCATTACAAAAACTGAATATCTTACGTTCAATCGACCCAAGTGACCATGAGTATTATAAAATCAAGAATTGGGTTGATACATTTATGCGTATTCCATTTGGCGTATACAAAAGTCTATCTGTTAAAATGGAAGACGGTTTAGATGTATGTAACGATTTTATGGAAAATGCTAAAAACACTCTTGACAATTGCGCTTTCGGACTGAATGATGCTAAACTACAAATTATGCAAATGATGGGTCAATGGATTTCAAATCCATCTGCTATGGGTACTGCTATCGCAATCAAAGGTCCTATGGGCACTGGTAAAACTACACTGGTAAAAGAAGGTATTAGTAAAATTCTTGGTCGCGAATTCGCTTTCATCGCATTAGGAGGTGCTGGTGATAGTAGTTTCTTAGAAGGTCATTCGTATACTTATGAAGGTAGTACTTGGGGTAAAATTGTTCAAATCTTAATTGAAAGTAAATGTATGAATCCAGTCATTTATTTCGATGAATTAGATAAAATTAGTGATACCCCTCGTGGTGAAGAAATTGTTGGTATCTTAACTCATTTGACTGATACTTCTCAAAACAGTCAATTCCATGATAAATATTTCTCTGAAATCGATTTCGACTTGAGTAAATGCTTATTTATTTTCAGTTATAATGACGAATCCAAAGTTAATCCTATTTTGAAAGACCGTATGTATCGTATTCAAACAAAAGGTTATGATGCCAAAGAAAAGGTAACAATCGCCAGAGATTATTTATTACCAAAAATTCGCGAACAAGTTAATTTCAATGCCGAGGACGTTATTATTCCAGATGAAACTATTCAATATATTGTTTCAAACACAGCATTAACCAAGAATGAAGATGGAGTACGTAATTTAAAGCGCTGTTTAGAAATTATTTATACCAAACTCAATTTATTCAGATTAGTGAAACCAGATACTAAAATATTCGGAAAGGACATTGATATCAAAGTTACATTCCCAATCACTGTTACCAAAAAAGAAGTTGATATATTTATCAAAAATGAAGAAAACCAAAATCAAAGTGTATTAGCAATGTACGTATAATATAAATAAAAACAAATATAAATAGTATAGAGTATTTTATATAACCTGTAATTTTATTAATCAAACCTTTTTTTATGTCTGAATCTTCCTGTTCAGTTGATGAATCTATACAAATGATGTGTAGAGCAAAACATGTATTAGAAAATATTCCTGAAAATGAACGAAACGATGAATATAATACTATATTGGAATCTATTAATAGTTACATTGATAATAAATGTAATCATTATGTAGTTACTGATTTAATCGATGTTGATGTTGAATGTACCAAAATGATACATTATTGTAAAATATGTTATAAAGTATATGATACTATGGTGGTTGATAATGTACCCAAAGAATTACGTAAAAAAAAATAATAATAAAAAATAGTGTTTATTTCCCAATTTCGTAATCTTTTCCTGTTGAATTTCCACCACGTGTTGTTAATAGATTTTTTTGTACATCATTCAAACATAAGTTTCCTAATGAATTTGTAAGTCCAACACCTTTACAGTCTTTTTTTCCTTCAGCGTCTGAAAAAACGTCTAGTTTATTATCGGCAACATATGGTTTACAATATAAACCATCAAATCCCCATACTTTTTTACATTCTACTGATTGGTTATTAATCAAGAATGATGTATATGAATCTATAGATTTATGTTCATTACTGGTGGTATATTCTAATGGTTTGATACCTTGGAATCCTTCATATGGATATTGAATTGAAAATAATGTATCTCGTGAGTATGGCATAACTGATTTAGAACCTACTAATACAGAAATGGCAATAACTATAAAAATAATAACAGCGAATAATAAAAGAGATTTATTGTATTTCATCTTATTTATACATATTTATAAGATAAAATTTGCTAAACAATTATGTTTATCCTATTTTATATTATCCTACAAAACATACATAAACAATTAAAAACACTAATAATTATATAGACTTTTTCTTACTATGGATAATACTATTAATAATAATGAACGACTAAATTTAAAAAAATTAGTGGATGAAATGGATTGTGAAGATAATACAGATAATATTCGTAAATTAAAACATAGTGTTTTAATACGTAATGATATTCGTAAAATCGAAAATTTGAAAACTAAAAACGCCGAATTGAAAAAATCCAAGCCAGATGAATTTATGACTTTATGTGAGGGTGAATGCCAATTTTTATTTAATAATTATACCGATATATTCCATAAAGTAGTAAAAGATGAATTAGACTTGACTATTATGACTAAATTATTAACTGTTTTAAAAATGATTGAAGATGGTAAAGTTGACCAACATGAAGGTTCTGTACTTGTCGGAAAAATTCTAAAAGAATTATATATTGATAGTGCCGTTAAACGTGCGGATAATATTGATAAAGAATATGAGAGTATGAAGGTTGTTCCAATTGAAGGTAAAAAGATTTCTTGGCAAGAGTTCAAAGCCATGAATAAATAAATCTATACCAAAAATTATATAAATACAAATCGTGATATTATGATAATAAGATATGAATTTCTTATCATATGAATACGTTAAAAATATGCTTACACCAAAAAAACAGCCTATTCGTAATTATGCTATATTAAAATTAGCTATAAAAGATGATAATCTAAAAACTGAATACATCACTAAAATTAATAACCATAATGCCGCATTAAATAATAACCATTTTGTAGATTCTGGGTTTGATTTATTAGTTCCAGAGAAAACCGTTTTTACAAAAGAAATCGATTCCAAATTTATCGATATGGGCGTAAAAGCAGAGATGTTATATTTTGATTCTAATATATCAATGGTCAGCAATTGTGCTTTTAATATACATCCTCGTTCTAGTATTTCAAAAACACCTTTAATGTTAGCAAATCATACTGGTATTATTGACGCTGGATATCGTGGTTCGTTAATCGGTGCTTTTCGTTGGCTTAAATCGAATACATCTACTGAAACCGAATATGTAGTTGAAAAACATACTAGATTATTACAAGTTTGTCACCCGACATTATGTCCTATTTTTGTAATGATCGTCGAGGAAAATGAACTCACTACTACTGAACGTGGCGATGGTGGGTTTGGTTCTACCGGTGTATAATATCGATATTATATATAATACGTTTATAAATATTATATATAATATATATATCGCAGTCACAAGAATTATTTCAATCTAACAAAACGCAATGATTGAAAATGATAAATATGCCAAAATATACAAGGGTAAAAGTTATTCAAAGCCGAAAATAAAAAAAGTACCTAAGGTAATTGCGTTTGATTTAGATGAAACACTTGGTTCGTTTATGGATTTAGAAATATTATGGAATATTTTGATTACTATTAATATTAATTTAAATCAGTACTTTTTTAATAAATTATTAGATTTATATCCAGAATTTGTAAGATATGGAATTATTCCTATATTAGAATACTTATATCAAAAAAAATTATCAGAAGAATGTTCGCATATTTATATCTATACAAATAATCAATGTTCTCAATTATGGACTGAAATGATTTGTAATTACTTTAATTATAAATTGAATATTCCTGATAATACACCTTTGTTTGATAGATTAATTCTGGCTTTTAAAATAAACGATATTCCCGTCGAATTAGCGAGAACTACCCATGATAAAACTCATAGTGACTTTATAAGATGTACATTATTACCAAAATCTACACAAATATGTTTTATAGATAATTCTTATTTTCCTAATATGAAAAATGAACGTGTTTATTATATACAACCTCGATTATATCAACATAATTTATCTTTCGATGAAATTATACAACGAATAATTAAATCTAATTTGGGTATTAATATAACCGAATTTATGAAACTTATCAATCTAAATAATCATAATGCTATTGAAAAAAAACAGAATCGTAATTACGATATTTATGTAGCGCAAAAAATCATGTATCATATCAAAGATTTCTTTTATTTAACTAAACGTAAAATGCGTACCAAAAAAATAAAACTGAATATCGGTAAATTCACCCGAAAGAAAAATTTTTTATAAAATTTTTATCATCATTTTTTCTCCATATGTTCGTATGCCATTAGTATTAATTGTTCCTCTGTTGATAATTTCTGGAATGTATAACATTCATCAAACTTATATTGTATAAATCTACGCATATTATTCATACATAATACATGTGTTCCATTATCTAGAAATTTTATATCCATAACTATTCCACCATTCGTTAAACAATTTTTTGTATTATTGGGTGTTTTTGAATTTGTATGTCGAATCCATCGTATATGTTTTCCTTTATGTAATTCATGTACTTCATCTACATAACGATATCCTATTAATTTTTGACAAATTTCTTCGACATCTTTCGATTGTAATTTGAAATTTATTATTAATTTGAATATATCTTCTGTTACTAAATTCATCGTTTTGTTCTCTAAATAATCATTTTTATCGTTCTCTATTGAATCCAATAATTGTTCAATATCTAATGTTGAGAACAATTCCGGATCTTTCAATGCGTTCTCGAATATTTCATGTACGTCGATTTTTTCTTGATTATTGTTTTCCATTGTGTATATATTACGTGATAATATTTTATACTTTTTATAATTGTATAAAATATTATTTTATTAGATTGTTTATTTTTACAATGTCATTTTTTATCACATTACGAAAAATTTCTACAAATCCCAAATTTACCAATAAAAATAACGCACTACTAAATATTATTTTTGAATCGTATTTTCTAAGTTCATGTTCTCGATATGGGTGAAATCGAATCAATAAAAATATACAAACGAATGATTGTATCAAAATATTGAACGTAGTCAAATACATTGGATTTATATAAACTAAACCAAAAAATATCAACACATAAATGATTTGTAAAATGGTAAGTGTATAAACATAATAACGTCCAAAATATTGTAATACACCATCTAGACTTTGGAAACTTATATTCATTATATAATTACAAACAAAATAAAAATTTATAAATATATTCATATATGTCCTCTTTAGAAGGAGGGGTTATCGTAAATAAATATTCTATTTATGAAAAAATAGGTGAAGGGAAATTTGGCATTGTTCATAAAGGTATATATAATAAAACAAACGAACCTATCGCAATTAAATTGGAATATTCGAGAACCAACGCAAAAATATTAAAACACGAAACCACTATTATGAAATATTTATACGACCATGGTTGTCGTACTATACCTATTGTTTTTTGGTATGGTATTTATAAAGAATATACTTGTATGGCGATGACTCTATTTGAACGTTCTCTATATGACTGTATTAAAAGAGAACCATTGCCAATCGAGAAGACGTATTTAACTATTTATAAAAGTATTAATATTATTGAAAGTATTCATAAACATTATGTTCTCCATCGTGATATTAAACCGCATAATTTTATGTTGAAAAATGGAGAACTTTTTATAATTGATTTCGGATTCTCTACGTTCTATATAGATGAAAACTGCGAACATATCATAGATAATTGTTCTCAACAATCTATTATAGGGACTCCAAAATATATCAGTTATAATATTCATTGTGGTAGTATACCATCTAGACGCGATGACCTTATTTCTATTGGATATATGTTTATGTTTTTACTATATCGAGAACTTCCTTGGGATAATGTTCTCGGTACTGACAAAAATGAACAATATGATGATACCCATGTTCTCAATTATAAAAATAAAATTCGTCGTGATTTGAAATCATGGGGAGAACTAGAACCTATCTGTAAAAATTTGGATTCTAAAATGTATCGGTATTTGAATTATTGCTATAGTCTGAAATATAATGAAACTCCTAATTATAATGCTTTAAAACAATTGATGGAAATATAGAATTATGATGTTAAATATTATTGTATTTTTATAAATATTGTTACGATATATGCTAACGACAATTATTTATTGATTTAATGATTTTATTTATAAAATCAACTTAAAGATATAGTATGATATATATTATATAACAATGATAATATGAGTTGTCAATCCATATACCAATTGAAATTAGATTACGAAGCAAACCCTATCGATATTGAAAAAGAATCGCCAGAAAGAATTGCTATTCGTGAATTTGTTCAAAATCAAGCTATGTATACATTTGGTATGCCACAAGCAGAACACATTTTAAACGCAATTGTAGATGGATTTTTATTATTTAATTTACGTAAAGATAAATATATGTTGAAAAGTAAAGATGATTTGTTACAATATTGTAAGGATGAAAATGTTACACTTCAAGAAAAATTGTATTTTTGGGATATTTTTCTCTTTAACCAAAAACCAGAATTTTTAAGTTATGATGAACATGAATATATTAGGTCATGTGGAGACCTGGATGGTTACACACCGCCACCACCACCACCACGTTCTGAAAGACCATCCGGTTTCGTTAAGCCAACCCCTATCGGTAACGAACTTGCTGAGTTCTTAGGCAAGGCTATTGGCACTGAAATAGCTCGCACTGAAGTCAGTAAGGAAATCAACGCTTACATCGCCGCCCACGGTCTTCAAGATAGACACAATGGTCGCATAATCAACCCCGACGAAAGGCTTAGAAAGCTTCTTAGATTAAACGATGGAGACGAACTCACTTACTTCAATCTTCAAAAATACATGAAGCACCACTTCATCAAGTAGATTGGCGGTGATGATGGATATATTTTGGTATACGGACTTATTGATGGTATTAGTGAAGATATTTTTTATACTGTTATTATAAATATATAAAATGTCAGGACCATTTGACCTTGAAATTAACAATATAAAGACTAATTTAAATAGTTTGATTGAGAAATATACAAATATATCAAGAGAGTTTGATGAAAAAATTAAAAAACAAAATGAAAAAATTAAAAATAATATGCCATTAAACGACGTCAATTATAGTGAAAATTTAGAAAGATATCAATATATGAAAAATTATCAATATATAATATTATATAATATTAATGAAATAAAAACTAATTTAGCTACTTTAGAAAGCATAGTTGTAGATACAAACAACCTAGGAGAACAATACATGAATGTTTTAAAAAATAGACATGATTATAGTGAATTGGTAAATAAATTAAATGAGACAAAACTTAATAAAGGTGGTAAAAAACATTGTAAAAAAACTAAAAAAAACTTACGTTCTCGTAGATTTAGAAAAAGTAAAAGTGTGAAACAAAAAAAACATAATAAAAAATATATTGGCGGCGACTATGCGTTCAATTGGTTAGCATTTTCTGAACTAAACGATGAAGATAAAGATAATGTATGCCCTATTTGTAAAGACCCATTTAGTGAAACACAAGAAAAAGCTTTATATAAAACTGATTGTAATCATATTTTTCATAATGATTGTTTAGTAGATGTTTGCTTACATAAATATGATGAATTTCTAGAAAACGATTTATATCCTCTTTGTCCTATATGTCGTGCTCGATTAGATACTAATACATCTTTACAATCTCTATACATAGTAGGATTTCAATTTAAAAAATTGGATAATAAAACTATTCAAAAATATTGTTCTCCAAACGCAAAAAATATATATTATGCTAAAGTTGGCGATGATGATGATGATGATGATGATGATGATGAAAATGTATAAAAAATTACTTATTATATAATTTTTTATATTGATATTGATATTTATTTTTTCAATTCATTCATTCCTAATGATGATTTCATTACTGATAACCATCCTAGAGACTTATCTTCTTTTTTTTCTTCCTTATTGTCCTCTGTTTTTTCGTCTTTCTTTACAGACTCTTTGTCTGCTACATATTCGGCTGGTTTAGCTGCTGGTTCTACAACACTCGGTTTTACTTCGGTTGATTTAACATCGGCTGTCATTCCCTCTTTTACCAATGGAAACGAAGCACTATGATTACTGACTAAAAATGAATATCCACTAAGAGCAAGAGAAACAAAAATAACAATAACCAAGAAAATAATCGACATTTGTTTTGGCGTAATTCCTAAACCTTTCATTATAGATTTATATATTGATAAATATAAAATATTTCCGCTCAAACCATATAAAAACAATTCGCATTTAATAAATATATTCTTGTTATATCATATGAGTTCTACACAGGAAAATACCGAATCACAACCTCTACGCGTTATTGGACAAGTTAAATGGTTCAATAACAAAGCCGGATATGGTTTCATCACAGTAAGTGATGGTGAGCATGCCAATAAAGATATTTTCACACACTTTTCAACAATTCGTGTATCAAATGACCAACAATACAAGTATTTGGTACAAGGTGAATATGTTGAATTCGATATTATTAAATCAAATAACGAAGCACATGAATACCAAGCCACTAATATTTCTGGAATCAAGGGTGGTTTATTAATGTGCGAAACCCGTCGTAATGCTCGTTCATCTGAAACTGGCGAACGCGAACCTACACAAAGACCTGCTAAACAAAGTGATACTAAACGCATTCCAGATGAAGGTGACTTTGTTTCAGTAAGAAGACGTCGTGAACCAAGTACTCGTGGTGGTAGAGGTGGTCGTGGACCTCAACGTAGAGCTCCTAAAAAAACTGAATCAGTAGAAAAATAATATATTTATTTGTAAAATTATATAATAAAAATTATTATATAATTATATGTCTATTCCAAGATACGCTATATTTGCCGGACATGCTTCTTGTATAAAAGGTGGTTTTAATGATATTTATGACTTTACATATACATTAGATGACGCAATCATTATATATTGTAAAATTATTACAAATAAATTTTATAATTATCAAATTTTGAATAATTGTAAAGAAATGAATTCAGCTAGTTATTTTAGTAAACAAAATCCGAATATTAGACTAATTCCGTTTGATTGGGTTCATATTGTTGATTTACAAAAAAAAGAAATTATTCTTGATAGTAAAGATATGAAAAACTCGAAATTATAAATATTCTATTATTTTATTAAGCATATCAATACATAATTTTTTGGATAATATTTTGTTTGTGGTTAATATTTCTTTTCTTCTTTGTATATTTTCATATGTCTTTTTCTTCCATTTTTTGATAAATTGTTTCATGTATATATCTCCATAATACCCGTAATTTTGTTCTGGCCAAAAACAATTTTCAAACCGTGCTATTCTTATTATTCCTATTGGAGCATAATAATAATTATCACGATGTATTCGATAATCAACTACCATTTTTCCTACATATTCTTCACGTTCTATAAACATAATAGTTTTCATAATTGATTATTTTTCTCTAAAACTAATCAATCTTTGTATATGAATTTTTTTATTTCATTTTCATATCAATTTTGTCTAATGTAACTTCTTTTAATACATTTTTTATTATTTTATCATTCTGTTTTTCCACTTTTTCTGGTTCGTATTCTCCTAATGAACTCAATGAAATTTTTACGTATTCATCATTCGCATTAGTATCTAATATACGAAAATCTGGATTCTCATCTTGCCATGCTGGTAATAATTTTATATTTTTTCGTTCGATTTGTTTGATAGCTTTCTTTAATGTTGTTTTTTCATTACTCTCTTTTTCCCATTTATCAACATCTTTTATATAAACTGTCTCTCGTTTGGCATCAGTACAATGTAATGGTCTCATTGTAATATCTAATTCTTTCAAACCTTTTATGAAGATTCTAGAAATACCATCTACAAATCCTAATCTACCTGTCTCTTCTAAATCAGATACTGATAATTTTAATGAATCTATAAACTGTGTCATTGTTAAAGCATCTTTACATTTTTCATTCAAAAATACATTCAAATTGAATTGATTATTATTATTAGTTGTATTATTATTATTATTATTATTCACTACACTCTGATTTTTTGCCAATTCTATTATTGTATTTTGTAATTCTCTTTGCTGCTCCATCATAAATGTTTGGGTTTCTTTACTTTGTTTTATAAACTCCATAAACATCTCGTTTGATACATTTCCGTTGTACTCTACCATTTGATTTTCATTCGTATCTATATTTCCTTGAAAAAAACTACATGTCTTACGATGTTTACATAAACTACTAGAATGTTTATATTTTTTACCGCATAAACAGTCATAATTTCTTTCTTGTAATATTTCTTGCGATATTTCATTAGTCTCAGTTAGTATTTTATGTTTGCGAGTCAAAATATGTTTATCATAATCATATTTATTACTCGTAATATAGTTACAATTTTTACAACTAAACCTTTTTGCGACTTTTTGCGACTTTTCCATTAGTATATAAGACTAATGAGAAAATCGCTAAATGTTATTGAACGTAAAATTATTTAAAATTTTATGCAGCAAAACTATTTATTAAAAAACCTCTTTCAAAGCATTATGCTGTAAAATCACTTTTTGAAAATTCTCAATCGCCATTTTTCATTTTTGGACATTTTATAAATGTCCATTTTCAAAAATTGACCCCGTTTTATTTTTCTATTTCTATATTTTTCTAAGCGTAAAACTATTTAATATCTTGGATTCTTTGAATTGATATTACCATGAATAGCAATTTTATTAGTTTGTATTTTAATATAAAAGCATAATAGAGTATTAATAGCATGTTGCGATTTTTTGATTAGTCTCGATTAGTATTTTAAATTATGATGTTAAATAATCAAATTAAATTATTATAAATATCAGCAATTGTGGTAATATATAATACAAATAAAAATAGTTTGCGACTTTTTGCGACTTTTCGTTAGCCATTTTAGACTAATGAAAAAGTCGCAAATTAGTTTTCTAACGTAAAAATATGTATTTTTTTATGCAGCAAAACTATTTATTAAAAAACTACTTTCAAAGCATTATGCAGTAATTTCACTTTTTTATAAAAAGTCAATCGAGGGTTTTCATTTTTGGACATTTTAAAAATGTCCATTTTCAAAAATTGACCCCGTTTTATTTTTCTGATTTTTATTTTTTATAAGAGTAAAACTATGTAATTATTATAAACAATGTTATCATGAACACTAATTTTTAATATTTATAAAAGTTTTGTGACACCATAATACAATATAAATATACAGTTGCGATAATTCGATTAGTCTCCATTAGTCTCCATTAGTATTTTAATTTATGCTGTCATTTATAATATATTTATATTTATATTATAAAGGCATTATAATAACAAATTATAAACTATGATGTTTGTTTGCGATTTTTTGCGATTTTTTGCGACTTTTTATTAGCCATTTTAGACTAACAAAAAGTCGCAATTTGGTTTTCTTACGTAAAATTATGTAAAAATTTATGCAGCAAAAGTTTTCATAAAAAAACCACTTTCAAAGCATTATGCAGTAAATTCACTTTTTGCAAAAAGTCAATCGAGGTTTTTCATTTTTGGACATTTATAAATGTCCATTTTCAAAAATTGACCCCGTTTTATTTTTCTATTTCTATAATTTTCTAAGCGTAAAACTATGTAATAATAGATAGTTTTACGAATTATACAAGAACTGTTTCTTTTCTACTACTACCTCACGTAGTACATTTCGTACTATCTTTTCTATGTATTTTTCTTGTTGTTCATCTGTTTGACCACCCATCAAATTCAACGCTAATTTCAAATATTCATCGTTCTCTTTGGTATCTAATATTCTGAAATCTGGATTTTCTTCCTGCCATTTTGGTAATGTTCTCATGTTTTTTCGAGCGATTCTTTGTATAGCCAGTTTTAATTTTGCTTTTTCATCGTCGTCTTTCTGCCAAGCATTTTCATCTTTTACAAATACTGTTTCACGTTTCAAATCAGTACAATGTATAGGTCTCATAGTAATATCGAGTTCTTTAAGACCTCTCAAAAATATACTACTAATTCCTTCTACGTATCCGAGTCGCCCAGTTTTTTCTAAATCTGCTATTTGAACTTGTAAAGAATTAACGAAATCGCCAATATTAATAGCATCTTTACAAGTTTCATTCAAAAAGAATTGTAAATTGAATTGAGTGTTATTATATGTATTATTGTTTGTATTACTAACTGGTTTGCTAGCTAATTCTAATAATTTATTTTGTAATTCTTTATTTTGTTCAATGAGAACATTTCGTAATTCTTTGCTCTCTTTGATGACTTCCATAAACATTTCAGGATAAAATGTAGTATTGTTTGTATCATTGATAGATTCGATTTTGTTTTCTAATATTTCATTTTCATTTTCATTTTCATTTTCATTTTCATTTTCATTTTCATTTTCATTTTCATTTTCATTTTCATTTTCATTTTCATTTTCATTTTCATTATTATTATTTACAAAACAATTCTTTTTATGTTTCCATAACCCACTTTGAGTGTTAAACTCTTTATTACAATTAGAACATATGATTTTTTTTTCTATATTTTCTATTAAAATAGATTTTTTATGTTTCCCAGTTAATAAATGCTTATCATAATTAGTCTTATTATTAGTATAGTAATCACAATTAATACAACTATATGAGACGATTTTTGAAACAACTTCTGTATTTCCTATTATTTCCAAAGTTGCTTTTTTGTTATTATTTATATGTTTTCGTGTCAAAACATGTTTATTAAAATCATATTTATTGCTCGTAACATAGTAACAACTATCACAACAAAATTTATTTGCGATTTTTGACAACTTCTCGTTTTCCATTTTATATATATTTGGAAATAAAAAAGTTGCTTCTAAATCGTTTTTATAAAAATTAAAAAAAATTATGCTAACACATTTTGAATCATTTTTTTTGTATTTACAGCATATTCGAGTGAAAACACATTTTTGCAAAAACTTCTTCGGCATTTTTGAAAAATGGACATTTTTAAAATGTCCAATTTCAAAAATTGACCCCGTTTTATTTTGCAAAGTTTTTATTTTCTAAGCGTAAAACTATTTAATAATAGAAAGTTTTACATACAATTATTTTTTTTCTATTACTACCTCTCGTAATATATTTCGAACAATTTTTTCTACATATTTTTCTTGTTGTTCATCTGTTTGACCACCCATCAAATTCAACGCTATTTTCAAATATTCATCGTTCTCTTTGGTATCTAATATTCTGAAATCCGGATTTTCTTCCTGCCATTTTGGTAATGTTCTCAGGTTTTTTCGTGCTACTCTTTGTATAGCCAATTTTAATTTTGCTTTTTCATTATCATCTTTTTCCCATGAATTTTCATTTTTTACATATACAGTTTCACGTTTCAAATCAGTACAATGTATAGGTCTCATTGTATAGTCAAGTTCTTTCAGCCCCCTCAAAAATATACTACTAATTCCCTCTACATATCCAAGACGTCCAGTTTTTTCTAAGTCTGCTATTTGAACTTGTAGAGAATTAACGAAATCACCAATATTTATAGCATCTTTACAAGTTTCATTCAAAAAGAATTGTAAATTGAATTGGTTGTTATTTGTATTATGTGAATTTATATTAGTATTGCCAATTTGCTTACTTGTTAATTCAATGATTTGTTTATGATGTTCTGCGTTTTGTTCTAATAATCTGTTTTGTAATTCTGAATCTTTTTCTAATAATTTATTTTGTAATTCTCGGTTTTGTTCAAAAAGAGCTTCTTGTAATTCTTTACTTTGTTTCAAAACCTCCATAAATAATTCTGGTGTAAAATTAGGTGTAGCATTATCATTTACACTAGTAAATTTGTTTTCTAATATTTCAGTTTCTGTTTTGGTTATTTTATTACACTTTTTGTTATGTTTATATAATCCACTATTTGTAACAAATGTTTTATTACATATATTACATGTATTGTTTTTTTGAATATTGTTAGTTATGTTTATATGTTTTTGACTAGATAAATGCTTATTATAATTCGATTTATCATTTGTAGAATATGAACAAATATTACATTTATATATGCGAATATTTACATCTTTTCGCATTAAAGATGCGCAAAGTGGACTACTTTCCTCACTTAATTCTACTTCCATTATAGGTGTATTGAATGAGGAAATGTGTAAAATTGTATCTGGTAATGGTGTAAATGCGCTTTTTGTAACGTCTTGGTAATTTTCGATTTCCATTTCTCCCGTTTTACTAGTTTTTGAGTTAAAAATATGTTTTCGGGTAGATAAATGACGGTTATAATCATTTTTTCTATACGTATTAAAGTTACAATGATTACACCAAAATTTTTGCGTAACGGCTTGGTAATTTTCAATTTCCATTTTCCTAAACTACTAATAAAAAATGGAAAGAAAAAATTACCAAGTGATTTTACGTAAAAAAAATTATGCTAACACATTTTGGATGATTTTTTTTGTATTTACAGCATTTTCGAGTGAAAACACATTTTTGTAAAAACTTCCTCGGCATTTTTGAAAAATGGACATTTTAAAAATGTCCAATTTCAAAAATTGACCCCGTTTTATTTTGCAAAGTTTTTATTTTCTAAGCGTAAAACTATTTAATAATATCAATTATCTAGAATCAATAAAAATTTATCAATATATATTAAAGAAACCAATACTAAAATGGAAATATTAAAAATAGAAGATTTTTTAAAGCAATTTCATAAAAAAAACGAGAACATGACATTTACCGAATTCAAGACCCATGGAAAAGTAAGAATTGGTGAAAAATTACGACCTTTAAAAGAATATGTTCTCGAAAAAAATATAGAAAATCAAGATTTAAAATTATTATTTGAGAACATTAAAAACAGAGATGAATATTTAACTAGATTTTATAATTTATCTCTAAGAATTCAACCTGATAAAATACATATTAATATTCCTCCTATGAAAAAGAATCATATGAATAACAATGAAGAGATATTGTTTAAAAATATCATTCGAAATATTCATTATAAAGGAATTTTATTAGAAACAGAATCAGGCATTGAGAACAATCCAACATATATGAAAATGTTATTAGACCTATATTTACGAAATATCATTGATTATAAATTATTAACACCAAGTGCTATTTTTTATATGAAAAATGGCCGTTTAGGTAGCGTGTTCTCGTCATATTATTTTAGAGCATCCATAATGAATCCATATTTAGTTTATTCTCTTAATAAATCTATATTAAAAGGAACACGTATTTTTACTCCAACATTAGGTTGGTCATCTTATTGTTATGGATTCTTAGAATGTCCAGAAGTAGTAGAATATGTAGGCACAGACGTAATACAAGATGTTTGTTCAAAAACAGAACAATTATGTAAATCACATATTAATCGTGTGAATTATGAAATATTTTGTAAACCATCGGAGGATTTATTGAAAACAAAATCATTTATAGATAAATACAAAAATCATTTCGATGTGGTATTTTTTAGTCCACCCTATTATAAATTAGAACTATATAAAGGAGGAAAACAAAGTACAGATAGATATAATACATACGATGAATGGTTAGAAAAATATTGGTTAGCAACAATCGAATTATGTCATAGTGTTCTCGAAAAAGGAGGTAGATTATGTTATATTTTATCAGATTATGGTTCTCAAACAACCAAAAATCAGTTTGAACTATTGAGTGATATGAATAATATTACCAAAAAATATTTTCATTTAAAGAACATACAACCTATGTATAATAAGAATGTTCATGTGACCTCACATAGAGATACAAATGAAAAGATAATGATTTTCGAAAAGAAATAAAATTCATAAATATCATATGATAATTATGAATAATAAAAACCAAAACTATTGGTTCTCAATAGTATCAATAATTTCGTCGGGATAATCCATATCTTTGAGAACACGGATACCACCTTTGATTTTCGATACACCTTTTTTGATTTTATAGGTATATTCAAAAGTGCCATCTTTTAATATATTTACTTCCATTTTATAATTCTGTACTTGTTTCGATTTCTTGAATTTATTACAAATAGCAAAGTAATGTGTAGTCAAAATATAATCAACATTGGAGAACCCATTCAAGTATTTCAAGAAAGCATGGCCTGCTTTCGACGCCTCTTCTGGATTTGTACCAGAATATAATTCATCGAAAATACAGAAATGACGGCATTTCGACCCTGAATTCAATTTAATATTATCAATAATTTCTTTACAACGACGTGATTCAGCTTGGAATAAACTATCTCTACCAGAAGTATCAGGAATATTCAAATAAGAATGGATATGACTATAAGGAGTAAGTTTCGCTGATTTATAAAATCCACAACCGAATTGTTGTGTGAAAATAATATTGATAGTAGTCGTTTTCAAAATCGTGGTTTTACCGGATTTATTAGGAGACGAAATAATCATATTTTTATCGAATTTACACGAATTTTTGACAGGCAATTGATCCATAAGCGGAGGATAATATTGGTCTTTAAAATCGGTTACAGCATCTTCTTCGAAGTCAGCATAGGATATGAAACCATCATTTATGTTACTATGTAAACCTAATAAATTGTTAATATAGCCTTCAAACCCAAATGAAAATTGTAGAGCATTTTCATATGTTTTATTAGAATAAAATTCATAATAAGATTTTAACATATAACCAATACTAGAAAATTTACTAACAGAAAACCGGAAAGGAGTAATCGAGTTCAATTGTTTATTGAATAGTTGTAAATAATGACAGTTTAATTTTAGGTCTTGATAAAAAGGAGAATATGTATCATAATCTTTTATGATGTTCGCGAAACTTTCCATACTATCAATCGAGTATTTGGTATAATCACGTAATTCATACAAATAATCATTCATTTTTTGAATATTATTATAAAAACGATAACAAGACATCACATTTTGATAAATTTGTAGGACGTATAAAGAAAAGGTTATTAAAATATAAATAATTTTATCCCAACTCAACGACTGAATATTCATGAGTGTTTTACCAATAAAATGATTTTTAGCGATACTTTTGAGAACATCCAAATAAACACTAAAAGTAATAGGAATTCTTTGTAATTTCAATAATAAGAATGGGAAAATCAAAAAAATGATAGGTATAATAAGACTAATAAGTGGAGATAAAATATTAATAACAGAAAAACACTGTAAGAATGATTCTGAATAATTCAAATGTTTCAATATATTCCATTCAATAAAATTGTATTTTTCCATAAAAGATTCGTCTTGTTTAACATCTTTCCATATTTTGATAAGTTTTTCACACTTAACAGAATGTTTGATATTCATCATTTCAGATTTATAGTTATGAATCGATTTCAAAACATTCTGTGTATCATTCAAAAAAGCATTATTTGTTGTATATTTTGAGTTCCATTTAGAAATCATTTTTTTAGAAAATATATGATTAGGTTTGAAAGCATAGTCATACATGGTATTATTGGAACCATCTTGGTTATTGGATAATTCTAAATCATTCGAAACCACATTGGATAATGAATGTATTTCATCCGGTTCCAAATATTCAATCGGTAATTTAAAATTAGTTATTTCAAAGTTATCACGAGAACCAGTTTTATCATCAGTTTTTTCTGGTTCTTTAGTTTGAGAACAATCATCTAAATTATCATTCAGCTCTTTATTTATATGCGAATCTAACGATTTACTATTTGATGTAAATTTTCCAGATAATATAGATAAAAAACTTAACATTATAATAAAAATGTTTGTGATATTATATTAACTATACAAACGCGACGAATAAAATAAATAATTCGTATAAATTATATAAATACATATAAGTAAATATTATAGATAATCATTAAGCCAATATAAAGATGGTTTATTATAGTTTAGAAGATTATAATAATATTATATCCAATGGTTATGATTATGTTTTACCAGAAAATATTATTACTATAATAAATAATTTAACAGCAGAATTGGGTATTATAGAGACAACCAATAATCAAGTTGAAAAAAAGAAGACATATGAGAACGATAGAAATGCTCGTGATTATAAACATAGGGATTCTAATCATTTTAATCCAAAACGTAATAAAAATACATTTGAACAAACCTGGGAAAAAATACCAACCCATAGACCTACAAAAATAGAGAAAAAAGAAGGAATAGAAAAAACAATAAATGACATACGTACAAGTTTAAATAAAATTTCGAATAAGAATTATGATACGCATCGTGATACTATATTGAATTCGATTATAGAATTAAATAATGCGGTAAAGACAATCACAGTAGATGATGAAGAGCAACCCGATATAAAAACACAGGAAGAAAATAATGAATTAATAAAGGTTGCGAATGCTATATTTGATATAGCAAGTAATAATAAATTTTATTCTGAGATATATGCTAATCTATATAAAGAACTAATAGATAGATTTGAAATATTTAATAAAATAATATCGAAGTATTTAGACCAATATCTAGATAGTATCAAACAAATCAAATATGTAGATTCGAATGAAGATTACAACAAATACTGTGAAAATAATAAACTAAATGATAAACGTAAAGCGATGAGTGCTTTTATAATTAATTTAATGAAAAAACAAATAATAGAAAAAGAAAAAGTTCTCGATATTATTTTGATGTTACAAAACCTAGTGTTTGAATATATTGATTTGGACAACAAAACGAATGAAGTTGACGAGATTACAGAAAATATTTTTATTTTTTCAACAATGTCGGCTACTGAGTTTGGGAATATACCAGAATGGGATAATATAAAATCAAATATAGTAAAATGTTCTCAATATAAGGCAAAAGAACATAAAAGTATTTCAAGTCGAGCAATATTTAAATATATGGATATTTTGGATTTTTTCAAAAAAAATAATATACAATAAAATTGACTTTTGATAATATTAGTATTATTATTATCAAAATATATGTCATTTGATTACCCAGTAGGATATATTTTTAGATCAATCAACGGATTTTATTATATGTATTTGGGGCATGATATAACAGTGTATAATCCGTATCGTTTCATAGTAACACATCCTAGTAAAGGAAAAATATTTATATCTTATATAAATGAACATAGTAGAGAATGGACCGAATCTGCTATACAAAAAAATATACTTATGCCAATTATGATAATGCCAAATCTATTATTATTCGATATTCAAAGTTGTATAACTAACGTAACGAAATTACATGAAATTGCGGAATCAAATAATTTACCAGACGAATTAGAAAAATATATAAAAACCATTATGGGATATTCCCATAGATTAGATGTTACTAATTAGACCAAACCGAAGAAAAAATATGAAATCATCAAAATCGCCAAAAGTAAAAAAATTGAAGTAAAAAATGATAGACATAATTGCGTTCATTAAAATTTTACAAGAAATGGATAATTTAGTTAAAGGAAGAAGATATTTTGTAACAGAATTAGATAGAATATGGTTAAAAGAATATCATACACATTATCGTGCGAAATTTGGAGGCATTCAACAAGGCATTAACAAATTTATATTATTATCTGAACATATTTATAACAATGATAATAGAATGCGAACGTATCTTAGTGTAGTGCCTATACATAATATAATAAAAATAGAAACATTGAAAGATATAGTAAATGAATTGTTACCAAATGAAATATTGACACATATAGAAAATTATTTATAATCTTAAAAATGGAAATAAAAATAAATAAATTATGTATAATATAAAAATGATAAAGTCAATGTTAAAAAAAGACGTTTTATATATGAATAATAATAATATGGATAGTGAAGACGAAGACTATTCATCATCACTATATGAGTATTCATTATATAACATACCAATTATAATCGCTTTAGGTAAACCAAAATATGATAAATCAGAAAAATATAATATTATATATTTTTTCATTTACTTAATAATCAATAATGAAACTGTAGCAAAAATAGGTATTTTCGAAATAGAAAAAGAAATTATGATTAATTCCATGGATGACGATGATGATGGAGATATTGATTTATCCAAAGGAAAAATAATTATTACTATTACCGAAAATCATTTACAAAAAATAATGGAGAAATATAAAAACGAAAACGAACAAATTGACGACGATTCATTGGAAAAAATAGAAAAAAAACAATTGGATAATGATGATGCTGATATAGTCGAAATAGAGGAATTACCAGATGAAAACGATATATTTAGTTTGAATATTCCAAAACAAAGGATATCAGAAATAATAGAAAAAACAGATGAAAAATTAAAAGAAGGTATATTTACAGTGGATACAACCAAAAAAATACCAGATAAAATAATAGAAAGAAATCAGTGGATTGAGAAATTTATGAACGATAAAGAATATGGCTTAATAGATAACGGAGGAAATGGAGATTGTTTTTTTTTAACATTAATAGATGCTTTTAATCAAATAGGTAAATATACAACAGTAGATAAATTAAGAGCATTATTATCGAAATATGCTACAGAAACAATGTATAATCAATATAGAATTTTGTATATGAATTTTTATAGTGAATATCAATCAAAAGAATCCGAAATTAAATTAATAAAGAAACAAATATCTCAATTAAAAACACGTATCAAAAATACATTAAATAAAAGTGAAGATAATACAATATTAGAAGAAGCGAATTTATTGGCAGAAAAATATAAAAAACTGAATATAGAAAAAAAGGAAACAATGGAATTATTAAAAGAATTCGATTTTATGGAAAATATCGATAATTTCGAAAAATTCCGTGAATTTATTTTGACTCGTGACTTTTGGGCAGATACATGGGCAGTTTCTACATTAGAGAATCATTTAAACATAAAAGTAATTATTTTATCAGAAGAATCCTATAAAAATGGTGATTTAGATTCTGTAATGAATTGTGGTCAATTAAATGATAGTGATTTGGAAAAACAAGGACAATATATACCAGATTATTATATTATCGTTTCATATACAGGAAATCATTATAAATTGATAACTTATAAAGAAAAGAGAATATTCAAATTCAATGAAATACCACATGCTATAAAGGCACTTATCATCAAAAAATGTATGGAGAAAAATGCTGGTCCATATTATTTAATACAAGATTTTCGTAATATGAAAACATCTCTAGGATTAGACGCAAATGAGGGAGAACCTATTGAAAATGAAGATGAATATTTAAACGCAGAATTATATGATAAAGAAATAGTATTTATGTTTCATTCAAATTCAAATCATACACCATTACCAGGAAAAGGTTCTGGTGAAAAAATTCCAGATGAAAAGATGTCCGATTTTATACGTTTAAATAAAATAAGCGATTGGCGTAGAAAATTAGACGATTCATGGGAAGTACCATTTACAGTCGATGGACATCGTTGGCAAACAGTAGAACATTATTATTTAGGTTCTCAATTCAAGAAAGGGTTCCCAGATTTTTATTTGAAATTTGCGTTAGATAATCCAAATCGTGATAAAGATATCAATAGTGATATAGCTACGGATATAACTATTGCTCGTATAGCTGGAGGAAAAACGGGTAAGACAAAAGATAGAATATTACGTGATAAGAGTATTCGTATAGATAATGATTTCTTTGAAATAGGAGTAAATACACGTAGTGAAGAAGAACGAAAAACGGCTATAGCTGCTAAATTTAATCAAAATTTAGATTTGAAAAATATGTTATTAGAAACAAAAAATGCCAAATTAGTTCATTTTGTAAGAGGTCGAGAACCTGAAACGGATAATTTACTAATGAATTTGAGAAAAGAATTGAGAACCGGATAATTATATAATTTCATGAATTGACATACGTAATGTTTTCAATTCAAACTTATCGGCATTTCTTAGTGATTTAGAAAGTTTTTTTTGTGTTTTATGAAACCAGGATAACATACCATTAACAGCATTGATAAATTCCGGACTTTTATAATGTTCTCGAATAAATAAAAAATATTCATACATATTATTTTCAACAAGATGAGGTTGCTTATTGAAATTAATAATACCAGAACTGTTATGATTGGCACACCATTCAATAAATTCATTCATATGGAACATATAGATACATTTTAAAATATAATATGATAATACATGTGTGCCCTCTTTGTAATTAGAATCACGTTTATATTTACAATGTAGTTCATATAAATCAGTATATTCTAAATCGAAGAATTTGAGAACCTTGGCACATTGAAATACAGAAAACGTCTGTTCAATTATAAGTAATTTTTCGCAGTGTTTAATCATTTTATTTGTATGTTCAATCGTAATGTTCTCAATATCATCATAATTTTTATAGGAAACAAAAGAAATAATTAAGGAGTTTATAATTTCTGCCCACATTTCACAATAAGTTTCGAATAACCGAACATCTGAATTTACAGGGAAAATAGATAATACATGTTTATCAATTTTGGTTTGGTCAAATTCAGAAAAATCTAGACCCATACAATGAAAAGTTTCATGAATGAGAACTTTGAACCATTCTTCTTGTCGATAAATATTTATTTCAGTAATAGTTTTACAAGAAGTAGTAAAAGCAGTATTCGCGTGATTTTCGTCAATATAGTACCCAGATGTAGGCAAATATTTTTTTAGAGGTGTTAAATATAAATAAATATTAATTTTATGAGAACATTTATTAGGAGCAAACTTACATGCTAAATATAACCAAATATATACTAATTTAATGGATTTATCGAAATAGTTCTCGATATTGGGTAAATTATTAGGGGCAATAAATGATACCTGAAATTCTCTATCTTTAATTTTAATGGTATAGATACAGCAAATTTTATTCATGTTCTCAATTTCACGTTTGATATTATCTTTACAATAGTTATAATTATAACCTCTGGGGAAAACATCATCATTACCAATAGGTATCCATTGTGATTTAATATCTGTTTTTTTATATTCAATACTACCGAAAGCGATTGTTTTCAATAATTGTTCTAATGAATGTTTTGATTTATTTGAGAACCTGAGTCCAGATACATTATGAGGAAATTTTTTATTAATAAATTTATTCAAATGGGTAGAGTCATTTGTTGTATAAAAAGACATGACTATCTCTTGATTTATATATAATTAGATTTTTCTATATAGTATATAGAGCATTTCTAAATTTCAAAAAATTGACAATTTATAATTTGAATTTGCATTATTGTAAATAAAACTATAAAAATGGGAATCCGTTATTTAAATCGATTTTTGTTAGATAAATGTACTCGTAAGTCAATCCATAAAATACATTTACGATTTTTGGAAAATAAAACAATAGTGATTGATACTAGTATTTATTTATATAAATTTGTGAATGAAAATGCGTTATTGGAGAACATGTATTTATTTATATCAATATTGAAAAAATACAAAATAAAACCAATATTTATATTTGACGGAAAACCACCAATAGAAAAAAAAGAATTATTAATAAAACGATGTATTGAAAAGAAAAATGCGGAAGAAAAATATATGAATTTAAAATCAATTATATCCGATATGTCAATTAATAATATGACAGAAGACGAAAAAAAAGAACTAATGCTAGAATTGGAAAATTTGAAAAGACAATTTACTAGAATTACAGATAACGATATTAATCAAGTCAAACAATTGATGGACGCTTATGGAGTAGTTTATTATGATGCCCCATCAGAGGCAGACCAACTATGTGCTTATTTAGTAAATAAAGAAAAGGCTTGGGGGTGTGTTAGTGATGATATGGATATGTTCTTATATGGTTGTTCTTATGTAATAAGAAACATAAGTTTAACAAATCATACAGCAATGTTATATGATACAGTATCAATATTAGAAGAATTAGAAATGTCCAAGAAAAATTTCATAGAAATAATGGTTTTATCAGGAACAGACTATAATATAAAAACAAATACATCGTTATTACAGACGATTAAGTTATACCATGAATATAATAAGTATGCGGATGTTTGTACAAAAAGTGAATTAAAACCGTTAGAATTTTATGTTTGGTTAGTAAAAAATACAAGTTATATAGAAAATTTTAAAAAATTATTACATACATATCAGATGTTCCAAATAAATTATGAAATTGATTTGGAAAAATGGAATAATATAGAAATCCAGGAAAAACCTGTCAATATGGATGCGATAAAAAACATCATGGGGAACGAGGGATTTGTGTTTTCGAATCTACACAAATGTTTTCATGCCGATATATTATAAAAATATTGTATTAATGTTGTATAATTTTTCATATCTATTTCCCGATGATTATAAATCCATTCGGTTTTGTTGCGAATATGAAAAATTTTTTCATTGATTGCGCTCACATCAATCAAACTTTCACAATCGTATCTTTCTAATGTGTCAAAATAATTGTTATGAAATCGTTTAATTATATTGGTAATCGCTACATCGTCTGGTTGTAGCCGAATTTCTTCAGATATACAGTTTTCGTCAATAACATGTCTAAGTATATTTTTTGTGATATCATTGGATATAATAAATCCCGCACCAGATATAAATCCGATACCTTCTCTAAATAGATTTTGTTTAGCAGCTACATACTGAGTAGTAGGTTGGTTTTCTAAGAATGACAATAATCTAGGTATATGAATGAAAGATGATAGATTTGTTCTCAATAAATAAGAATAATCGAAGTTTTTATCACAGATATTCATACCAGCAATGGTTTTATATAAAATGCCGGGTTCATACCATTCCTCAAACCGGTATGTAATAGAATCATTATCAACAATAATATCATAATTGATGGTAGGGTCGGAATATAGAAAAAAAGACCGAACATCTGGGAAAATATTCATGTATTTTTGCCAACAGTCTTTGAAATGGTCATAATGAGAGTTATGAGAAGCGATAATTAATATAATTAATTTATACTCATGACCATTTTCAATCGAGTCAATAAATTCTTTAGTATATTCAATCGATTCCATAGGAATAACTGTCGTCATATTATTTTATTTTGATATAATAAAATATTTTTATATCAAATTAGTAGTAATTATACATAATAAAAACACAACTATATAAGCGATGCTAAATAACAACCTTTATAGTCTTCAATGCCAGTATGAGTTAGATTGATAGAAACATCAACATAAATTTCTCCACCCATTTTACTCCATCTATGGCAAAATAACCAATCTTCTGAAAAATAATGACCTTCTTCAACACCACAATCAAACAAAGCATAAGCATATTCATTTTCATCTTTACTTAAAAACCCAACATCATCTACATATTTGGTGGAGGGAAATGCCATTGACATTTTTTCAATTAGAGGACGTTTAATCATCATAAAACCAGTAGCAATATGTTTTACCTTTGCTAAGTTTTGGTCAATACTTAATGTACTATTCAAGTAATTAATATTATATTTTAATAAACGATATTGTAACATACTTTCATCATCAATCATATCTTTGAATTGAGATTGATTTTTCTTTTGTAACCAAGACTGAATAACATTAGAATTATAAGGATTCGTTGAATCTTTTAATAAATCAGTCCAATTATAATTTTTTAATGGATAAATGCCACCGACCAATGGTTTATCGGCTATTAATAGTTTTATAATATCAATAGGATTCCAAGCGAGGTCATTATCAATAAACATAATATGTGTCATTTCCTTGTCAGCCATAGCACGTGCTACAAGATTATTTCTAGCTCTAGAAACTAAACTATCATTTTTACAAAATTCGACTCTTAGTTTTATTCCATATTTTCGGAATACCTCCACAGTACTCATTAGCGAATGAACGTAATTAACATAGCATAAACTAGCGAAACATGGAGTTAATAAATATACACAAGGTTTTTTTTTAGATAAATATTCTTTTATTCTTTCGTCAAATGGAGAACTTTTATCAACGTCCGCGTTTTTTAATCCATTATTACCAAGTGATGTTTGATTATTATTTGAAAATAATTCTTTATCATCATCAATAATATTAAAATCAATGTTATCTAGACCAGACATGTATATAAATAATAAATAATTATTATTTATATAGTTTTCGTGTGAATATATGTAGTATAATAAATGTTTTTCATTATAGAAAAATATTTATACTGGTTTTCAGATTTACTTTTTTTATGGTTTTATTGATATGATTTTATATTTTTAAGGGATTTTTTATTTTGCTCTTTTTATATTTTTGATATTGTTTTGTTTTGTTTTGTTTTGTTTTGTTTTGTTTTGATTTTTATAAAATCTAAGCAGTGGCAACAGCTTCGGTTTTAATGAAGTGGTGCTTCATGTATCTTTGAAGATTGAAATAGGTAAGTTCGTCTTCCTTACTTAATCTAAGAAGTTTACTTAGCTTTTCATCAGCATTGATTTTGCGACCGTTTTTCTTATCTTGAAGATCGTGGGCAGTGATGTAAGCGTTGATTTCCTTACTGACATCAGTACGAGCCATTTCAGTACCAATTGTCTTACCTAAGAACTCAGCAAGTTCGTTACTGATAAGGGTTGGCTTAACGAATCCAGATGGCTTTCTGTTGCCATTGTTTCTGCGCTTCTTGGATGAAGCCTTTTGTGCGATTTTGACTTCCTTGTTGACTGATTTCTCAAGGGTCTTGAAATCGTTTCTGATAGTGTTGAAAACACTACCAAGTTGTTGTAACTTGGCACCAAACTCAGTCAACTTGGATGATACAAGAGAGACATCTGATACTGGAACTACAGGGGCAGTAGCGGCATCGACAACTGGTGCTGCTGGAGCAACAGGGGCGGCCTCAGCCTTTGGCTTCTTGGCACGAGGCTTTGTGGCAGCAGCAGCGACAGGGGCAGCTGGCTTTGATTCAACAACAGGGGCAGGAGCACTTTGAGTTTTTTCAGCGGATTTAACAGTTCTAACCATCTTGGCTATTATACAATATAGTATGTTACGTTTTTAAGTAATTTTATCGATAAATATATTTATTTTATTAATAATATGTTTTTAACACTCGATAATAGATAATAATATTTTACAAAATATAAATATTATGTAAAATTATGTAAAAATTAATAAACGATAGATTCATATAACCATGGCATTGCTTGTCTAGCATCACGAGATACTACTGTTAATGCGGTTAGTGCGTGAAAAGCCCCTAATTTACGATGTTCTTCATCGATTCCTGTATAAATCAAGTTTTCAAAAATAGTAAGACAACCGTTTTGAATCCTTTCATGTGATATAGAATCGTTCGTAAAAAAAGTTCTAGGTATTATTTCAGTAAAAGGACTTCCTAATAAACAAATTTTACTTTTTACCGAATAAGATAATTGACCTCTGGAGTTCCAAATATCTAAAATACATCTATACAAACGAATATATTGTGTAACGTCTAATGTCGAGAACCAAGCACTATTAGTATAGTTTCCCAAATGGTCAAATTCGATAAATAATTCTGTAATTCGTTGTTCAATGGTTTTTTCTCTAATAATACGTATTTTTTCTTTTAATTCACGAATCAAATTTCCATAATTATTTGTATTTATGTGATTATAATATCTCATAGCCGAATTATTATTATTGAGAATTTCTATGTTATTATTTATCATTGTATTTGGAGAATTTCTATTTGGTTCATTTTCGTTTTTAAAATCAGGATAAATGATGAAACATAATCTATATAGTTTTTTAATATTTTTTAACATATTTTTATCCAATTCTTCTCTATTATATGGATTACTAAATTTACCTTTTGTTCGAATCATTTGAATAATCGATGTAATATTGAAACCATATATAAATTGTTTATTGTCTTTATAACTAAAGAAGTTTTCGTTAGGAATTTCATTTAATGGTTCCATTGTAACAAAATCTGTATCATTAACACATAAATTACGATTTTTAAATGCTGGACCTCTTAATGAAAGCATAATTTTCACAACTAATCTTCTGAAATTTTTTTGTATAATTATAGCATTTTTAATTTGTTTAAAATGTAGCTGTAGTCTATTTATTAAAGCACTCTTATTTCCAGATATTAGTAATTTGTATTTTTTCGCTGCTTTCTTAAGTTCATCTAATTTATACTCTTTAATCGGTATTTCTTTATAAGCATAATTGACGTCGTTTATTTCGAGTGATTTTGGTTTCTGTGTCTTTGATTTTGTTCTCGAAACAGTAGGTTTTGAAATGTCATTACTTTCATATCGTTTAATCGTGTTATTTATTGACATATCGATAATAGAAAGTTCATTAATCATAGATTCTGTTGAATTTGGTATAGTTATGGCGTTTATATCGTTGATTAAATTCGATAATATTAATTGTATATTAAATTGATTATTCGACATTATATATATATATAGTTATAAAAATGTTTATATTTTTTATTAAAAATATATACAAAAAAATCGAAAAAAATATGAAAAAAATATAAATACTATAAAAACGTATTTTTTTATTATTTTCCTTATGAATTATCGTAATATATTTTTACTAATCTATAAAAAATTGATATAAAGAATTGCCTGTATATAATTCATATCTTGTGTCGGTTAATTATATAAAATGTCAAAGCAATCTACATCTACTCCAGTTGTTTTATCAGTTTCTGATTGGAATACATCAGGTATTCGTTACATGCAACCAAAAGTAAATGACCGTGGAGGAAAATCAATCAATATCATTAGTACGCAAACAAATCGTTCATTACATGTTTCAACTCCATTAATGATGACTTGGGGCATTAGTGATTATGTTGATGAAAAAACAGGTGAATCAGATGGTAAATATAGTATGTCATTGAATTTTCCAAATGGCGATTATGAAACAAAAAGTACCACAGAATTTTTGAATAAATTAAAAGCATTTGAAAATCAAATATTAGATGATGCTGTTAGAAATAGTGAAGCATGGTTTGGTGAAGAAATGTCTCGTGAAGTAGCAAAACATACATTCTTTCCATTTTTAAAATATAGTAAAGACAAACAAACAAAAAAGATTGATACAACAAAACCTCCATCTATTCGTGCTAAAGTTCCAAATTATAACAATCGTTGGGCTATCGAAATTTATGATACTAAAGGTGCTATGTTATTCCCGTGTGATAATGAAAATATGACACCAATGGATTTTGTTCCAAAGAAAAGCAACGTAGCATGTGTTTTACAATGTGGAGGTTTATGGTTTGGTGGCAAAGGTTGGGGTATTACATGGAAATTAATCCAATGTGTTGTTAAGCCTCAAGAAACACAAAGTGTTTATGGTCGTTGTCATATTCAATTATCAAGTGATGAATTACAAACTATCGAAAAGCAAGAAATAGTACCAGTATTAGAAGATGAAGAAGAATTACAAGAATCTGTTCAAGTGAAACCAGTCACAGATACATTAGTAGAAGATAGTGATGATGAGGCAGAACCCGTTAAAGAACCCGAACCAGTAGTTAAGAAGGTAGTTAAGAAAGCAGAAGCGACACCAGTACCAGTACCAGCAGCAGTAGTAGAACAAGAATCAACATCAGCAGCAGTAGAACCAGTAAAGAAGAAAGTAGTTAAGAAAAAGGCCACATAAATGATATTATAAAAATAGAGAAATATATTAGATAGTCAATTATATGTTTTTATATCTGTAAAGTATAATAAAAGTTGTAATAAAAAATATAATTAATCAAAATTATATTTTTTTATGTAATCGAATATTTATTATACAATTGTTGCTATAGGTAATTTTTTATCATTGTCGTTGTCATTATCGATATTAATATTACTATCGTCGTCTATTACACAAGAAGCCATTTCATGTAATCTATTCAAATCGGCAACTGGTAACTTAGTTGAAAATTCATCCATTATGCGAATAGAATTATTCATTTGTGTAAAAGGAATAATGTTTGATATAGTTATTACAGAATCATTAGGATTTAATTCATTATTAGATTCCTGAATATTAGATACTTGTATTCCTTTATAACAAAATAATCCATATAAAAATCTGTATAATATAAATGATACGGAACATAATAAAATGCTAATAGCAAAAACTGTTAATATATCACTAAAATAACCATTTTGTAAAAAAACCATCGTGTAAATTAATTGTACAAAAAATAGTATTATTTCTATTTTAATCAATTTTTTATTATTATAAGTAAAATAATCCTAATAATAATAAGTAATTATATAAAAGAATAATGGATTTAATTATATTGTTTAAACTATTTGTAATATTATTAATAATGAAGAATTCGGTTTTATATACATCATCTTTCAAAAATAAATTTCCATACTATTTAGTATCATTATTACAAAAACGTAATTCTATCAAAAAAACAAATTTAAATTCAATACGTATAAGAGATATAGGAAACGATAGTTGGTATAAAGAACATGAAGTCGATAATTATATTAATAATAATAAATTTATTCAGAATAAAAAATTAATTTCTATTTCACCAGGTGGTTATAAAGGATTTTATGTACTAGGTATATGTAAATATATAAAAGACCATTATAATTTAGAAAATTATATTTTTTCAGGAGCATCCGCAGGAGCATGGAATTCATTATTATTATGTTTTAATCGTGATATGAAAGAAATACAAGAACAGTTAGTAGATAATAGTATTCAAAACGCATCTAGTATTTTTGATATGGAACAAAAACTAAAATCGAAAATATTGAATAAATATACTATAAATGATTTTGATTTGAGAAGACTATTTATTGGTGTAACAACTGTAAATCAATATACATATAATACCACTATTTTTTCAGGTTTTGATAGTTTAGAAGATGCTGTAAATTGTTGTATAGCAAGTTCTCATATACCTATGGTAACAGGAGGATTAACTAATATTTATCAAAACTTTTTTTCATTCGACGGTGGTTTTAGTAAATATCCTTATTTAAATATTACAAAACCGGTTTTACATATAACACCTAGTATTTGGAATAAAAATGATACGAATAAAAATAGAAAATTAAGGATAACTGATTATACTACGTTGTTCTCAAAAAATAAATTTATATTCATTGATATGGTAAATAAAGGTTACCAAGATGCGGCAGAAAATAAAGATGAATTAGATAAAATATTTATGTCAATATAGTCGAATGAATATAACTTTCAAAACAATTTAAAAATATTTTAACAAAAATTATTATTGATGTCATATTCATTTGATATTCATTTCAAAAATAATAAAAGTTATTTATGTGAACTGGGAAAGAAATGGGATACAGATAAATCGTCTCAGTTAGAAGGTTCTGATAGAAAACATAGTCACCCGTATACTATTTTTTATAATCTATTATTTGAAAAACAAAGACATGAAAATTTGAATATAGCAGAAATCGGCATTTTAGATGGAGGTTCTATATTGATGTGGGATGAATATTTTCCAAATTCTAAAATATATGGTTTCGAATATCACGAATTTTTAATTAATAATTTTAATTCTTACTATCAAAGAGATAGAGTAATTTTATCACACATGGATATAACAAACAAGGATAGCATAATATCAAGTTTTACGAATAAAAATGTATTATATGATATAATAATAGAAGATTCAACACATGAATTTGAAGACCAAATACGTTTTATCGAAAATTCTCATACATTTATAAAACCTGGTGGAGTTTTAATAATAGAGGATGTATTAAAACATCGTAATGAACAAGATTATATTGATAGATTAAAACATGTATTACATAATTTTCAATCATTTTATTTTGTATCTATGGACCATAATAATAGATATTCAGGTAGTTGGAATAACGATAAAGTATTTGTATTAGTAAAGAACGGCGAACCATTATTTAAACAAGACAATAAATTAACTGTTGTAACAGTGGCTAGTAATATTGAAAATATGATAAAAATAAGAAAAACAATCAATTTTGATTATATAAATGAATGGATAATTGTTTATAATGGTACAGAATTAATTGATAATCCAAAAATATTTGAATATGATATAAATAAAAACAAAATAAAAGAATATATAACAACTAAATCAGATATTTGTGGAAATTCATTATATAATTACGCATTAGATAAAATAGAAAATAAAGAAACTTATGTGTATTTTTTAGATGATAATAATATTATACATGCTGATTTTTATAATATTTTGAAAATATTAGACAAAAATAAACTGTATACATTTAATGAGGAAAACCGATTATTAGGCAATGATATAAACGAATTTAAAATAGAAACCCCAATGATATTAACGCATTATAGTTTATGTAAAGATTTACGATGGAAATTAGATAATAAAAATAATGAATTCGGCGTATATATAAAAGAATGTTATGAAAAAAATAGTGAAAATTGGGTATATATTAATAATAATTTGTCTTTTTATAAATATTTATGTAAATAAAACTATCATAATAGATATTGAATAATATATATTATGTAAAAATAACAATAAATTACTGTTTTGTAAATATTGAATGAAACCCGATGTTAACATGTACATTTAATGGTATTTCAATTATTTTATAATTTTCTATGTCAATTAATATCAAATAACTATTTTCAGAATTATACCCAAAACTAATCAAATATGGTATATCATCGATTTCAGTAATAGCAGGTTCTCCACATATAAATTTATCTTTAAGAAACAGAATATGTTTTATATAAAGATTTTCACATACGACAAATCCATTGATTGTATTATTAAAAATATTACGTAATATTACCTTATTTTTATATTTGATTGGAAAATCCAAATTGAATTTTTCTAATAATTCATTTTTAATAATTTTGACTTCTTTTGTCTGCTTATTAATGGATATTTTTCTATATTTACCATTTATACTTAATTTTGAAAAATTCACATCCTCATATATGGGAGCATAAATATCAATACATTCGTCATTATCTTTCAAATCCGCATAATGAAATATGTAAAAACTCTCGTTTGAAATGAATTTATTAATAGAAAAATCCGTTTTATTTATAATATGAATATTCGTTGGTTTTTTTTTATCAAATTTTACAGGTACTCTTATATTTGTGATGTCGTCAATATGAAACGAAAAAGGCGAATCTGTTAATATAATATTATCATTTGCCATTATAAAATCATGAGTGATTGGTAAATTATCCATATAAATAGCTTTTTTATTGAGAATATCGAATGATTTATTAAGTTGAAAATAATCAATCGATTTTGTCAAAATATGATAATCTATCGTTTCTATTTTATTATTCATATATTTTGAATGACCAGAGAAATGCGACAGACCTTTTATATTCACTTTTTTAACCGTATTAATATTTTTTTTATTATAATCTATCTCTAATAAATATGGCAAATCACGTTCAAATAAAGCATACGTATTATTTTCAATAATCATTATAGCAGTATTTGCCATACCCATCATATTTGGTAATAAACCGGTTTTTTCAAGAGCCATAAATAAAAAAGTAATAACCCAATGCTTCGGTATTCTACCATTCAATTCTTCATATAATAGCTTTTCTGTTCTTACGAAATTTTTGGTATAGGTAAGTTCTCCATTATCAAAAAATATTCCTTGAATATTTCCATCTCCGGTAAAAAGATCATATAAAGTAGTTATAGTAGATGTATTTACATCTGGTCCTATCATTCCATAAAATCCATTTATTTTTTTTATTATATCACTATCACGTTTTGGTAAATTATATTCTATTTTTTTATTGATTTCTTTTTTTGATATTCTAAATGGATTTCCAAATTGTATGTTTAAAAAAAAGGTATCAGCATGTTGAAAAATCGAAAATGATAATAAAAGTAGAAATAAATAATTATATATCGAGAACATGTATTATAATATTTGTATAATATATGTTATATTTTTTATCCTCTTTATAGAAATAATGTTAAATGTACTATAATATCACTTTTTTTTGATACATCATATACGTTTTCAGTATTAATTTTACTTATACCCATATTCGAGAACACTATCGATTGTTCATCGACTAATTTTAATAGATTAACTGTAATTTTTATTTGATTTTCCTTTGTTAAATATATATCCACCGTTTTTTTATTCCATATTTCACTTATTTTGTATTCAATATATACATGTATGTTGTTTTTGTTATCGATTTCTATATTTTCATCTAAAATTGGATTACATTTTACATAAATATCACTACCAGAATTATCATATACTAATTCATGATGCCATAATGGAATACAATAGTAGTTTTTATTCACAGTAAGTCGATATAGGTTATTTTGAAATAAATCGTCTAACGTTGGATTTAATATAATACATTCATCATTTTTTATCTTTTCTGATATCATATTTTCTATCTTTATAATAAATTCTTCACTAAAATGAAAAGCCTCCTTGTATTTTTTCAAAATATCATAAATTTTTATAAGCATTGTTTTGTCTATCTTTTCTAATGTATCCAACGCACTGGATTCACATATTGATGATATACGTTGTATGATTGTATATAATAAACTATTTTGTCTATCCCTATTCAAAATATTTTTTAAAAAAGAGAACAAAACCCACTTATAACCTTTTTTGTCTATATTCGAGAACATTTGGTCATATTCGTAATTATCTTCAAATGAATCGGTTTCATTTTCTGAATCCATATAACCTTGATATTTCATTAAATATTCATAAGATTCTTGTACTTCTTGAAAACACGATATAGCATCTGGCGATTTATTTTTATCTGGATGGTATAATAATGCTTTTAATCTATATTGTCGTTTTAATTTTATTTCATCTATGTTATTGTTCTCAAATTCTATTTCTAAACATTGACATGCTTTTTTATAGTTCATTGAAATATTTAAAATTTATTTATTTTATTTATGATAGTAAACATTATTCTCTCTAAATGGTATATCGGACGATAATTATTATTATAATATTTTAAAAATAAAAAGGTATCCATTAATATTTCTGATATATCTGTTTTTGTAAGACTTTTATTATCAATAAAATGACGAAGTATATACCATAAACATTCGGTCATGTCTAAATTATATGTTAAAATATCGTATAATGTATCGCGAAATTCAGTAAATGATATATTTTGAGGATTTGATATTTCCTTGATTATATTATCAGATATAATATTGAAAACATCTTTTGGTAAATCAGGTGATATTTCGAACTGATTATTTGTACTTTCACCTGCTATTTCATCTACAATTAACGGGAAAGACCGATATTCTTTTAGATTCATAACCCCTTCTATATCAATGTTATCAGTGATAGTTTTAATTTTGTTTGTTTTGGTAACGGTATTGGTACGTTGGACAAAAATAGATGGTTTCATTTTATAATCAGTAATTCTTTGTGTAAAAGTTCGGCTTTCTTCTTTATTATTTAATAAACAGTATTGAGAAGATATTAATTCTTCTATCCTTTCTTTTGATGGACGGCCTATTCTTAATATATGACAATTATTGATTATAGGCATTGGCATGAAACTAATATGTTCAGATATTATAAAGAATTTTATTTTGATATTACTTTGTGAATGGTTATATTGTTGCATATAACTATAAAATATCTCTAATAATTCTGTGTGTATTAAATGAAAATTTTTACATAAAATTATTCCATGTTTTTCTTTTTTTACAGAAATTATATCCACTATTTGAAAAAATATTTCATGCCATAATATTTTTGAATTGCAACCTAATAGTGACATATCTATCTCATAATGAATATCGCTTATTTTATAAATATATTGTTGTTTTTCTGTTTGTGCTATTATTTTTCTATCATATTTTAATTCAGATGGACTATATTTTTTTATTATATTGAGAACTTGTGAATATTTACCAACACCAGATGGGCCATAAATAATAAGGTTCTCTACATTATGTATTCCTTTTGGAAAAGAATTCGATATTTTTGCGATTTCAGGATGTAAATTGTATTTTTCTACAGAATTAACATATTCTTCATAACTAGTTTCGTAAAATTTCATTATTAAATATGAATAGGTATATAATAATGAGAACTCGTTAGTTATTTTTATACGAATTATAAATATATATTTTATATCAAGTCTTTTTTACTTAATTTTGAGAACATATTTGATATATACACTTGATGTGATGATATACCTACGACCGATAATGATGCCATAATAATAAATATTGCCGGTAAACTCTTGTAAATGTTTGATACTGATAGCGATTTAAACAATGAATTAAAATCTATATTTATTGTATCATAAGCAAAAAACATAGCCATCAATATAATAAATGATAATGAAAATACCGCTATTATATTTCGTTTATAATTTTCGAATTTATTTTTATAACTTTTTGATAATACAATAGGTGTTCCACGTGTTTTTGTATATTTTGTTTGTAATGTTGTTATCATCGTAAAAATTAATATAAATGATATAAAATGGAATACTAATGCTACCAATATCGATATAAATGATATATTTATAGCTAGATTAGTTCTCATTTTTTCATTTATTAAATTAAATATATCTTTTGAAATGAATAATGAAAATGCTGTATGTATTACAAACAGTAAACCAAACCCTACTATCTCGGTATATTTGACATTTATATATACAAAACATACTATATATAGTATAAAAAAAGCAATATAATTCAATATTGGAAAGCAATCTTTCGATGTTAATTTATTGAATATTTCTATTTTTGGTAACCAATCTGGGTTTTTAAAAATTGTTTTTTTTGTTGTATCCATTTATATATTCGTGATATTTTTATTTTTCATATTTGTATATTATACGTATCACATAACCAGTTAATTAATACTTCTTTCTCACATGTTAAATAACCTTCGGGGAATTTTTTTATATTTAAAAATTGTGGCTTTTTCATTTCTTGGGTTTTATAATATACATATGGACCATATTGCCCTCTACGAATACTCATATATTCATTCAATTGTCTAAGTATATTTTTCCCTACTGTATTTTCTTTTTCTAAAAATTGTTCTATATCTGTTAATGTTATTTCACATAATGGCTTTTTTATTTCTTTGATACTTTCTTTTTTATCTCCCCACTCGACATATGGACCATATCTTCCATTTTTTATAAATAAATCCTGTTCTTGATATTTACCTAATAAATTTGTTTTTAATTCTAATAATTCATCTAATGAATATCCCCCTTGTTTTAATTTTTCTAAATCTATTTCCATTTCTTTTTTTACATTCATATATTCAAATGTACCGTCGTCTAATTTATGTCGTATAGATGGACCGTATTTTTCAAAAATAAAATCGTGATTATCATCTATTTTAAAACATTGTTTTTGAATATTTTTTATTGGTGTTGATAATTCTTTTATTTCATTATAACATGATTTACATATCTGCGACCATTCAGTGATGATTCCAGATGATATAGTATCTAATTGGTCTTCCATATTTTTTGTATATTCATATGAGAACAATTGTTGATAATATTGTAGTAGAAATTCAATGGTTAATATACCAATTGGCTGTATAACCAATTTATTTTTTTCATTTCCGAATATTTTTTCTTTTACGGTTTCGAGTATATTAACACCAGATAATATGTATTCTTTACATTCTACTTTTTCACCATTTAAATCTGTTCTCAATACATATCCTCTTTCTTGTATTGTTTCTACTATCATGGCAAATGTAGATGGCCTTCCAATGCCCATTTCTTCTAATTTACTGATTAAACTTGCCTCTGTATAGTGTTGGTGTTTATTTCGAACGACTATCGTACTATTAATTCGTTGATATGTTATATTTTTTTGGTTGGATTGTATTGATTGGAAAAACAATAACAACGATGATTGAGAACTTTGATTATCAGTTAATTCGTTTTTGGTTGTTCTCTCCTCTACTTTTTTCCAACCTAGAAAAACTGGTATTTCAATTTCATATAAATAATTATAATTCAATGGAGCAGAAATTTTTATTGGGATAATATTATATCTAGCGTCCGACATACAACTCGCTAATGTATTTTTCCAAATTAGTTTATATATAGCATTCATTCGTCTATCTTCACAATTCGGAATAGCGTATGTTTCTATATATGTAACACGAATTGCCTCGTGTGGATTAGAGGAATCCTTATTTTCTAATTTATCTAAATTACCTAAATAATCATTCGTTTTCCATTCATCTACTATGTATTTCTTTGCTTTTTCTAAAAAGGTTGATGAATATAATGTACTATCGGTTCTCATATATGTAATAAAACCATTTTGATATAATTGCTGACATATATTCATAGTATCTTTTGGAGAAATATGTAACATACTATTTGACGTCTGTAGTAATCTAGATGTATTAAATGGTTTTGGAGCGGATTTTATGGATTCTTTTTGAGAACATATTGAAAGTTTATGTTCAAAAGATTTGGTTTTTTCTAAGAAATCGAGAACATCTGGTTGTTTTTCGAATTCATTATTTAATGTAAATTCGATATTTTTTGAAAAAAATGTTCCCGTTATTTTGTGTCGCATCTCAATTCCAGCATTTTTATTTTTTTCATTATCATATACTAACCTCAATGCCGGTGTTTGACATCTACCTGCTGATAGAGAATTCGATTTGTTATTATATAAATATTTCCATAAATATGGAGAAATCTTATATCCAACTATAACATCGAGAACCTGTCTTGCGTGTTGGGCATGAACTATATCCATATTAACAGTCGTAGGTTCTTTAACAGCATTACAAATTGCCGTTTTTGTTATTTCATGGAAAATAATGCGTTTTGTGGTTTCTACTGGTAAATCGAATAATTTACATATATGCCATGCGATTGCTTCACCTTCGCGGTCATCATCCGTTGCTAATATTATATTATTCTTTGAAAAATTTTCAATAATGGTTCTCATAAATTCAATATGATTCTTTTTTTCTTCGATTATCGAGAACATTGGTTCAAAATTACCCTTTGTATCTATCGAATTTAAACCATCTATTGTGCGTATATGTCCTTTTGATGCTATACAACAATAATCTTCTCCCAGAAAATGCTCTATTTTTGTACATTTAGATGGAGATTCTACGATTATTAGATATTGTGCGTTGACGTTTATGGTTGGTGGTTTTTTCGTAGTTCCACTTTTTTTATACCCGTGAATATTTAAAATGGGACGCTCCTTAGGAGCGTCATTTGAAATAGTAACTGGTAACTTAGTCGAAGAATTAAATGGTATCCCATTTGAATTCTTCGACGGTGTATAATTTACGAAAGGCTTTTTGAAGAATTTTTTTGGAGGCATCGAGAACCTGTGTATTCTAATATTATTATATATATTTGTGTTTATATGAATTATTAAATTGTAAAATTGAATTAGAAATAATATAATAATACTATTTGTATAAAAACATGAATATTAAAATTATTATCAATGACCGTACTTATAATGATTGGTATTTTACTAATATCGATGATAATAAAGAAGTACCAAAAGATACATACCCGGTTTTATTAAAAATAAATCCATTGGAACAAAAATTGTTCAGTCGAGATATTATAAGAATCGAAGAAAATGAAACTATTAACGTTGTCCATTCATATATAAAATCGAGTAATACTTTTGCTGGTGTTTTGGTTCTAGAAGGAAATAAAACATACGGCAGAACGCCAAATAAAAAACGATTATTATATAAATGTATTCCTGATGATAAACATTTACCTGCGTTTTTAATACCTTATGAAGTAAAAATAGGGTTCTCGAAAGTCCAAAAAAATAAATATGTTGTATTTAAATTCGATAATTGGAACGGTAAACATCCTTATGGTATATTATCAGAAACATTAGGTGATATCGATTCGTTAGAAGTATTCTATGAATATCAATTGTATTGTAAAAGTCTCCATATTTCCATAAACGATTTTACAAATAAAACCAAGAAAAATTTAAATGAAAAAACCAATGATGAATATATTAATCAAATATTTAAAAATCCAAATTATAATATAGAAGATAGGAGAGAACAATATATTTTTACGATTGACCCTATTAATAGTTGTGATTTTGATGATGGGTTTAGTATTCAACCCGTCCAAATAAACGACACACAACTTTGGAAAGTAAGTATTTATATAGCAAATGTATATTTTTGGTTAGAAACCTTGGATTTATGGAATTCTTTTACCAAAAGGGTATCTACTATCTATTTACCTGATAAAAGACGTCCTATGTTACCAACAATACTTTCTGATATGTTATGTAGTCTTGAACAGAAACAACAACGGTTCGCATTGGCAATGGATTTTTATATAGATGAATATGGAGAACTATATACTGAAATTCCTATACAATATAAAAATGTATTGATTTGTGTTTCAAAAAACTATGTTTATGAAGATTATTCGATGATAAACAATGATAAATATTATAAAAATTTATTTGATATAACTATGAAAATGGATGGAAGCATTCGAAATAGTCATGATTTAGTTTCATATTGGATGATTTTTATGAATAAACATACAGGGTTTTTAATGGCAAATGATAAAATAGGTATTTTTAGAGCCGCCGCGTTTTTGAATGTAGATTTAAGAAATGACGTATTATCAAATCGCGATTTAAACGATGATACGAAACGAGTTATACGTTCATGGAATAATACAAGTGGTCAATATATATTATATTCTGAACATGCGAACCTTAGTCATAATTTGATGTTTATTAATAAAAAAAATAATTCGAATGGTGATAGAACCATGAATTCTTATATACATATTACAAGTCCAATTAGAAGACTAATAGATTTATTGAATCAAATGATTTTATTAAAGCATTATTCGTTGATTAATACGATGAGTTCATCCGCAAATGAATTTTTAATATATTGGATAAGTCAATTAGCCTATATTAATACTAGCATGCGCGCTATTCGGAAAATACAGACCGATTGTGAGTTAATAACGAGATGTTTTCATAATCCAGAGATTATGGATTCAATATATAAAGGAGTTATATTTGATAAAGTCCATAAAAACAATGGCACTATTTCGTATATGGTTTTTTTAGAAGATATAAAAATATTATCTAGAATTACAACCAAAAATGATATGGAAAATTATTCGATACAAGATTTTAAATTATTTCTTTTTGAAGATGAAGATAAATTAAAGAAAAAAATACGATTACAAATAGTATAAAAACATTTTTGTACAAATATCATATGAGACAAAACACCGCGTTATTAATAATATTATTGAAAGTTACCAATATTTTTTTAATTTGCACTTTTATGAGTAAATAATCATCATGTAATAAACATATTAAATAGTATGTTTTATAATATATTATCTAATGTCATTATTATCAAAGTTATTTCACTATGTGTTATTAACGAAAACCAAATATAGAATAGATGAATCTCATGGATTATCACATAGTATGAATGTTTTGAATTTTGCCAATGCCATATACGAAAATGAATTACCAAAAAATCCTACTTTGGAGAAATATGAAAAAACAATTTATGTATCCGCAATACTTCATGATATGTGTGATAAAAAATACATGAATCAAACACATGGATTATTAGAAATAAATAATTTTTTAGAAGATAAAATGACTAATGATGAGATTACTTTTACTACAAATATCATAAATACAATGTCTTATTCTACTGTTAAAAAAAACGGATTTCCTGATTTGGGCAAATATCAATATGCCTATCATGTTGTTAGAGAAGCAGATTTATTAACAGCATATGACTTTGATAGATGTATGATATATAATATGTATAGAATGGGAGGTAATTTACAAGATTCATATGATAATTCTTTACATTTATTTGAGAATAGGGTTTGGAAACATAATGAAGATGGATTGTTTTTAACGAATTATTCGAAAGAACATTATTTGGATTTACATAATATGTCTATAAAACGATGTGATTTTTGGAAAAAAATGCTAAAAAAAACCATGTAATATTTTTTGTATTCTTGTATAAAAACTAAATATCATCAATATCAATTTCTTCATTATTATCCAATACAAATTCTTCTTCGTGTTTTTTATTTTTGTTTATTTTTATATTCGTTTCTTCTTCCTCTGAATCATCATCAATATCATTTGTAAATAAAACATCATCGTTATTATCCACAGCGGTTGTATTAAAATTTCCTAATATTCTTTTTTTTATTAGATTTGTTATGTCAATTCGAGGATTTTGTAATAATATATCAATTTCATTTTCATTATAGATAGATAATATGTCACTGTTTTTTACTGGTTTTTCCCAGTCATGTAGCCCAATCAATACAATCGAATTAATTGAAATTATATTATGACGTTTTTGTCTTCCACGAAATTTATTACGTATTATAGCAGAATATTGATGATTATCATTTGTGAAAACCTCACAGCGACCATTCCCTAACATTTTAGTAACTACTGCGAATACTTCTAATTCACATTCGGGTAAACGTAGTAAATTATTCCCTTTTGTTTGATGTTTTCTAGCCAAACCTTTAGTACCAGTGCCGCCAGTTGTGTTCTTTACCATTTTAGAATTGTGTTATATTAGATTAATGTATATATATATTAATAAATTTAGATAATTTAATTCCGTCAATTTTTTATTATATGTTTATTTAATAATGTAAAATAAACATATATTTTATAATATATAATAATGGAAAAATTTGAAGAATTGGATATACAAGATATTGATAATAATATTCCGGAATTAGTAGATGAAACTGAAAATAAAATTGAATATGATATTGTTGATGTTGCTGCTGTTGCTGCTCTTGTTGTTGATAATGATATTGTTGATGATGATATTGTTCCTTTAGAATTTTTATTGGAAATTCAAGAGATATCAGGAAAAAATATAGCACAGAATTACGTTGATGATTTGAGTTTAAAATTTGAAAAACTTAAATTAAGATATGATTTTGAAGTAGTTCCAAATGATGATGATGAAATAAAATTAAATAAATATATAGGCGGTAGTGATTTGACATTCCCATATAATTATTTTGATTCATTTGCTAACAGTATCAAAAGAGTTTTTAATAAAAACAGTCAAAGTCTCTATAAAAATAAAAATTATATTTTAAATTTATTCGAAAAGAATTCAAAAGAAAAATCAGAATTGGCAGTTGAAGAAGAAAAACCAATAGAGACTGTAACAATAGATAATAATGACAAAAAAAAATCAACCCTTGTTTTGCCCAAACAATATACTGGATTGATTAAAATTTACTTAACAATATATGATAAATCAAATATGTCAAGTAAATCTGTTGGTAGAATTTATGATTTAAATAAATGGTTAGAGAATAAAATAAGAGTATAGTATAGTATAAAAATTAATAGAAAGAGATATTATCGTTTAGAAGACAGCCGATAGGAATGTGAGAATGAAAGTCATAAATAACATTAGAATCATCGACAAGAAATTGT
>Ga0214923_10000275_pt1 | contig 78321 bp, 84 predicted proteins | sample LL1510_MetaG_FD_177993 | JGI IMG/M metagenome (GOLD analysis project Ga0214923, IMG submission 177993) | Freshwater microbial communities from Lake Lanier, Atlanta, Georgia, United States - LL-1510 | ecosystem: Environmental > Aquatic > Freshwater > Lake | place: USA: Georgia | collected...
TTCGTTGTTAGCAGTATTCTGCGATTGAATTTAATTATAATAAAAAGAGAAAATAAATTTTTCTAATTACTATAATTACTTTTTTAATAATTATAAATTTAATTTAGCATTATTTATAGAGTTTTGTTATACCATTTTGATAATCAAAACAACTTAACAACCTTTTTGATAATATCAATTTGATAATCAAAACGGTATAACAACAAGTTGGCATTTTATACTATTATAACTTAACAATAAACCACACCATATATCATAACAATTATTTAAAATTTTTAAAATACAATACCGGCAGAGCACCGAAGGTGCGTTAATATAATTATTCAATAAACCACACCATATATCATAACCTTTATTTCAATCTCTCAAAACTTTTGTTCTAATGTTTTGATACAATTATTAGTATAACAACTTAAATACATAACATAATATATTATAATACATAATGTCGTCATATATTATAACATTTAATAATAAAGAAATCTATGAGTTCTATAAATTGAACCCCAATCTTAATATCGAAACTCTTAATCTAATTCTTATAAATCTTTTAAAAGAAATGGGTACTGACTTGACAAAGACAATTAGTTCTACAGTAATTGGAGAGATTTTAAATAATGTTAGAGATATTAAAAATAATATGACTAATCTCTCAGACCAACTATCTCTTAAACTTCATGAACATAATAAATCTTTTTTAGATACAACCAAGCTTATTATTAATGCAAGTTCTTCCGAAAGTGCCGATAAAATTATTAATCTTTTTAATAGAAACACAGACGACTTTGTTAATAAAATTAATACTATTATTCCAAAAACACACCAAGAGCAAATATTAATTCTTCAAAAAACAATTCAAGATGATTTAAAAACATTTGTAAAAAGCAATTCCGGATCCGAATCTCTAAATAAAGAATTCTTAAACACTATTGAATCTAAAATCCTCGCTATTCAACAACCTATTTTCTCATTTATTCATAATAATAATGAACAAATCTCTCAAAAATTAACTAACCTAAGTGACGATAAACAGAGTAATAATAAAACTATGAGAGAATTAGATACTTATTTAAATAAATTTAATAATTCATCACAATTCAAAGGCAATATTTCTGAAATTAAACTATCAGAGGTCCTTCATAAACTTTATAAAAAAGCAACTATTACTGATTCACGTAGAGATAAAAATGCTGGAGACTTCATTCTTGAGCGTGAGAATAAGAATACAATCCTTATAGAGAATAAACGTTACGAGACACAACATGTTCCCGCAGAAGAGACTAACAAATTTTTGAGAGATTGTAAAAGTCAGAATATGAATGGCCTAATGATTAGCCAACATAGTGGATTTGCAAATAAAAATAATTTTGAAATTGATATTAATGAAAATAAGGTCTTGCTCTATATTACATATGTTGACTATAATCCAGACATTATTGAATCGGCTGTTAATCTTATAGATAATCTCTCTGAAAAAATTCAAGAACTCGAATTTATGAAAGAAACTGATGGCTTTATCATCGATAAAGCTACATTAGATAATATTAATAAGGAATATCAGGATTTTTTAACAAGCAAGCTAGTTATAATTACTAACATTAAAACAGAACACAAAAAATTAATTCATGAAATTGAAAAAAATTTGAGTTTACCAAATATTTCTCTCTATTTAAGTGGGAAATATGCATCCGTTACTAATAAAATATTTGAATGCGATGAATGTGATGCCACATTTCCAACACAAAAAGGACTGAATGGTCATAAAAATGTTCATGCTATTAAACAAGATAAATTGTCTGATGCTTCATCCGAAACCTCAGACAAACCTCTACCTAAAATGCGAAAAAATAAAAGTAAAGCATCAACTCACGAGCTTAGTATTAACACCGAATAAATTTTTCAAATAATATTTTTATTGTGATAATTTACTCTTAATAACATTTAACTATTAATTATTTATAAACTATTTTCAATCATATATTTTGAGAGATTAAATTGACTAACTTCTTGACTTCGTTCAAACTTAGTATTCATAGATTCTTGAAGAGTTTCCATTATATCTACAAATTTTAATAAGGTTGTTTCCACATCCATTTCAAGTCGTTGCTCAAAAAAAAGAGAGAATTTTAAAATTATTAATAGTAAATGGTTTCATTATACTATATATTATTATAGTATATACTTTAAATCATAACTTCAAATAACTTTAGCAAATTAAATTCGTAGTTTATTTTTCTTTTTAATTATTTTTATATAGTTAATATACATACATGCCTCCTAAGGGAAAGTCAAAATTAACAGATCTAGTTGCCGGTCCTTATGACCCACTATATAGTGCAATAAATATAAAACTTAAAGGATATAATGGACCAAAAGCATATACTCTACGAGCACAACCAAAGAAACGAAGTCGCAAAGAATCAAATTCAGATTCAGAGGATGACGTGGCAAGTAAGCCAAAAACTAGAAAAAGAAATAAATCCAAAGCCACTGATTATAGTCAATACGATGACCCAAGTTTTTTAATTCAACTTGAGCATTATATGATTGAACTAAAGCCTACCATTAATAAATTAGAACAATCTGTTTTAAGTGGCAGCGAAGAAGACAGCGAGAAGATAGAGAAGATGAAGCAAGAAATCGCCAGATTAAAAAGACTAGAACCAACCCTCAAATCAGCAATAAAACACATTAAAACTATGCTTGACAGAGAAAATTTAGAAAGTTCAAAAATGACAACAAAAATTAAACATTTAATGGAGCCAAGTGTAATAAAGGCTAGAAAAGATTTTATAATTGCTATATTCACAGGAGAAGTTACTAGTCAGTTATTAAATACACACTTAGACTCGTTGATAAGTTTATGTGAGTATGGTTTAAAATTACCGGATCAACCAGATCTAATAGATTTGTTAAGACATGAATATACTACAAAATGTAAGCCTTTACAAGCAAACGTACTAGGCAAACTAGCAACAAATATACATTTACAAGGAGCATACAAACAATTCACAACGCCACTTTTTTTTGCTCTAGAGGAGGTAGATGCGCTAGAATCAGCAAAAAGTGATTTACTTCAAGAATTCTTCAAAAATATAAGTAATAATATGCGAGCAATAACTTATGTATTTTCTGATAATTTATTTAATGTGCTAAATATACATCTGGGTTTTTGGAGAGAAAAATTTAATGATGGTCACTTATTAGTAGATGATACAGTTCAGCATTGTGCGGCAGGGATAACTATTGCAACTATTGGTAGGGCAAACGCTACTAATACAGAAACCGAGTTACCTAAAAACTCACATGATGAATATGTATGTGGGTATTGTATGCGAAAGATAGGTGCTAAAAATAAAGGTGGTCTCTTTCAAAGAAGCGGTGAAAGCGTTAGTGTTGATCATACTAATCCTGTTGGAAATGCGTGGATTAATTATAGTGATGCTGCGTTGTGCGCTCAACTAACTAATATATGTTATGACTGTAATCTTATCAAATCAGATACTTCTTTGATTGATTTTTTTTATATGATTACATCTAATAACAAACGTTTTTTTGAATCAACGTCTCTTACTGGTGGACAAGATTTAAGTCCTGAAGATTTTATAGCGAGAAAAGATTTCTTTATAAGAAATGTACTTTACGCACTACAATGCGGGGTTAATCCTATGAATGTAATGATTGAACGCGCCATTAAGTTGAAAAAATTATATGTTGACCAGGAATTAATTAAATATAATGAAATAAAATTAGCAAAAGATATAACACATATAGTAGATACAATTCCAATAATGATTGATTTATTTGACAACGCACGAGACTCTGGTGGAGGCCTAGAAGCTATTAAAACATTATTTGGTTCAATACTTGGTATTTTTACAATAATATACAGCAATCAAGACAATGCTATAGCTAATCTTGCTCTACTTATACAACGTTATGGACCAATGCCTGCGGGCAATACAGGTTCATATATAATATCACAAACTATGTTAGCCAACTTTTTTTTTAAAATGGGAAATAATTCAATAACCCATGGATTAAATATAAATTATTCAATTTATCAAACACAAGGAACTAAGTTAGCCAGAGACCTTATGGTACATTTATCTGGTTCGGGACCATTAAAAACAACAATACAATATCCAGAATTTAAAGCCTATTGTGAAAGCATTCTAGCATCTATCCGCTCGGCAACAATTAGACATCCGTATAAAGTTATAACACCAGGAATCTCAAGTGCTACATTTGCTGGACCATATCAAGGATCACCGGCTAATTCGTTTTCCGACCTAGTTGCTGCTGCGGAACAAATGGAAACAGGTGAAGGTAAAGGTAAAACAAAAAAGAAAAAATCTACAAAAAAATAATACATACAAAACATATTAAAATAAGATAAATCTACATTTTAATTTTATTTAAAAATAAACCCAAATAAAATTAAATCAACATTTTAAATTTTAATAGGTGTAATATACTTTTTTGTAAATTGTCTCCTTAGTTTCTTACTATTTCTATTTTTATTACTTTTCTTACGCTTCTTACTCTTTTTATGTTTTTTAGTTTTTAATTTTCTTCTTTTTACTCTCTCTTTTTGAACTCTCAAGTTTTGAACTCTCAACTTTTGAACTCTTAGATTTTGAACTCTTGATTTTTGAACTAATGAGGATTTTAGTACACCAATACCTTGTCCTTGGGCTTGGGTTGCTTTTTTTTGTTTTTGCTGTAAATGAATATAAAAAGAGTTTATTTCCGTATTGTTGCTTTCTTCTAGTGCCGTGGATTCTACAGCATCTAATTGAGTATCTCCAGTTGTAGTCTCGCTTTTTATTGCGTTAACAGTAATACGAATACCATCTGGATAACCAAGCATAGAAGTTTGCGAACTCTTAAAAATATCTCTAATATTACTTAGCGAAGCATTAAAATCCTTATGTGTTGGAGCAAGAGTTACATTTGAAGGATTCATAATAGCATTAGATGGTTGTCCGGATAGTTCTGTTTTCTTTTCATTAAAACTAGCAATTAAACCATCTAATATATTTTCTGTATAAAAATATGGATTATTTAAAAAATAATTTACTATATCACACGCCAACCTAGATACTAGACCACCATCCTGATATAATATGGTTTCAAGAGATTTAAAATTACCACAACATGATTCATATGAAAAATTACGCGGCCACCACGCAAAACCACCTAGATTTAATGCCGGTGCTGCTGATGCACTTAACACGTGCTCACGTATAGTCTTACCCGTATCATCAGTATAAACATTAATTGCTTCCCATTTTTCTATATATTCATTCAAATGAGATGTAGTATTTGCTATATAGTTTATTACTGCCTCTGTTGAATTTACAGCAGAAGGAACTAATGGAAATATATCACCTTGTGGACTTGATTGTTTATAGTATCCAGCAATATAAAACTTCATAATTTCATCAATTGTAAAACGTGTTGCTAGACTAATTGCATTTTTCTTTTGCCAAAGATAATTTAAATATAACCAACATTCACTATCAGCCGGAACATCGCTTAAATAAGATTCTTGCATTATTTGTGGAAATAGACCCCAAATCTTTGACCCCAATGGTGAGTTTGAAGCACAATCTCTTTGAAATTGTTTTAATTGAAGTGTTGTGTAACCAGGTCTATAATCGGTACTACAATCTATTAATGTTTTTACTCTTAATAATAGAAACCCTGCGTGTCCAGGATCTTTAGTATTTAATCCTAATTTTTCAATAGTATCTACTAAGGAACCATATGTGCTATCTGTTAGAAAAGATGGATGAATATTTGGTGATAATTTAAAATCAAAATCGCTTATTTTACTTTGAGCTACATTATATAAATTTTCTAATATTTCTGTATCAGTTTCATTTGTTTGAATAAAATATTTTACTATTATAAAACACAATTGTTCTTTAGTATTTTGTTGTTGAATTTGTTGTTGAATAGTAGTAGTTAAAATTTCTAACAATAATTGATTTATTGGCGTTAATAACTTAAATGTTTTTCTTAATATGCTCCGATAATCTATATTTTCATTTAATTCATCAAAAGACTTAGGAAACAGTTCAAAAGCGTATTTATGTGCTATATCTGATAAAAAAGTTTGTGGTTTATAAACAGGTTCTGTTGATTGTATATTCCATTTCCAATCAGGATCATCACTAATAGTTTTAGTAGTAGTATTAACTATTTTAGTAAATGAATCTATCATATTAGCAATTAAATGCGCAAAAAGTATTACTATGTTGCCTCCGGCAGCAGTAATTACCATAAAATTTTTATATTGTTCATTGGCCCAGTGTTCTTGTGATGAACCTGAACCACCACCATTCAAATAATTACAATATAAGATAAAAAGTATTGCGACTTCTGTACATTTATTACATGAAATTAAAAATTTAAGGCGAATATCTCGTTTATCTGATTTATCATCGCTAGTAGTTGCTTTTATTTTCTTTAGTTCATTTATAAACTTGATTAATGGTAAATTAATACCATGTGCCATAACTGCTTTGTTATGAGCATCGCCATGTTCATTATTGAAACTTGTGGCGGTTAAATCAAACATTTCTCCGGAAAAAAATTTTCCAGTTTTCATTGACTCAAGTTCATCCATTAACTTTCCAGTTTTTATTGGTTCAGGTTCATCCATTAACTATAATATATACTTATATATATATTAAAATTGAATTTATAGATTATTAGTTTATTAGTTTATTAATTTATATAAAAGAAGTTACTAATATGTCATATTCCAGTGTTATTAAATTTATTAATACTATTAATAATTGTATAGTTAATGAAAAAATTATTATACCTGAAAATAATCATAAAATTGGGTGTTTAATATGTAAAACAAAACCTTGTATAACCATTAATGACTACATTAAACGAATTTTTAAAAGCGAAATTATTGATGAAGAAAATTATGATTCTATTATTTTACATACTATAAATTTATTACAACATTTGAAAACAAAAGGAATATATTTAAATAATTATTCTTGCCATAGAATAATTTCAACATTATTAATGTTGTCAAGTAAAATTATTGACGAATACCCACATTCTAATTGGTATTGGGCAACACTATGTGGAGTTAGTTTAGAAGATATGAATATGATGGAAAGTTCAATAATTAAAATACTAGATTATAACTTACATATTGTAATTTCGCAAACACAAGTCATTAATATTTATAAAAGTATATTCTAAATTTTAGAATAGTGCGCCCAACTCTTTAAAAAACTTATAAATTATGTTATAGTTCTCTTACACACAGAAAATTAGAGAGATTATAAAATATAAAAAATAAAAAATTGAAAAATATATTTTTTATATTTTAAATTATATATCTTATAGCAACTACTAATGCCACCGCTACATATGGGAATCCCTATTTGCCCTATTTGCCCTATTACTCAACATGTTATGAAAGAACCTGTTATAGACCATGAAGGCAATACATATGAAAAATCAGCAATATTACAATGGCTTAAAACGAGCAATAGATCCCCAATAACCAGAAATGTTATTAGTGCTTCTCAACTTATTCCAAATAGAGCAGTCGTTGAAATTTGTAGCCCAAATAATAATATTCAAGACAATGTTTCTAACTGTTCAAAATGTAATAAAACTATGAAAGTTTCAAATTATAAAGGAAATAAAAACCCGTTATGTTATAATTGTAGAGATTGGGCATGTAAGCATTGTACATTTATTAATAAATCTTCACATACAGGATGTTATATGTGTGAAAATCCCCGTTAAGATTCCTTAATTATTAATTATAATATGTTATTTTTATTTTTTTCTATAAAGTAAAATTTTTTTGAAAAATGGACAAAATAAATGTCCAAATTTACATTATTAAAATACTTTATGAAATTTTCGCGAATTTACCAATTTTTCATAAACTCTTACCATTAACATTACAAAGTTTGTTTTTATTCTCTTAAAATGTCCTTACCATAAAAATAAATAGTCAAAAAAAATAGTTTAGGCATTTTTTCGGTAAGTATTTTATACTTACTAATGACTTACGATATCTTGCCAAAAAATGCCAAAATATTTTGTTGTGAAAAATGTGCCTTTAATACGAGCAACAAATTTAATTATTTGAAACATTTAGACACTCGAAAACATAAAATACTTACCAATACTTACCAAAATCTTGCCAAAAATGCCACACCATTATACGAGTGTTTATGTGGTAAAAAATATAAGCATAAGCAAAGTTTGTATGCACATAAAAAAGTATGTATGCGTAGTGCAAAACTGTGCGCACAAAGTGTTGAAAATAGCAATATTGAAAATAATAATATTGATTTGAAAGAATTAGTATGTAAAATGATGACAGAAAATAATGAAATTAAAAATATGTTGCTAAAAGAAAATCAAGAATTGCGATCACAAATCAGTGAATTAATTCCAAAAGTAGGAATGAATAATAATACTATAACAAATAGTAGTGTAACAAATAGTAGTGTAACAAATAATAAATTCAATATTCAAATATTTTTAAACGAACAATGTAAAGATGCTATAAATATGAAAGATTTTATTGAATCTATAAAAATTAGCTTACAACAATTAGATTTAATCCAAAGCAAGGGATTAGTCGAAGGGTTAACAAATGCCATATTAGAAAATATTAGCAAATTAAGTTTATATAAGCGCCCTATTCATTGTACAGATATTAAGAGAGAAACATTATACATAAAGCACGATGATATATGGGAAAAGGATAAAACAAAAGAAAGTATTAAAAAGGCAATTAAAGAATTATGTCATAAACCATACTACACATTAAAAGAATGGTTAGATAATAACCCTAATTACATGGATGATGAACAGAAACAACACTTCTTTATACAAACAACACGCTCATTGGGGAAAAAATGCGATACTTTTCATGATAAAGTAATCAAAAATATATGCTTTAATACATATATTAAAGATGTATAACAAAAATCAAGTATAACAAAAATCAAGTATAACAAAAATCAAGTATAACAAAAATCAAGTATAACAAAAATCAAGTATAACAAAAATCAAGTATAACAAAAATCAAGTATAACAAAAATCAAGTATAACAAAAATCAAGTATAACAAAAATTTTTATTTAACCAAATAATGGGTAAATAAAAATAATCGACACTGGCGAGGTTCGAACTCGCGCGAGCAATGCTCAATGGATTAGCAATCCATCCCCTTAACCACTCGGGCACAGTGTCATAAAAAACGGTAGTAGCAGGGTTCGAACCTGCGCGGGCTATGCCCAACAGATTTCAAGTCTGTCTCCTTAACCACTCGAACATACTACCCTATATGTAAAATTACATATAATATAATTGATTAATATGCTTTTAAGTTATTTTTATAAATATTTTAAAAAAGTATTAATATTCTTATGTATTAAATATAAATTCTATTAACACGATATCCAATATGAGATAATATTTCTAATGGTGAACTATTTGATAATTTAGAAATATCATAAATAGTTTGACGACAATTAACTCCATTTCCAAAAATATATACTTCATCATTTATTTTATCATTAATGTCTGCTTCAATTACAATTTGATCCATACTTATTTGTCCCAATACTTTTCTTTTTATTCCATTAATGAACACGTGTAATTTTAAAGAGGTATTCTGAGGTATTAAATCAGCCCAACCTATAGGCAAAATAGATATTTTCATTTTACAAGGTGTTATATATTCCCAATTGTATCCTATGCCCTCTCCTTTATTTACATCTTTAATTTGTATTATTTGAGTTTTAATAGTCATTGGTAGTTTTAATTTTTTATTAAGTGTAAAATTATCGGATATTCCACATATACCACTTCCGCAACGGGCTAATGTAAAATCAGAAACATCATAGTTTATACAAGCCGATGTATTTGCTATATGAACTAATGGAGGTTTTATTCCAATATTTTCTAAATCTTTTCTTAATTCTCTAAATTTTCTAAGTTGCTCATTAACAATTGGACTATTTTTTATGTTAGAACAAACCAAATGAGACATCATTCCTTCCAAATTTATTTTTGGGTTATTTATTAATAATTTAAAAATATCAAATGCTTTATTATATGGTACACCTGCTCTATTTATACCTGTATCAACAAATATGGTTACGTTAATTTTTTTATTGTTAGGTATAAGACCAATAAATTTAGTTATTATAGTTTCATCATATATTGCTATATCAATATTCAGTTTGAATGATTCCAGTATTTCGCAACCATTTATATTATACAACCAGGCTAATATACGTCCTTTGTCGCCATTTTTTCTTAACATTATTGCTTCTCCTAAAGTAGCAACACCAATATATTTTATTTTTAATTTTCTCATTATTTTTGCCATTTCTATTATTCCATGCCCGTAAGCATCTGCTTTTAATATTGGCATTATATCTGTTCCTGAAATTTTTCTTAAAAAATCAATATTATGTTTAATATCATCAATATTAATTAGTGCTGTTATATTTTTATATATTTCTGGTATATAGTTTATTTTGTTATATATTTTTTTTTTATATGTTTTTTTACAACTTTTTTTATTTGTACGCATATTATAATATAAATAATATAATATAATAACATTAAGTATGAGTTATGTATATTTTATAAAATCAACGCACGGAGCAACATACATTGGCGCAACTGTTGATTTAGACAGACGAATAAGACAGCACAATAAATTAATAAAAGGCGGAGCACACGCAACATCTATGAAAGTTGCCAATGGCGAACTATGGACCTATTATTGTTATGTAGAGAATTTTCCAAATTTTAATGAAGCATTAAAATTTGAATGGAGATGGAAACATTTATCACGACAAATTCAAAAAGAGTGCCCATCTTTAAATCCAACAGAAAAAAGATTAGAAGCACTTAAACGTTTATTAGCATTACCTAAATCAACATCAAAAGCAATTGAATATAAAGATTGGATAAAGAGTCCAAATGTTGTTTATAACTTTTAAAAAACATCTAATACAATCTTTAATTTGCTGAGCTTCTTAATTTTCTTGAGCTTCTTGAGCTTCTTAATCTTCTTATGTTTGGTAATTTCCGTGCTGTTTTTTTTATAATAGTTTTTTTGGGTAGAGTCGACATAAAAAATGGTTTTATAGTTGTTTCATTTTTTAAGCCAGGTAGCTTCCACCGCTCATTCTTGGGCACGGTATCTGGGTAATGCCCCACAGCAACGCGATCAACCAGGTGACCAATGCGTTCCTCCCGCAGTTTTTCTTGAGTCTTCATTGGAGGAACCTCAACTGGCATATATTGAGGTTTTGAACTCCACGGTAAGAAACGTCTCATTGTTTGTAACACCCTCTGTGATAAACCTCGTCCTTTTCTACCACTTCTATTTCTTTTTTTTGTATAATTAGGCATGTATATATATTATAAAGAAATTAATAAATTAATAAATAAATTAGTAAATTAATAAATTAATTAATAAATTAATAAATAAATTAGTAAATAAATAAATAAATTAGTAAATTAATAAATTTATCTCTAAAGTACAAATACTTTTTTGTTAGTGTTAAAAAAAATTGATTACATATATATTATATATATGTTATGTCCTTCGACTATAAAAAAGCAATGAATACCATTAGTATTTGCGTTCCTCGCATCCGCCTCTTCAAGTTCATGGACTACAAGTTCGTAGAGCAGGCGTTCGAAGCAGTCTATGGAAAAGACTGCGTTCGTTGTATTGGGTTCTTTCCAATGGATATAAACGGGATGCAGTTTTACAAGCTCGAAGTGACATTGGTGTGTACAACGGAGCAAGCATTGGACATGCGTTCAAAATTGAATGAGGGGCATCATGTCTTCTTAGACGTGCCGTTTTATCGGTATGTTGAAGGGACCAAGGTGGAGAAAAAGCATGTATGGAAGTGTGTGAAGTTGAGTTTTGACAGGCCACGGCAAAAAACGCAAGAAAAAGTGGAAGGCGACTATCATGAGTGGTCGCGGAAGCTTCAGTTGCTTCAGCCTGTGCCGGCAAGTGTAACAAAACTCGAGCAACTTATTCGTGAAACTGCCGAATGCGCAAGAACATGCAGAAGTAATGTAGATGATGCTCTGCTACGCGCACAGGCGCATGCCACAACACAGCACGACTGCTCGCCACAGCGTTCTCAAGAACTGGCACACTTTGAAGAGCAGTTACAGCGTCTGCGATGGCATAGCAACAGCATTGTCCATTGTCTTGGTTCGGCATGCGAACAGGTTCCACACATGAAGAGTTCTCTAGATAACATTACACGTATAACACCTAAAAACTAGAAATGCGTTAATGGGGTGGATGGGATGGGAGCATATTGTGTTTTTTTTCTATGTTTTTATAAAAAAATTGAATTCTTTTTAATTATTATTTTTATGTTTATTTTAAAAAGTAATATGAGCACTTTTGAAACGTTTAAGTGGTCGTATAGGCAAACACTGGCTATGGAAAAAGCAGATTTAGAGCAAGAAAAGAAAAAACTTGGTTATGAAAAGTTGAGCTCTGAAGAGCAACAACGTCTTGAAGCAGAGTGGGCTACTGAGAAAGTTCATCGCGAAAAGCATAAACATAACGAATTACATAATGCGCATGAAAAGCAAATTGTCCCAGTACTAACTAAATTATTGCGTATTAATGAACTGTTACATGAAGCAAAGAAATTGGCGGAGAGTTATGATGAAGCTATTGATTGTGAAACATATTACAATGATACTTTGACACCTGATAGTCGATTTTTACTAAGAACTCAATGCCTAACTTTGGTAAATTCTTTATGTTGGACATTAAATGATTGTGACAACGCACGAAACATATTGAGAGACACCCAGTTTGAGTTTCAGTTTTATCCTAGTGGTGATAGTTTGTAAAGCATAAACTCTATTTGTTGTGCCTATTTTTGTATAGTTAAAAAAAATTGATTACCATTTTTTTCTATTAACTAATAGTCTAGCAAAAATGGCACCAACTATCTACAACATCAACAAAGCGCAACTCAAAGCAAAGATTGCCGCATTTGATTATGATCACACTCTTGTGTGCCCAAAAGATGGGCGACACAAGGACATGCCTTCAAATGTTGAAGATTGGAAATGGTTGTATCCAAACATTCCAGACGAACTTAAACGTTACAACGCAGAGGGATTCAGTGTTGTGGTTTTTACAAATCAGTCCAAACCATGGAAGGTTATTCAAATTCAGTATGTCATGCAGACTCTGCAAATCCCTGTTTTCATTGTTGTTGCAAGTGACAAGTGCGATTACAAACCAAACCCTGTGTTGTATGATGTGCTGGTTGGAAGTGCTAAAGTTTCTAAAGAGCAATCGTTCTTTGTGGGAGATGCGCTTGGAAGAAAGGGGGATTGGGCAGACAGCGATAAAGTGTTTGCTCAAAACATTGGACTCAAGTGTCAAAGTCCAGAGGAGTTCTTTGCTGTTAAACAAGAACAAGAACAAGAGCAAGAAACTGTGGAAATTCCCGCAGTAAATTTGTCTGATTCCAAACAAGTCGTCATTATGGTTGGGTATCCGGGTTCGGGCAAAAGCAGTGTTGCTAAAAAGATTTGTGAAAACGAGCAGTTTGTTCTTGTTCAGGGAGATGTACATAAAACTTCCCCAAAAATGATTAAAGCAGCGTTGCCATGTGTTAAAGAGGGTAAGTCTATTGTGTTTGATGCTACAAACAGTTCTTCAAAAAAGAGGAGTGAATACATTGAGTTTGCTAAAAAGCATAACATGAAAGTAGTGTGTGTTCATATGACAACATCACTGGAGGTTTCATATAAACGCAACAAAGAAAGGGATCCAGACAACCAAGTTCCAAAAATTGCTTACAGCGTGTATACGAAGCATTTTGAAAATCCAAGTGTGGAAGAGGGGTTTGACTTGATTGTGTTGTAAATCGTGCCGCGTAAAGCATGTAAATAATAAAATTTTTTCTTTTTTCTTTTTTCTTTTTTCTTTTTTCTTTTTCTTTTTTCTTTTTTCTTTTTTCTTTCAATTAATAATTAATAATTCACATTGAACTATTAATTATTAAATGTTATACTTTTTTTAAATTATACTTTTTCAATAATCTCTCCTTTTAATAATTTTGGTTCTACATTATTTAGTATAACAAAATCTTTTTTACGCCTATTATGACTACATACGTATACTGAACTTAAGCAACTCACAATAAATAGTAATGCTAAACTATTTGCATATATATTTTGTAAAAGGCATACAATGTAATTTAAAGTGTCTGTGTCAATAATAACTTTATCTTCAAGACTGGTTACAAAAAGAGAAATTACATTTGTAGTGGTTTCATCATATATTTCTTTTATATCATCGTATGTGTCTAGCACATCATTATAAGAGTTTAAATCAATGCTAATTAATGTCTCCATATCTATATTATAATATTTTATAATATTATATTTTTATATTTTTATAATATTATTTTTATATTTTTATATTTTTTAAATTAAAATAAGAAATAAAAAACATAAAAATACTTCATAAAAGTATTATTCATCAACACAAGACACATATTTCCCCATTTTCATCACTATAGCACAACTTTTTTAATCTATAATTTTTAGATTTTAATGTAAAATTTATAGTCTTTATACAATTTATACAAGGTTTAGCATTCAATAATTTAGTGCCTTGATTATTTGTACGAAACACAACAAGACTTATAGGATTAATTTTCTCAGATTTTTTTAGACGACTTACACAATCAACTTCGGCATGAACACAATCGTTATTTTCTTTAGATGCTTTGTTATTCATATTATATTGATTATGTCCAAACGCATAAAACACACTGATACTTTAACTTAGGCGAGAACGCTACGCAACCAATTTTTGCTTTTCCATTATCTTTGTTCTCAATAGAAGCGCGCAAAGGAACATAAGTATTCAAAATATTGCGCAAAGCCATGTTTTATAGTTTATTTATATTTTACAATATATAAAACATATAAATAAACTAATCAATTTTTTTTATTGAAAAACAATTTGTTAATGATAAATGATACTTTTTATTATTGTGTTTAAAGTAATATGTATAAAAATATACTAGACTTATATCATAAATATATTACTTTTTACGTCTTATATATTTATTACTACTTTTACGTGATTTATAATGTTTGCGCAATTTTCTAGTTCTTTTTCTTTTTCTTCTTGAACCACCTCTTGGAGGACGATTTAGAGGACGATTTAGAGGACGATTTAGAGGACGATATATAATAGGTCGTTCTTTATTTGCCGCCGTCCACGTTGCTCGCCGCTCTTCTGCTCTTTCATCTATTTTATCTCTTTCATCTACCACCGTCACCGTGTTCTCGAAGAAAGGGCCATTCTGTATACTAGTATTTAATCTGTGAATGACACCTCTTAATTCTGCATCTGTAAGTTGTTTTTCATATTCATATTCCTGAAGAGCTTCTAATATTGTTTGTGGATAAACAGAAGCATATATTCTTTTGAATTCATTATCACCAGTGCGTGATGCTAAATCGATTTGCGATATTCCACTCCTTATTTCATTAATAGTTGTATCATACAACTTTGGGTATATTTTTTTAATAATAGTTAAAAATATCTTATTATATAAGTTTTTATACTCTATTATATCATCTCCCATTTATTATATATTATATTATAATATAATATATATAACAAAAAATGTTATTATTTATCAAATTATGTAATATACATTAAACTAGTACTTTTGCTAAATGGTTTACAGTTATTATTTTTAACTACTACTATAAAGTGTTGTATTGTTATTGAAAATTAAATCTAATATTTTGAAACGCATTTGGCATTGTTTGTCCTATAATTGTGTGCTCGTGTGTTACTCCATTAACAGTTTCACTAACCTTCTCAATTCTTTGTCCATTTATAAAAAATACAGACGATGAGCGCATTACATTGTTATTAAATCCTGGATTATTAAAATTTACATGAAATCCTTGCATATTTGAAAACGGATTGCCTTGATTCATATTCATATCTCTAAAAATCTGATTAAATAATTCACTTGGATCAACAAAACCTCCAAATCCATGAGGACCATTATTAAAATTATTAAATTTTTCAGGATTCATTAATAATTCATAGGCTTCTGATACTTGTTTGAATTTTTCTTCTGCGTTTTTTTTCTCTTCATCACTTAGCGTTTGTTCTTGCCTATCTGGATGATATTTTAATGCCATTTTTTTATATGCTTTTTTAATTTCTTCCGGTGAAGCATTGCCTTCTAAACCTAAAATACTTAAGCACGTATTTTTATCCATAATTTTACTATATTAATAAAATAGTTATTAATATAATTTTATGTATTATTTATTTATTATTTATTATTTATTTATTATTGTAAAATAAAAGTATAAATAACAATATTATTTAAAAAATTGAAAAACTATTTTCAAAATATTTAAAGTTATAAATATTAACTTACATATGGTTTCAATTATTAAAATGTTATTTGGTTATAAAAATCCAAATAATTATTTGGATTTGGATTCAAATTCAGATGTAGATTTAAAATTAAAATTAGAAAATAAATTAACACATTTTAAAAATGTATTACAATTAGTTCCACAAAAAGAAGTTATAATTCGTAATCAAAATTATGATATTTCTAATGAGGTGATTTTAACAGTCATGAATTTTTGCGAAAGAAATCAAAATACATCTAAAAAATTTATTGTTTCTTTGTCAGGTGGAGTAGACTCTATGGTACTAATTAGTATTCTTAAATTTCTTGATTATGACTTAGTAGGATGTCATATTAATTATAATAATCGAGAAGAAACTAGTGATGAGCAAAACTTTTTAGAATATTGGTGTAATACTAATTCTATTAAACTATATGTTAAAAATATAGTTAATTTAAAGCGCAAAAATTCAAAACGTTCTGACTATGAATATGAATCAAAAAAAATCAGGTTCGATTTTTACAAAGAAGTTATGGAAAAAGAAGGATTAGATTGTATTTTATTAGCCCACCATAAAGATGATATTATTGAAAATATTTTTGCGAATGTATGTCGCGGACGCTATATTCTTGATTTGGCAGTTATTAAAGAACAATCCGTCATTAATAACGTAACTATTATGCGTCCATTAATTGACTTATATAAAAGTTCTATTTATGAATTTGCTTCAAGTTATGAAGTTCCGTATTTTAAAGATACAACTCCTGAGTGGAGTGTGCGAGGCAAATTTCGTAATAAAATTTATCCGCTTTTAGAAGATACATTTTCATATAATATTAAATCTAACTTGCTAGGTTTAAGTAAGCAATCATACGAATGGAACGAATTAGTAATGGGGCAAATTATTCAACCATTTTTAGAATCAATTGTTTATGAAGAAACAAAATGTGTTTTTAATGTAGAAAAATATAATACACATCCGCTATGTTTTTGGAATATTGTTTTTATGAAAGTGTTTTATTATTATAATAAAAATTGCCCATCGCGAAAGTCAATTCAAGTATTTATGAATTCTATTAAAACTAAAAATGTTTGTACTATTACATTATCTGATAAGTGTCTATGTAAAAATAAAAATAATACTATTACTATTGAATTTGATGTATAAATCTATTATTGTATTAATGTAATAATGTATAAATATAAAAATTTATTAATAATTAATAACATTGCTATTAATTAATTAATGTCTACAAGTTCTTTAAAAAGAATAAACAAAGAAATTAAAAATTTTAATGAAAAAACTTACAGCACAAATATTTTTTCACATAAGTTGCTAGAATTTTTAGGAAATCTTAGTTTAATAATTATTATTAGTAATAGTACTAGTACTAGTAATAGTACTAGTACTAGTACTAGTAATAGTAATAAAGATGAATATTTTTTACTAATTAAAAATAGTAAAAATAAAAAACTTTTAGAACTTAAATTTCCCGAATATTATCCATTTAAACCTTATAGTGTAATAAGTTATGATTCTAATGTTAAAAATAATTTCATGTGTAATGAAATTTCATATTATAAATATTTAATTAATGTTGCCAATAAAATACAAACAAAAGATAAGAATATATATAAATTTTTTTTTAAAAATTTATATTCTTTACAACCTACTTTTCTGGATTTAAGTAAAAACGATTGTTATTGTTGTAATTCTATTACATGTAGAAATATGTGGTCTCCAGCATCAACCATAAATTCAATAATTTATGAATATTTAGAAATAAGATTTATTGAAACTTATAGTTCTGAAAAGGAGTATAACTATTTATGTAATATATATAACAACTTAATTCACAATATTTTAGGCAAATTGCCTCCTGAGATCATTGAAACTATTTTAGGTAAATTTTAAAAAATTTAAATTATAATTAATATTAAATTAAACATTTAATATTAATAAATGTTATAAGCAAAGAAAATGTTTTCAGACGTAGGAAAAAAAGTATTCAAATATTTAGTAGCGTTTAAATATACTGAAAAAGAACAATTAAAAACCAAAAAAAAAGAAGTAAAAGTTAAAAAGGAAGAAGTAAAAAAAGAAGTAAAAGTTAAAAAAGAAGAACTAAAAGAACAAGTAAAAGTTAAAAAAGAAGAACTAAAAGAACAAGTAAAAGTTAAAAAAGAAGAACTAAAAGAAGAAGTTAAAAAAGAAGAACTAAAAGAAGAAGTAAAAGTATTACAATCAATAGTATTAGAAGAAGCATTAGAGACAAATATTAAAGAGTTAGAGGAAAATGGTTATACAATAATTCATAATGTGTACACAAATGAAGAAATCGAAGAATATAAGAGAGAATTTTTTGATTGGTATAAAAATACGAAAGACGTAGAGAAGTTACATCAAGTAATTCATGGAAATGGTATTTTTAAATATTTTGAAATTGGTCATCAGCGGTTTACTTGGTTAGCCCGAACAAATCCAATAATAATAAGCATTTTTAAAAAACTATGGAATTGTGATGAACTAGTTACAGGATTTGATGGATGCTGCTATTATCCAAGTGATTATAAAAAAGAGGATGTTTATTGGACCCATACTGATCAATCATCTTATAAAAAAGGACGTCATTGTTATCAATCTTTTTTAAGTCTAACTAATAACAATGAACGCACATTATTAATATACAAAGGAAGTCATTTACTTCATGAACATTATTTTAAAACTTTAAATATTGATGCTCCACGAGATTGGTGCGTTTTAGATAAAAACTATGTAAGTAATTTAGAAGATAAAAAAGTTTATGTTAAAGTTAATGCTGGTGATTTAGTTGTTTGGGATTCTAGAACATTTCATCAAAATACTTGTGGAGATTTAAATTGCAATGAAGAACGACTAGTGCAATATTTATGTTATTTACCAAAAAACAATATTAAAAATGATAAAATACAGACAGCATTAAGACATGAATATTTTGAAAAAAGATATACTACAAGTCATTGGCCTTATCCATTAACATGTGTTCCATTACAACCTTATTATAACCAAACTAATAAAATAACTATAGATTATTCTTCATTAAACAAACCAAAATTAGATGATTTAAAAGAATTAATTGAAAAATTATTATAAAACTAACGAAAAATTTTATAACAATAAATTTACTAACAATGAATTTACTAACAAGAAATTTACTTTATATGTTCAAGAAGCAATAGTTTATTCAAAATTATATCTTTGTTAATATATAATTCGTGTAATGAATGTGTAAAAATATATTTAATACATAATTGAGCAATAAATAACACAAATTCCCGCAAGTTATTTTTTGTAAATACTTTTTCGCAAAAATAATAATATAAAATACTTAATAATACAGCTTCTTCATCATTAGTATTTGTTATTTCTTTATTATTTATATAATCTATCATAATAGTATTAAAAGTTCTTTCAATAATTTTTTGATTTTTTAAAGGAACTAAGTGATGCTGATTCTTTGTAATTGGCATAATTTGTTTTTTTTGTGAAATAAATAAGATAGTTTTTTCGGGTTTTTTTTCTAAAGTTGATTTTTTTCTATTAACCATTTCGGCAATATTGGCCGGTGCCGATTTGATTCTTTTCATACGATTATATATTAATTATATTAATTATGATTATACTTAATATAATAATTTTAATACCTTTTTATCAATTTTTTTATATTAATCTACGTCTTCAATATCTGGATCTTTAGCAAAATCTTGGGGCATTCCTCCAGACATCATTTTTTCTTGAAGCGGTTTCATTGCTTCTTGGAAATTTTTTAATCTATAGTCATATTCTTCTTTTGAAGCATTTTGATTATGTTCTAACCATTTAACATTTTCATTTATAATACTTGTTAATTTTTCTTTTAGCGATTCATCAATTTGTGAGACCATTTTTTCATCACTTAATGTAGCTTTAAATTGATATACAAGATTTTCATAATTATTACGCGCTTCAATTGTTTGTTTTGCCTTAATATCGTCTTCCTTAAATCGTTCGGCATCTGCCAACATCTTGTCAATATCTTCTTTGCTTAAACGCCCTTTATCATTTGTTACTGTAATGCTATCTGATTTGCCACTCGATTTTTCACACGCCGAAACAGTTAAAATACCATTAGCATCCAAATCATAACTAATTTCAATTTGCGGAGTACCACGAGGCATAGGTGGAATCCCTTTTAATGTAAATTCACCTAATTTATTATTATCTTTAGTAAACTGGCGTTCTCCTTCAAACACCTGAACTGTGACTGCGGGTTGATTATCAGCATATGTGCTAAATGTTTGTGATTTTTTTGTAGGAATAGTGCTATTACGCTCAATAATTTTAGTCATTACACCGCCACTTGTTTCTACGCCTAGTGATAATGGTGCTACATCAAGAAGCAGTAAATCATCAATTTTACTATCTTTAACACCAGAAAGTAAGGCTGCTTGAACAGCAGCACCATAAGCAACTGCTTCATCCGGATTAATTGATTTATTTAAAGTTTTGCCATTAAAAAACTCGGTTAATTGATTTTGGATTTTGGGAATACGTGTAGAACCACCCACTAACACTACTTCATGAATTTGTGATTTACTCATTTTACTGTCTTTTAAAACTTGCTCTACAGGTTCAAATGTTTTCCTGAAAAGATCGCCGCATAGTTCTTCAAATCGTGCCCGATTCATTGTGCTTGAAAAATCAATTCCCTCAAATAAACTATCCACTTCTAATGTTGCTTGTGTAGATGCCGAAAGCGTTTTCTTTAAAGTTTCACATGCGCTCTTAAGACGACTAATTGCCCGCTTATTTTCACCTAAATCTTTTTTATGTTTTCGCCTAAATTCTTGAACAAAATGTTGAACAAGACGAGTATCAAAATCTTCTCCTCCAAGACGTGTATCACCCGCAGTTGCTTTTACTTCAAACACACCATCTTCAATACTCAATAGAGTTACATCAAAAGTACCACCACCTAAATCATAAATTAATATATGTTTTTCCGTGTTATCTTTTGTTTGTTCAAGTCCGTAGGCAATTGCGGCTGCTGTTGGTTCGTTAATAATTCGTAATACATTTAATCCAGCAATTGCTCCAGCATCTTTTGTAGATTGGCGCTGAGCATCATTAAAGTACGCAGGAACAGTAATTACAGCACTATCAACTGTTTGACCTAAATAGGCTTCCGCAGTTTCTTTCATTTTTACTAAAATCATGGATGAAATTTCTTCTGGTTGAAAATCTTTTAATTCCCCTTTATATGTTGCTTGAATAATGGGTTTATTGTTTTTATCAATTACTTTAAAAGGAAAATGCTTAATATCATTTTGTGTGCTTTGATCGCTATAAATACGCCCAATAAGTCGTTTTGCGTCAAATATAGTGTTTTCTGGATTTTGAGATGCTTGATTTTTTGCCGCGTTTCCAACTAAACGCTCACAATCTGTAAAGGCAACATAAGATGGTGTTGTCCTCATTCCTTGATCGTTAGCAATAATTTCACATTGTCCGTCTTTCCAAACACCTACACAAGAATATGTTGTGCCTAAATCAATACCAATAGCAACCATAATACTGTGAATAATCATAGTATTATTGTTTTAAATAATATTTGTAAAATATTTATTTTATAAAGAATTGTTGCTTCCCTTTTTTACTTAATAAAAAATTAAATAAACATACTAATTTATATATTAAAAAATCAACATGCTTGTTTATATTTTGTAAATCTTGATTTATTTTATATAACTTTAATGTATTGGGGTTGGTTAAATCTAGTTTTAAAGTTTCTAAATCTAAATTCTCTTTTATAGTATATTCATTATTTACTAATGTATTTTGAAGAATGCTTATAATATTATTATTGGGCAACATAGTCTTTACTTTTTATGTTATTTTATTTTCTTGCTTTTCTAGATTTTCTTGCTTTTCTATATTTTCTTGCTTTTCTAGATTTTCTAGATTTTCTTGCTTTTCTAGATTTCCTTGCTTTTCTAGTCATAGTTTTATATAACTTTATGCCTCCGGTCGCCGTCGCCCCATTATCTAACTTCGCATATGCGCCAAGTGGAAGTCGTGTTCTTTTAGCACCCGGAGCTAAAACCTGGCCCTGTTCCTTTTCCCCAAGTGGAAGAAAAGGTCTAAGTTCGCTATGAACTTGTATCTCTTGTTGAACTGGTGCATGTGGTTGATCTGGTGCCGGTAGTTGAACTGGTGCCTGTTGTAGAACTGGTGCCTGTTGTAGAACTGGTGCCTGTTGTAGAACTGATGCCTCTTGTTGTTGTGATGACCGATAAACAGGTCGAGGGGATTGCGGATCATTCAAAGGAATTATGGCAGGGTCTGTCTCGTGTTCAGGATCGGGGGCATCAGGTAAATCCCCTAAATCTCCTATACCGGCAAATGTGTCGTCGCTCATATTTAATATATATATATTTAATATATATATTAAATATTATATAATAGCTAAAATTATAATTTAATTTTATTTTTGTGTAAATAAATATTTATTTAACTATTTATATATTATTTTTATGTGTGGCGAAAATAATGTTGAAAATAAAATTACAATGTTGGAAAAACAAATAATTGAGTTACAAGAAAAATTTACTAAATTAGAAACGCTTATTCTAAATAATAATTCAAAATATTATAATACTGATTATAATACTGATTATAATATAAAAAATGAAGTAAATTTAGATAATATATCTTCTTTTAGAAGTATTTATTTTACAGAACCAAAATTGACAAGACAGAACGCATTTATGTTATTTAATAATTAATCAGGATTTTGTAGAAAATAAACTAGACCACGTCTCACGTACTTTATTAGAGAAATCGCTTATTGTAGTTTGCGCATTTTTTGTAATTTGCTCAAAATTATTACCATTACTAGCTCCATCATCAGAATTACCTCCATTGTGATGTCTTCTATTTCCTCTTCTAGTTATTCTAGTTCTTTTAACTCTTATAAATTCTTTACTTTTTCTAATTCTTTTTCTTCTAGATTTTATTGGCATTATTATAATATTATATAATATTATATTATTATAATAATAATGAAAAATAAAACAAAGACACAAAAAAACAAATTAGCAAAATATATTCAAAAAGGAGGCGTTAATTTAGCCATTCCAATTCAAACTTTAACATACAATTTATCATGGGCTTCGCAAGAAAATAAACTGCTTGGTTCTGAAGAAGATTTTGTAAGAAGATGTAATTATTTAAAAAGAAATTGTTATAAAGAGGCGTTAAATAAAATAGAAGAATTACATAACGAAATAAACTTTGATGTAATTGGTATTCAAGAAGTAGCCGACCCCGATTTAGTTACAGAAATACGTAAAAGAACAGGATTACAAGGTTGGTATAGAGGCGCAACTTGGAACAGCGAAGCAAGGGCATATTCCGGTTGTGCTATTTTTTGGAATACTGGTTTGCTCGGAACAATGGCTTCAAGTAAAACAATTAATCTTGCGCAACCAGATGATGATGGCAAATGTGATGCTAGAACTTGTTGTATAATTAATACTACTATGGATATTAACCTTATTGTTGCACATTTTCCATGGTTAAATAACAAAGACGATGTAAGTAATATAAGTAAAATTATTACTATGCATATTTCATCAAATGGACCTATTATTATTTTAGCAGACACTAACGATTCTCAAACATTAATATCACAAGAAAATCCTTTAAAAATAAAAAATAAGGAGTTGTCGCACGGATTAATGAAACAAGAAGCAAAAACTATATTAAAATCGTGTTGTTGGCATGAATCTACTCATGAAAAGTATAAACATTTAGCTGATACTGGTGATTACATATTATCAGAAAATGTAGAAAATATTAGAATTCCAATAATTAGACCAACGAATTATAAAACTGACAAAAGATTATACTCAGATCATATGCCAGTTATTGCCACTGTTATATTAAAGGTTCCTAAATTAAGTACACGAAGAATCTATGCTAGCAAGTTTAGAACGATTTATGACAAATTTAAGACACCTAAATCACGGAAATGGGTTACTGTTGTATAATAGTTCTAACTAATAAACACATAGTGCTTGAGAATGATACACAACTGATTCCGTAATATTATTCGACATCTTATAATTTATATGCGTATCTTTTACAGTAATTTTACCTTGCGCATAATCTTCCGGAAAATAGTAGTTTAAGTTTTCAATAACTTTATTTGTTCCATAATATGGGTGAATTAATTTTGAATGATTAGTAAAATTATGCCCTAATGTAATACATTTTAAACCATTAATAAACATAACATGATGATTTTCTAATACTAATGTAATCATGCTAGATGATGGAAATTTGAATGTGCTAAATAATTCACCAGGAAAACACCATGTTTCCGGTTTTCCATGTAATCCAATTTTAATAGGATGCCATGGAGTAATTAATACACCATTTATGCTTACATAATCTCTAGAACCTGATTCAATAAGTGTTTCTAATACACACAGCACTTTTGCGCCAACAATTTTATTATTTTCATCAATAGATTTAATAATATCGAATTTTTGTACATCTTTTAATAACTTAGATGTTCCATCAAACATAGCAATATTACAATATGAATCAACACAACCACCGTGTGGGTCATTATAAGATGCCATTGAAATAGGTGCTTGTGGTGCTAAATTTAAACCCCTATAAAACATGTTTCCACTATTTTGTTGAACAACTAATGATGGTGTAGGTGCTTCAAGACTATTGAAGATGTCGCTTGACTTATCTACAAGTGCTTCAAAAACTTCTCCACCAAACATACAACCTTCATCTTTAAAATTGGGTTTAATTTGTTGATTAAGAGAACGCGAAAGTTGGTCTAAATAAAATTCTCCCCAACGCCTAAAATATTTTTGGTCAATTGCCAGTTTAACTTGCCCAATATTTGCGAAGTCTCCCTTAATATTTTTGAGAAGACCATCTACAAAAGGTTGGCTAGTTGAGCATTTATTTTCTTCTAATAATTTTACTAATTCATCATAATTGGTTTGGGTGCTTAACAAATTATTAATCCTATTAGCATTAATCATTTTTCTAATATATTCGACACTTGTAGCCCTGTAAATATGACTATTTAAAGCAGGATTATTTACACAATGAGCAATAGAATCCGCATTTACACTATGTACAGATGACGTATAGGATTTTCCTTCAATAGTATATGTATAATAATAAGTAAAATCCAACTTGTCTTCAAAATTTAATACAATATTTCGTTCTTGTTGAACTTGAACTGTTCCAATATCATAAATATATTTTTGATTAATTGGGTCATAATTATAAGCAAAATCACCGACTAATAAATTATTAAATGAAGCACTATTAGTTTGTTTAGGAGTAATATGAAGTTGTAAATTCATAACTACACTACACAAGATTGTCGCAATAAAGTTACAAAACACTGTAGCAATCATATTGCCATCTGGAATATGTGCGTTTCCACCATTAGAATATTTGGCAAGATTGTATAATAAAGTTGGTTGTAAATTGTATCCAAAACCAAATGTGTAAATTGGAGTTGTAAAATTCTTAGTTTTTCTTAATCGCTTGAGCGTTTCGACTTCTCCTTGTGCTGGTGAAACATTGGGAATTCCATCTGTTAACATTAAAATAGCACTATTTCTTGATTTATCTTCACGACCATCTAAAATTTGTAATGCTTTTTCAATTGCGCCCCAAATATTTGTTTGACCTCCTGGTTTAATTGAATTAATAGAAGTCATAATTTGAACTTTATTTGTTTCTGTAGCATACATAAGAGGAGTTACAATATCAATAACATTGTCAAATTTAATAATACAAATACGTGAATGGGCATCCAATGTTTGGACAACTGTTTTTGCCGAATGATTAACAATATCTTGAATTGATAGTCCATTTTCAAGATTTTGCCCATTTCTGTCTTTGGCTTCAACTTGAGAATGCATTGAACCAGAACGGTCAATAACTAGCACAATATCTTGCGAAAGATGCCCTTCACTCAAATCTTTGGGAAAACTTTCTTTATTTACATTGAATGTTAGAAGTAGTTTGTCATTATTTTTATTAATAGCATGGTCTAAAATAATTGGTTTGCTTAGTCTATCTTGACTGGATTGAGTAGTTACACTTTGTAGTGTTTGATGATATTTATCACATAAAAATCTAAGTGCTACATTTACTTTTAAATCAGAAATTCTCATAGGTTGGCGCGTAATAGGTGATTCTTGTTTAATAGTTAAAGCACTAATAATAGCACTACGTTCATATGTATTTCCATCATTACCTTGAACAGGATCTTTCATAATACAGCAAGTAATAGGGCAAGTAATAGTTTGAACAATAGCGTCATTATTAAAGAGTTCCATCACTATATTTTGTTTAATGATTTTAGAAAAATAAAACTATTTCAATTTTTTTTACTAAAAATAACTAAAATAACTAAAATAACTAAAATAACTAAAATAACTAAAATAACAAATTTTATAAAAATTGAAATAGTTTTACTATTAATTAAATTAATAGTAAAATTAAACTAACTATTAATTTAAATATGGAAGGCACAAGCATCGAACAAACGCAAGTAAAGGAAATATATGAAGAAATTGCCGAGCATTTTGATAATACACGTTTATATAAATGGACTTGGGTAAATGATTTCTTAAATCAATTAAGAAAAGATGCTGTTGTATATGATATTGGATGTGGAAATGGGCGTAATATGGCAAATAATAACACTAAAAATCTTAATTTTATTGGAATTGATAATTGCGAAAATTTTGTTAAAATTTGTAAATCTAAAAATTTGAACGTGCTTTGCGCAAATATGATTTGTGTTCCTTTACCTTCATCAAGTGCTGACGCACTAATGTGTATTGCTGTTTTTCATCATTTAGAAAACAAAGAACATAGACTTAAAGCCTTATTAGAAATGAAGAGATTATTAAAACCTAATGGTAAAATATTATTGTCTGTATGGTCGATTAATCAACCTCCAAAAACACGGCGCAATTTTAATAATTATGGAAATAATATTGTTTTATGGAATAAATATGGAAAAATTTATGAGCGATTTTACTATATTTATAAACTTGATGAATTAAAAACATTATTTAACTTATGTGGATTAGCAATTACAAATTATGAGTTTAGTTGCGGTAATGAAATATTTACACTAATTAAAAAAGAATAAAACACATACTTTAAATCTCTCTTATTTTACAAAATTATTTACAAAAACCATAAGCATATATAGTTATAGCAATAATTCCTAATACAAATCCCAAATGAAATTTAAACTGCATTTTTTTGTAAATGTTTAACCATCCTTGAATTTGTGTTTTATCATTTAAATGTAGCAACATATAGTCGGTTTTGGGATATAATATATAAAATAAGTAGTTAGTAACAAAAGTAATACTGGCAACCATACAAATTTTGGGAATATTAGATACTTTCGTTTTTTTAGTAATAAAAAACAAAAATCTCTCTCCAAAATAAAGAGCAATAAAAGATAGTACTATTCCTAAAACGAACCCACCATAATATATATTTTTGCGCTCTTGAATTATTTTTTCATATAATACTTTTTGCTCTTGTGTTAATGTATTTGTAAATTCTTGCTTATTATTATCATTAGTACATGAAAATATAGTATAAATATTAGCAATTAAAAAAACAGACGCAAACATACACGAACCATAACAAACCATTTATATTATTAAAATATTATTTTTTATAAGTTTAATAAGTTTTATAAGTTCAATATTTAAACCCTTTTCGTTTTGAGTCAAAAATATTATATATTTTTGAATATATAATGGATTTAAATATAGAAAATTATAGTATTGAAGAAATATTTACAATATTAAATATTGATAGTAAAGTTCTTGAAAAAAATTCTCTGTCTTATGAAATTTTATATAATAAATTACAAATAAAAATAGATAAATTGCGAAATAGTGATGTTAATGAACTAAGTGAGTTATGTGAAAATAAAGCACAAATGGTAGATTTTTTTTATCAATGTTTTATTAAAGTTAATAAATTACTAGAACAAAATCAGCAAAATAGTATCATTGTTCAAGATAATCATAATATTATTAAACATAATGAAACTAAAAAAGAGGAATATTATTCAGTAAATTATAAAAGCGGAACAATAAATCCACTAACTATAAAAACATATAAAACAGTTATTGCCATTGATACACGATTTAGAGATAATTATGAGAGCACAAGTTCCAGCAATTTTATAATAACTTTGCCCATCAATTTAAAAAAAGTCTTGTCTATGCAAGTAGTAAATTATCAACTTCCTTATACAATTTATTCACTATCAAAAAAAACAGGTTCCAATTCTTTTTATGTAAATAATAGTTTAATAGAAATAATGGATGGTGGTTATGATGAAAATTCATTAATTCAAGAAATAAATAAACAATTACCAACTGATATTTCTCTCACATACAATCCAATAAATTCCAAGTTTTCTTTTAGTGGTTCTTCAATTTTTAGTTTAAACTTTGATTATTTTGAAAATAATCAAATGTGTTATAATTTGGCAAATAATATAACTAAAAACCAATTAACATTAGGTTGGATACTAGGTTTTAGAAATATTAGCACAATTAAAAATATAGTAAAAAAATATGAAGGTTCAACTAGTTACGAAGCTGAAAATTGTTATGATGGAGGAGTTAGTAATAAATATTATTTATTATCAATAGATGATTATCAAAATAATCATAATAATGCTTTTGTTTCGGCTTTCAAATATCAATCATTAACAGATAATAACATATTATGTAAAATGACAAATTCAAAAGAAGATGGAATGAAAACAATATTATATCCAAAAAGAATATATTTTGGTCCAACAAATATTAATAAACTACATATAAAAATTTATGATGAATATGGCAGAATATTAGATGTAAATAATGGCGATTTATCAATCGAATTAGAGTGCGAAATCTTATATGATTTATAGAGCATAGTAACTAGTGTAATAAGTTAATAGTCTATAAATTAATATAGACTATTAATATAGACTATTAATATAGAAATTATGCTTGGTTATAGACGCAACATTAATAATAATAATACTAGCATAACAAATAGTCAAATAACTCAAATTCTTAATGCTTTAGATGTTAATGATGTAGGTCAAACATTTTTTGAAATAATTACGCAACAACCATATAAATTTGCTAAAAATGATATTAGTCTTAATAGTTCTTCTATTATATTACGATGGAATTATGATTCTATTATGGCCAAACATGACAATAATAATATTGCCAAATTAGCCAATATTTTTGATTATACACAAAACTTACCATTTATAGATACTATTATTATAGATATTTCTGGATTTGTTGGTACATATAATAATATAAATTATAATATTTATAATTATACTTGGATAAATATTACTTCAATAACCATAAGCGGTGATTACAATGTTAGTAGTTTTAAACAATATATTTTTCAACGTGCTGACTATAACAATCCAACAAATATTAGTAATATACTTATTAATAATATTATTAACAATGCTATGCCTTTTTCAATACGAATATATGGTGAAAATTATAGTAATGACTATCCAAATATTGAAACACGCTCTTTAGTTTTTAACAATTTATCTTTTTTGAATGCTAATATTCCTAGTACTCCATTGTTTATAGAATCTAACACTTCTTATGCTTTTAACGCAAATAATATTAGTTTAACTTATTTTAATACTTTAAGCGACATATCAAATACTTCAAGTAGCGCTTATTTAACTAATTATAGTATTGATTATAGTTTAAATGATATATTGGTAAGTTCTTCGCTAGTTAAAACAAACAATGGTACTATTAATAATAGTTTTGCTTCTAATATATATTCAAACTCAAATTTTAATATAACATTAACAAATTTACTGAGTGGAGCAAGTTATAATCATCGCGTTAAAGTACGGAACAATTTTTCAAATAGTTTTTCAGACTATAGTACATTAAGTGGTTCAAAATATACACTATTGCCAAACGATGCTAATATTGGAACTTTTATTGATATGACTATTAAAGCACAATGTTATAAATCTGTAAGTACTAGTATTTTAAATAATTCGAGTATATTATATTTTAATATATCTAATGTTGGTCATAGTTTTAGATTTAACAACTCATCAATACAAGAATTTCAAATAACTCATCCTTATTTTAGTAATCAACAATTGGAATCTTATCGCTATGGTTATGGTAAATTTGTTGATAATAGTTTTAATTTGGTAACAATAAACTTGCTCATTAATAATGTTGAAAAACATAGTATTAATTATGGAGGTTTTAATACTAATCCTAATCTTAATCCTAGTATTAATCCTTACAATTATAGTAAAACTGATTATGGGAGTGATTTTATTTTAAATAATATTAATAATATTCGAGATATTTATAGTGATATTAGCAATACAGGTTTTAGATTAAAAGGATATTTACTCTTAAAAGATGAAATAACATACTCTAATATTGTAAATTATTTTGGCGATCCATCGACTAATCCATATATAATGAATTTTAATTATACACGTAGCACAAGCGTAGGTAATTCATATGGCATTAATAAAACTTATGATATATATGTTGATAATTTAGTGGCTAATCCGTCGATTTCAAATATTAGTAGTTCTATTGTTATTCAAGAGGTTATCTATAATATGGGTGTGGCCAGTGTAAAATATTTTAAATTATTATTAACCAGAATATATTCTAATATTAATTCAAATTATAAGTATATTGTAGGCGATAGAAAAATTGCTAATCTTACATCGAGTAATAATATAGTTACTTCTTTTGCCGAAGCAAATATTATATTACCACAAATAGATATATGTGCCAATGGTGTCTATAATTACGATTTATGTTATAATATTGCGTATTATCAACCAGTTAGAAATAATATTAGTTTTAATTTATTGGAAAAAGCGTATAATTTGAATGGATTTACAAGTTTAAATATTTCTTTAACAAGCAAACCTTATTGTGATTATAATAGTTTTATTAAATCTAATAATATAATTAGTTCTAGTAAATTAAATTTAAGCGCATTACATATATATGAAATTAGTAATATTGAACTTCTTGGAAGCGACTTAAATGCTATTGAATTGAAACATTATAATAACCATAGTGCAAACATAGCACCGTGTACTTTATTATATTTAGATTCAAGTTTTAATAATATTTTTGGGACATATCCAAAAAGTAGCGATTTTAGTTATAATAATCTAGACATTTCATATAACACACATGGTAATACTTCATATAATTTAAATGGCGCATTATTGACTAATAATCAAGGTTATAAATGGATTGTTTTTAAAATATATAAAAATAGTAGTGGAACTAATTCATATTTATTTAATGCTATAAGTTATAGTATTAGTACAACAAGTGATGGAAATAATATTAAATATTTGCCTTTAAAAACAATGCTCAAAAATAGTAATTTGTTTTTGAATTCAATAGTTGATAATATTTTTAATGTTACTAATAATGATGCGCTTATGTTTGGACATGCTACAACAATTAATTCTAATAAAAGATATTTTAATATAAAAATAAATTTTAATGGACTAGGTGGAATATGGACGGAAAATAGTAATTCTAATAATATTAGTTATAATAGCACTACTAATTCTATTATATATGGTTCAAATGTAAATAGTGAAGGTATTTATTGTCCAATAAATAATTTAAATGATGATTTAACGATTTATATTGGTTTAAAAGAGTTAATACTTTAAATATTACACTGATGCTTGTTGGAGTTTCATTTCTTGAATAATTACTTCTAATTCAAATGTAAATTCTTCAGTTATTGATTGGACTAAATTTCCAAAATGATCTATGATTTTAATATTAAAATCAGATAAATGAATAGGACCGTTATACTTTCTTATATTATTTTTATTATCTATATTATCTAATACTTCATATATATAATAATTATTAAGTACATTTCCCTTATATGTATTTATTTTGGCTAATATTTTATCACTTGATATATTATTTTTTAAAAATAAATGGTGCGTTTCAATAATAGTGCTTATATTTTCTTTAAAACAAAAAAATATTGGATTATTTAGTGTGCAATATGTTTTAGGTGATATTATTTTATAGTTAGTATTTGGATTACCACTTGTATCGGGATTATAATTCGTGTCAAATCCTAATATTGTTGCTAATGAATATGGTTGAACATAATTTGTTGTAAAATCTATTTCATAATGTTTAAAATTATTAATATAATCACTAGATGTATAACTTGAACTTAAATCAAACATACAGTGCTTAGTATTTTTATTGATTGAAAAAGTAAGCGCATTAATAAATTTTGAAGCAACAAGATTTTTACCTTCATAAGTATCTTGTGTAAATATATCCAATATTTCTCCACTTAAAGTAATAGTTAAATTTTTAAACTTATTGTTCAAAAAAGTTTCCATTTCTGTACTATCTTCATAATATCCGTTATCTATTGTTATTGAACAACTAAAACTATTTACATATGATATATCAAAATTGTTAATATTAATGTAATCAAATTTTTTTATTATAAAAGTATTGTTTGCTTTTGAAGTATGTATTAAAAATGGTTTTCTTATGTTTATTGCTGTTAATTTACATTGAATAACATTATTAAGCGAATTTGTTAATTGTATTTTACAATCTGTTGATACAGAACCAATAACGTTTTTATCAATTCTAAAAAAAGTATTAAAATATAAATTTTTATATATTTCATATTTTTCTATAATTGCTCCTGTGCCTGTTTCGGTTGGTTTATATTTTGAATAATCTACAAATGATTCTTTAATAGTGTCGCGCGTTGTTAATATTTCATTTGTGACATTTGTTTTCTTTTCTTGTGTGTTGGTGTTGTTTTCTTCATCTTCATCTTCGTCTTCGTTTTCGTAGTTTTCGGTAATAGCATTAATAAAACTATGATTAGTACTAGTTACTTCAATATTATTATTGGCATTAGCATGTAAATACTTATCTAAATTATTATTTGACAAATGGTTTAATAATTTATTTTGTGCTTCATATAAAAAACTTTTTATAGGTTCATTATTTTTGAAAATATTTGAAGTTAAATCATGTATTTTTAACAATATTTTTTCTCGTGTAAATTCGTCTAATTCTATTAAATTGTATAGTTCGCTTATACTATAATCTTCTATAGCAGTATTAAAAGATTGTAAATTATTTTCTAGATACATTTATAAAAATATTATATTTAATGTTGTTGGATTAGTTTTATATTTTTAATAGTTACAAATCTATTAATATACATAGCAATTAAGAATTTAACAAAATTAAATTCTTCATTATTGATTATTTTTTTTGGTAATTTTTGTATTCCTTGACCTCTTTTACAATGATTTGCCGATTTAAATAAGTATTCTTCTAACCAGTCAATTATATCTTTTTCATAAGTGTTAAAATGTATTCTATTTATGCGGCAATTTGATTTGTAAATGTATCGGTTATAATTATTGTCTGTATAAATTTTATAATATTTTTTATTTTCACGCGCACAATTATTTGTTATTATGCCTATACCTTCTATAATATTTTTGCTATTATTCATTTCCAATATTAATAATGTTGTATATGGTAAAATAGATTCACTAATTTTAACTGGACAACCATATATACAACCAACGCCACTGTTATTTTCTTTTATCCACTTTCGGTTTTCATCAAAAGTAATATTATTAAATCGGGTAACACATATTTCCATAACTAGCCAGTTAGTTATTTAATACTTTAATAAATAAACAATAAATAACTATCAATTTTTTCAAAATTTATAACTCTTTTAGGTAATAGCATTTAATTTTAACCTCATTAGTACTTTTGTTAACTGTTTCTTTTATAATATTAATTTTTTCTTCATTACAATAGTTATGTAATAAAACATCGTTTATTGAATATAAGAATTTATATTTGCTTATACATTTGTATAGTTCGCTAGCGTGCGCAACATTTTTAGGATTTACCGAGTTAATAATTATATAATTATCTACTAATGATATGTTTAAATTTAAACTGTTATTTACAAGTGGTAAATTAAACTCTATTAAATTTTTTTTTTGAATTATTGTTAATTCGTTAACAATTTTCATAATATTCATGGTTTTTTCTTGAAAAATATCTAATAATATATTTTCTACTAGTCCAGACTTATAGTCTTCGCTAAATTTATCTTTTAATGTTTCTCTGATTTTAGATTTAATAGTTTTAACATTTGAAGTATAAAATTCAGTTACTATTTGTAATAACTCAGACTCTTGTATAAGCAAAATACTATTTGATTTTAAATAATTTTTGTATTCTTCTTCAATTATAGTAAAAATACACTGTTTAATTGTATCTATAATATATGTTTTGGACATAATATACTAATATACTAATTATATAATTAGTATTTATGTATTAGTTTAATTTAATTTTTTGACTATAAATTAAAATACACTATAAATTAAAAATACTATATAAATTAAACTCAATATATAAACTATTTAATGAACTATTATAAAATGAACTATTATAAAATGAACTATTTTAAGAATTTTTATTATATTATTTTGGACTTTTGTATTAAAACCAAGTATTTTGTTTATTTTAATTTATTTTTGAATGTAATATTTATAAATTATTTATATTATACATTTTGGGGGACAACAAGTAATAAATTAATATTATTATTAAATTACACTATAAATTTAAATGGGTGTATACTAATCAAATTAATTCAATGGTTAAACAATCATGTGTCATTCATAAAAAATGATGCCAATAAAAATACTGCTATTATAAAATTATTTTCAAAATATTATGAAAATTGTAGTATTCATAATTTGAAATATACCAAAAATTTATTTTTTGAAGAATTTGGTTATGTATTTGATGATGTATTTACATTGGATGAAACTTTTTCTGTTAAATCTGGTTCCATTGCGCAAGTTTATAAAGCATATTTTAAAAATACTATAAATACTATAAACGATTGTTGTATAGAAAATCCTATTGCTATAAAGGTTGTTCATCCAGAAATAGAATATCAAATGCTGTTTCCTATTTATTTTATAAACATTTATAAATTTTTTGTAACTAATTTTACATTTTTAAAAACCTATGATACTATTATTAATTATGATTCCTTTTTTATTAATTTGAGAAATCAAATTAATATGGTAAATGAATATAAAAATAACGAATATTTTTATAATAAATATATTGCTAATGATGTTATTATAATACCTAAACCGTTATTTAAAAGCAAAAGTTTTCTAATTATGGAATATATTGAAGGTGAGTTTTTAGAAAAAATGGATGTGAGCATTTATAAAAAAAAAATCTTGATGTCATTTCTTAGTATGTTTATTAAAGATAGTTATATGTTTGGAAAATATATACATTGTGATTTACATGATGCCAATTGGAAAGTGCTAAAAGAAAAAAATGATAAATATCATATTGATGCTGATGCTGATGCTGATGCTTCTTTTACATATAAAATAATTATATATGATTTCGGTTATATTATAGAAAATAATTTAAATGAGCAAATTAAAAATTTAATTTATTATTTGGACATAAATAATATTTATGAAATTGGTAAAATATTATTTGAGCACATAGAAAATTTAAAGCTAAAAGATTCTAATTCATTAGAGTTTTTAGATTATAAAGAAGTTCTTATTCGTAAATTTGTAGACTTTAATGAGCGTTGTTATCCATATACAGATAGTAATATATATGCTTGTTATAATTTTTGCCATAGTTATGGATATAAGTTAAAAAATAATTTATTGGATTTATTTGTTAGTAGTATGTTATTAGATAAATATTTTAAAAAATATTTATTTTTTAGCTATAATAGTAATAACACTATAGAATTTGATGATGAAAAATATTATAAAAATGTTTATGATACAAATTTATTTTATATAAATTTATGTGAAAAATATGATATTTTTCATAATGTTAAAGATTTTTTATATAGCAAATATATTAATAATACATTTTTTATTGAAAAAATTAATTATAATAATAATTATTTTAATTCATTAAATGTAAATGATACTTTTGATATTTGAACTATATACATTTAAAACATAATGAATATGAAAATAGTGGAACAAACAATTTGTTTGATTTCAAATCATATAAATTATTTGTTTTCCAAATAATCCATCCAGTTCCTTTACAATATTTACAACATGTTGTATTAGAGATTTTTAATTGTTTTTTAATAATATACATATTAATATATTCATTTTCAAAGTTGCTTTTAATACTATTTACATTGGCACATAGATTTTTTTTTAAACTATTATAAATTATATTTTTTGATAAATTAACGCGCTTTAACGCAATTACTAGCATATTATTTTTACAATAATTCAAATATTATTAAATAATTGAATTATTTCAATTTTATTATATAAAAAATTGATAGTTATTAAGTTTTATTATTTTTAATGTATTGATAGTTATTAAGTTTTATTATTTTTAATAATGATTATTGCCAACAATGACGAATATATTGATTTATTCTTATGTGAGGCAGATAAAACTATTAGCACTGGAAATATTATATACATAAAAAAGGCTATTATAAGTTATAGTAATTACATAAATACCTCTTATATTAGTTGGGCAAACTCATTGATTTTAGAAATTATACAAGAAAAGTTAGAATATATTGAATTATAATATATTATATATTATATTATATAATATAAAATAATAAAATGGCCGCAACCGCTCCTAAGTTGGATTTTGATAACTGGTGGAGTGAGTATTCAAGTACTAGACAGATGCCTCGTCCGCTAATGTTTGTCTTTATGGATAAGTATGCTAATACTTATATGGGACGTTCATTTATTGTAGATGAGTTAAAAAAAAAATCAAAGGTGCACTTTGATACTAATAAAAATTTCCCTAATGATTCGGAAGTCTGGAAATTTCTACAAGATATATTGCTTGAGAAGAAAATATCTAGTCCTGACACATTTTTTACTGGACCTACAGAATCATATGAAATATCGGTTGCTGCGGACAGCTCTTTTGAAGATGTCTTACCTCAATATACGGGTATTGAAAAAAAGATAGATCCAATACTTGATTATTTTTATGAGACCGGCAGTAATAGGGCGGAGGCACGAGATAACTGGGTTAAGAAAATCAAAGAATTTTATGAAGAAAAAAAATTTATTCCTGACTTTAAAACGCGGTTGGGCTATGCAAAAGAGGTTTTAAAGCCTAGTACTGCTGCTGCTTCTAGAACTGCTGCTTCTAGTGCTGCTAGTGCTGCTGCTGGTGTTGCTTCTAGTGCTGCTAGTGAAGTTGTTAAAGCTGCTAGTGAACTTGTTAAAGATACTGCTAGTGATACTCGTAGTAGCGGTCCTAAATATGCAGTTCAAAGAACACGTCATGATATGGGTGCTAATCTTGCTTCTAAAGGTAATGGTAGTGGTGCTACATATCATCGGGATGTTCATCGGGATGTTCATCAGCATAGTAGTAATTTTCCTAAGCGTCATCTTAATGGTGATTCAATAGGTGATGAACTGTATTCTTTTAATATTGCTTTTCCCAAATTGTATCAAAAGACAATTGCTGATTCACAAATACCCGAATTTGACTACCCTCTAGTATATTTCTATATACTACAAAGTATATCAGATACTATTCTACTAAGTATGCTTATATTTAATATGGGTTCAAAATATTCTGAGCATGTTTTATATAATTTACCTGATATTGATGAATTTGATTTGTTATATATTATTGATAACGACAAGGACTACATAAAAAATGATAAAGAAAAATATAAAAGTGTAGATGTTAAAATATTAGAAACTTTAAAACTACAAGCACCACCAGGAAAAACCACAACTACTGTTATTATAAAATTATATATAATTAGATACTATCGAATAGTAATATTGGAAAAAATTTGTAAAAACATCCAAGAATTTACTAAAGCAATAAAAGATAATAAGCAGAGTGTTCATATAAACGAAAAGACTATTGAAAGTATTGAAACTATAGTTTCTACTATTAATTTAAAAAGTCATACTGGTGGGGATGCTAAATCATTATATAGAGACATATTAGAGACAAATATAGATGAAAAAAATAGTATTATTAAATATTCTCGTATAATGTATTATAAGGCATTAATAAATTTTGCTGTAAGTATTAGTCTTAAAGAAGAAATTCCTACACAGACAATTATAGACCAAATAAATAGTGATACTTCTTTAGACGAAACAATAAGAAACTTACTTTTAGAAGATAGGACCAGATTTGATACTCTATATAGAACAGAGGTATTAAAGATTATGAGAGAACCTATTATTTATTCTATATTTACAGGACTTCATTCAAGTAAGTTATTTAAAGAAACAGAACCAAGCACTAGTGACGGGATTACTCGGTATATACCTAGAATGGATACAACAATAGATAGTAAATATTATGCTAGTTATAGTATTTTTTTTATACGAGATGGTGAAGAGTATAATATTCCAACTTTAATTAAAAGACTTAAATCTCCTGAATCAATTTCTACTTTATCTAGACCTTCTCTTCATAGTGGTCCCGCAAAAGAACGTCCTGATTATTATGGTGATGAAGGATCATCCAAAACATTACAAGGTGAACTTGCTAGACGTGATATTGCTAGACGTGATATTGCTAGACGTGGTCTTGCTAGACGTGATGTTGCTGGACGTGGTCTTGTTGGACGTGATGTTGATGATCCTGAAAGGGGAGATGCTTTTTCTAGTAGTTCCAGATTAAGTTTTGCTCCATCTGGTAATAAACAATGGCAAGGTTCTCGTGCTGATAATGCTGGGTTGGGTAGTATGCGTTTGAATCTTGATGATATAGTTGGTGCCCGTGATGTGCGCGCAACTTCTCAATTTGGTGATTACCAAAGTCAGGGTGTTAGGTTTAGAAACCAAACTTCAGATAATACAGCAGGAGTTTTCGCAGAACAGCTTACTGGTGTAAGTAAAAATCCATTTGTGATAACAGATAGAAGTTCGACTTTGTCGCGAAACGCTTCGCCAAACGCTTCGCGAAACGCTTCGCCAAAAGCTTTGCCAAAAGCTTTGGCACAAACATCTCGTCTTGGAGGAGGCGGCGCAAAAACAAGACGGAGAAATAAATAACTAATGTGTGCTCAAAATTTATAGACTTAATTTTGATTATCTATAAAATGATTATAGTTATTTAAAGAATTTGTAATACTTAGTTCTTCTAATTCAGATAAATTAAAAAAATTAATTATTAATTTATCTCGTTGTATTTGATTTAAATTTAATAAGCAAGGGAAATTTTTTATTTTAGTAATATTTGGTAAAAATAAGAAGGCATACTTTTCTAAATAACGCATTCTATAATTTGTTGTTGAAAAAATAAATAGCGCAAATTTTGTTGAGAGAAATGCTTGTATTTGCTTTAATTCTTCTAGTGAATAATCATTTATAGTTAAAATATAATTATCACGAGAAGATATACCATAGTTTCCTGAACTATCTAAGTATGGAAATCCATACATTTTATGGGACAATATTAATTTTGGTATATTTGCATAATGTTGTAAAATATTTGAGTAATTTTTTATTAATTGTGGTGTTTTATTTGAGAGATTTGTAGTTTTAATATTTAAAATATTAGTGGAAATATTTTTGTCATTGTGCATAGTATTTGTGGTCATAGTATTTGTGGTCATAGTATTTGTGAATGGTTTTCCAAATATAGATTTCTTGGGCGGACTATTTGATTTATATACTTTTAAATAACCTACTTGTGTAACATAATATAAAAGTTTATTTATAATAGCAACTCCGTGTGTTGGAATTGGATAATTAGGTAATAATACATAATTAATATAAGTCTGGTGAATTTTATCGTAAATAGGAATTGATTTTTGTGGGGGGACTTTCCCATACATTCCACAAAAAAAACAGGTGGGGGTTTGTGCTTGATATAAAAATTCTTTTTGTGTTTCACTTGTTGAGAAACAATGTAAATAATTTATTGTAAAATCATTGTTTACTAAAATATTATATAGTCCTGCTTTATCTGGTTTCATCCATAAGGCAGGTATTATTAATGCTAATAGACCATTTTTTTCTAATAATATTAAACTTTTTTTTATAAATTCAACATATACTTGTTTTCCATCTTCTGTTTTCTTGAAAGAATTATTTGTGGGAGTTTTTAATGCTCCATTAATATTATATGGTGGATTGCCTATTATAATATTAAATAGACCTGTGCTTAACACTTCATTAATGTTTAATGAAAGAAAATCTGATTTTATAATATTTGTTTTGTGAGAGAAAAGCGTTTCTAATTTATTAATATGAGGAATATAAATTTCACACATATAAATCATATTTTCTAAAATATGTGCTTTTCGTGTGCTATTATTTGGTATAATATTGGACAAATTATTCATTAGGCGATTATAAAGATTTATAGAAAATGCTCCATTTCCAGCACCAATATCCAACCATTTTAATGATGGATTTTTATAATATTGTAACGGTATTAAATCCAATATTTTGTCAACTAAAGAATTAGGTGTATAAACTATACCGTAATTATTTTTATCTTCTTTTGAGATTGACATAGCTATAATAATTAATATATAATAATTAATATATACTAATTATTATAGTATAACATAAAAGATGTAAAAAAAATTTGATTTATTGATTGATTTATTGATTTATTGATTTATTGATTTATTGATTGATTTGTTGATTGATTTGTTGATTAATTTGTTGATTGATTTGTTGATTGATTTGTTGATTTATTTGGGTTCCATGGTTTCAATAAACTTAATAATAAATTTTTCGTTTTTTAATACTGAATCTAAGACTGGTTTATAATGCTCTCTAAACATAGCACGAGATTTGTCTTCTTTGAATTTTGATAATGGAAACCATTGAATCTGTTTTTTTTCAAATAGTCCATTATATTGCGTCTCAATTTTGTCTTTTAAATGAAACTCAGCAAATTTATTTACGTTTGTAAAATAAATTGGTAATTTTTTATCATAATTTGTTCGAAAAATATAACTTGTATATTTATCATATGTAATTGATAATATCATATTGTGATTAACTGTTGTTTCAAAATCATTTTCATCTCCTAAAAACCCATTTAATTCTTCACTGCCTTCTCTAATTGCTGTTTTGTATGGTTTTTCTCCTTTATAAGCACCTCCACCAAAGTCACACCATAAATTATTATTTCGCTCTTGTCCTAATAATAGAAATAGTGTTCCTTTATATAGGGCAACTGGTAAAACGCCTGCTCCCATAGTAATTTAATTACTTGTTAAAGATTTGTAATTAAAGAAAAAGAGTCTCAATTTTTTATTTAATAATAAAAATAAAAAATAAAAAAATATAAAAAAATAAAAAAATAAAAAAATAAAAAAATCAAAAAATATAAAAAAATTTTTATTTTTTGATGTGTGTTTAGTTTGCCTTGTGTTTAGTTTGCCTTGATACATTTGAATTGATTTGTGTGCATTGTTTTCTTGTTGGTAAATGGAATCATTAGTTCTGTTTTGAAGACGCTTTTAACTTCTGCTTTGTTTAGAATCGTATAATTAGGATTTTCTACACGTTTATGTGCATTTTTATTTACCAAAAGTGGCCAGAATTTTTCTCCATGGTACTTAAACTGTGTCTTTGTATTAGGATCCAAAATGTCATCTTGGAGTCGTTTAGACTCAGTACTAGTAAACCATTCGTCAAAATGAATAAATGCTTCACGACGCATCTTAATTTTGTTAAAAACGAAGTCAACACGCATTACTTTTCCAATATTATGCGTTTTGAACATCTTAATAATATATTCCTCGCTCGCATTACGAATAATTGGAATATAGAGCGAAAGAACAGACATTTTGCTTTGTCTAGATATTATTTTTAAGTCTTTAAATAATATTTAAAAAATGAAATCAATTTTTTTTTATGCATAATATTTTTTAAAATTGATTAAAATACTTGTTGCTATTATTACTTATAATTGGTATTTTATAAATTACAAGTAATGAATAATTTTAAGCGAAAAAATAATAACTTTGTAAATGTATATATTCCAATATTGAGTAATAAATATAAATTATATGATAGTTATAATAATTCTTTAAACTGTGATAAAATAGTATTAATGGACAATCATATATGTTTTGATGCTCTTATTAATAAAGAAAACATGTGCGCATTGATTAATTTTATTAATATTATTATTGCTAATAAACATTTATTTGGTGATTTTAAAATTTACATACATATTAATTGTAAAGGCGGTTGTTTTAAAGAACTTACCAGTTTTATTAATTTTAAAAAAACTTGTGCTTATGAAATTGTATCTATTATTGATATAGAATGTTATGATAGCGGATTTATTTTGGCAGCATTATGTAATTACAGAATTATAAATAAAAATGCTAAAGTATATATGTCTAAATTTATAACTAGTGTTAAAGGCGATTATTATTGGAACTATTTTAATCAATGTACTAATGATGAAATAATGGACTTTAAAACATTGTTTTATGATGTATTATGTCATAGTGTAGAGTCTAATTTGACACGTGAAAAATTGGATATTTATTTACAAAAAAATAGTGTTCTTGTTTGGGATTGTAAAAAATATAAGAAGTTGGGGTTTGTTGATGAAATTATTTAATTGTATAAGCATTCAAAAGTCATAACAAAACTCCAATCCATATTGTTTAAACTAAATTGTCTACCATATTCATCTAATAATTGAATTTTTAATTTATTTATACTTGTTGGACCAAAGTATTCTCTAATATGTTTTTGATAATAATAAAAATCCCCGGCGTATGCTCCTTGTTTAAATTTTGTTTTTTCTTCCAACAAAGATAATATATTAACACGGGCTAATATATTTGGAGCAACAATAGAGTCTGAAGCTATAGCAAAATTATTTTGCGAACTAGATTGAAAATCGTCAATTGCTATATAAATATAGCGTGGATAATTTATATGACATATACCTGCTGAAATAGCATATAAATTACTTGAATCAATTATTATTGAGTTATTTCTAAAACCTAGTTGCCATCCTAATTTTTGGTGTAATTCATTTGAATAGCAATTAGATGTATTTGTATTTGTATTTGTATTTGTATTTGGATTATTTATATTAAAATTTATTTTTATTTTATATGAACCTAACTTATTAGTAGAATTATCATATTTAAAGCAACTATATCCGGATCTTGGTTCTATTACAAAACTTAAATAATTTGAAATGTCTATAAAAGATGCGTCTTGTATTTTATTATTGATTTCGTTTTCAATATTAAATCCTACGTTGCGACCTATACTCAATGAGGCTGCTTCGTATAAACCAGGACTTAATTCTATTAATAATGGAGAATTTTGTGTTGGAGTGTTTGAAGCGTCTAATATTTCAATATTAAAAACATTGTTATTATAATAACTTGAAATATTATGGTAAGTAAGTGGTATTTCTATAGAACCAATTGACATTGAAATTGCTCGTGAAACTGTTTCTGGTAATTGAATAGTATAGTTATGACTTTGATTGTCTGTTAATTCGTAGTTATGTCTAAAAATACTATCTATTGTATATAATTTTTTAAGTGTTGATTTATTTGTTTGTTTATAGTTTCCTAATTTTGATTCGTTATTATTTAATATATAATGATTTCCATTATATTGTTTTATGTTGCTGTTATTTGTTGCCATTTCCAAATTAGTAATTAATTTATTTTTTATATTATCAAGAAAAATGAATAGTTCTGTTTTTTTTGATTCACTAATATTGCTTTTTTCTATACTATGTGCTATGCTTTCTTTGGCATTATATATATTTTCTAGCGTGTAATTTTTTTGTAGTTTAAATAAATTTTTAAGTTCAGTAATATTGTAAGTGTTTATATCTAAATTAATATTGTTCATTAATTATAAATTTATAATAATATAATAAATTATTATTAAACTATAATTCATAATAATTCATAATAATTCATAATAATTCATAATTGAATTATTTTCGTATTTTTCTTGATTTTTTGGCTTTTCTATGTTTTCTATGTCTTATTTTTTTTGATTTGTTATGTTTTCCACCCATAATTGAACATGGACCATCTTGACGCCTTTTACATTTTTCATCACGTTCTTGATTCTTTATTTCTTCTAATGCTAATTTATAGTACTCATGGTCTAGCGTTCCGTGTACCGGTTTTGGTGGTAATTTTTCCAGTTTCTTCTCTACCAAAAGTGGCATTACCTCTAGCATACGTGTTTTCGTTTTAGCGCGTTCTTTTTTTGAAATACCACGTAGGGTACTTATTATTCTTCCCCTAACAGTGTTTCCTTGTTCTTCCTCTTTTTTTATTCTCTGCTCTTCTCGTACATATGCTATCCATTTAGCTATTCCAATTATATTTAAGGCGTCATGGGCATCATTGTACCATTGTCTGGTTAAAATTGCGATATGCTCATTTTGTTCTTCTTCTTGTATTGTCATTATTTGTGACTTAATTGCTAAAAAATTTCTTAAAAAAAGTGTATTATACTCAATTGCGTTAGCTAGGTCGTATGTTGCTATTTCATATTTTGTTAATGCTCTTGAATAGGCTTCTTTAAGTTTCTTAAAACTTGCGTTTTCAGGTGGAGGTGGTTCATGTGTTAAAAAATGAGGCATTGGACATAATCCTGTTAAATCATCTACGTAGTCTTGTCTCTTGTGTGTAATTGATGGTGCTTGTGTGCTATTTCTCCATATTAATATGTCTTTTGGGTTTTTTGGCGGTCTAGGAAATGAACAATAATGACTAGTCTTTATAGTAACAATAGCATCAGTTGTGTTCAATAGAGTAAAATCTATAGTATCTACTGTTTTACATAACGGACATATGGTTATTCCCACTATTGTGTTGTTTTGAGCGTTAACCCACGGTGCTAAACAGTCTTTGTGAAATACATGACAACAATTTTTTAGTTTTACATCATTTGTACCTGTAAGTTCTCGAAAACATATACTACATTCTTCTGAACATTCTTCTGGCTCTGTAATAGGTGCACTCATATATATATATAATTAATATTTTTCTAGAGTTATTATGTTATTAGTGTGCCAAAAATATTTATTAGTAAAAATTGAAATAAATTTAATACGTAGTATTATTTTACATTAACCAGTACATAATAATTAATATTACATATAAAATGAATACACAAATAGAAGATTTTATTGCTACTAAAAATAATAGTGGTGCTATAAACTATAACAATATTGATGTTTCTCAATGGAATGTAGATGGTTGTAAAAAAATATTTGAAAAGTTATTATTATGGATTAGTGAAAATTCTCATATTTTAAATAATGCAGATAACAATGAATTATATAAAAAATTTGAAATTGAATTTAATAAGCAAGTTCGCGTGTCAAAAATCACAAATATTAGAAAATCTATTTTATTAAATATTTTGAATAATGTTTGCAATAGTAATGATTTTAATGATGACTTAATTATTTATTTGCCAATTTTAAAACTGCTTTTGCGGAAAAAACCGATGCGTGCTATTTCTGGTATTACAAGTATCACAGTTATTACTGCGCCATTTCCAGACGGACAAAAATTTAGTTGTAAGCATAATTGTTATTATTGTCCCAATGAACCGGCGCACGAGGGCAATAATTGGCAAGCACAACCGCGGAGTTATTTATATTATGAACCGGCCGTTTTACGAGCCAATCAACAAAAATTTCAAGCCATTGGTCAAATGTTAAGTCGCCTGGATACATATTTTAATAATGGACATGTTATTGATAAGTTAGAAATTATTATTGAAGGTGGAACATATACTGAGTATCCTGTTACTTATTTAAAGCGTTTTCATCGCGATTTATTTTATAGTGCAAATATTTATTTTGATTTACGCAAAACTTATGCAAATTATGATAATTGTTTAAATAACAAACTGGATTTGGAGAATTTAAAAAATATTCGTAGTCCATTAAGCATTGAAGAAGAAATCAAAATAAATAAAACTGCCAAAGTTCATATTATTGGGGTTTGTATTGAAACACGACCTGATGCGTTAGACGATGACTGGTTAAAGCGTTTTAGACAATGGGGGGTTACTCGAGTTCAACTTGGTGCTCAACATGTTGATAATGCTATTTTAAAGAAGATTAATCGTGGTCATACTATAGAGCAATTATTGTGGGCTATACGCTATTTAAAAGATAATTGTTTTAAAATAGATATTCATATTATGCCTGATTTACCTGGTGCTAGTGTTGCTAGCGATAAAGCAATGTTTGATTATGTTTATAAGGTTGTTTGTCCGGATCAAATGAAGGTTTATCCTTGCCAAACTGTTCCTTGGACGGTTATAAAAAAATGGCATAGTGAGGGAAAATATGTTCCTTATTTTGATAATGATCCTAAATTATTGATTGATGTTGTGCGCTATTCTATGGAAACTTGTCCTAATTGGGTTCGCTTACCACGAGTTATTCGTGATATTCCGTGTTCTGTTTATGTTGAAGGTGGAAATAATATTGGTAATATGCGACAAATAATTGATGCTATGCTTGAAGGCGAAGGTGTATATTCAAATGATATACGTGCGCGCGAAATTGGGCGTCATAGTAAATATTATAATAAATCGGCAAATTATAATAGTTATTATTATAGAGGAAATGAAGGGGATGATTATTTTATTGCTTATGAAAGTTATGATGCTAAAGCATTGTTTGGTTTTATTAGATTGCGCATTGTAGATAGTGCTAATAATATGACTATTTTTAGTATTCTTAAAAATCGTGGTCTTATTCGCGAATTACATATTTATGGTACTACTACTGCTGTTAGTAGTTTTAGTAAGAACGGTTGCCAACATACTGGAATTGGAAAAGGATTGTTAAGTTATGCCGAGCGTAAAACTATGGAAAATGGACTTTATGGAATCGCGGTAATTAGTGGTGAAGGTGTAAAAACATATTATGAAAAAAGAGGTTATAGAGAAGTTGATACATTTATGGTAAAAGATTTTTGGTTTTGGCAAGTTTGGTTTTATTATTTAAGAGCCAAAATTATTATTATGGTTTGTGTGTTTAATTTAAGATTTTATATTACCATTTTGGTCTTGATGCTTGTCTTGGTGTTGGTGGAGGCGGGTTAGGATGTCTAGTTGTTGCGTCTAGGTCTTGGTCGACGAATTCGCGCTCCTTTAGGATGTCTAGTTGCTGTCTCATTTTTTTCATATCATCTTCATCTAAAAGCATAATGGCCATTGCTGAATAATTATGTAAATCAATCAAAGTATCTCTTAGTGATTCACTGTCTACTAAACTTACGCTTTTTGTTGAAATTGATTGAAGGCGTGCGATTTTGTCTCCCATTCGAACTAATACGCCAACAACACCATAATTGGCAAATGCGTCTCCGTAATCTTGATTTTTTCTTTTGAATAATTCTAAACCTTCATTTTGGATTGACTGCATTTGTGAAACTCTTGAACTAGTGGTTTCGTTATTTTCTGATAACTCAAGGTTAAACTTGAAATTGTTTGTTGAATCCATTATGTATTAATATTTATAAATTATTTTTATATAATTATTTTTTATATAATAAAAAATAATCAATTTTTTTTATTTTATTATTTTATTATTTTATTATTTTATTATTTTATTTTCCTCCACAAGTTTTACATGATTTATTTCCAGTAATTAATAGCGGTAAAAAATTTCTATTTGATGTTGAACCTAGTCTTAATAAAGGTTGTTGTTGTTGTACATGTTTTGTTTGCTGTATTTGGTTGTATACTAATTGATTTTGTGAAACTAAATTCATTTTTAATAGTGGCATAATAAGTGTATTAATATTATTTAATATTATTATTTAATATTATTATTTAATATTATTATTTTTTAACAATTAGAAACACAATTACTATTTTGAGTAGTTAGCGAATAATATTTTGTTTTATTTCCTCTAATTGGTAATGGTTGAATAGTTTGTGTATTTTGTGTTTTTAATGTACTTGATTTTTTTTTTGCTAAATATCGATCATATGAATTGTGTTTAACATCTACACCTTTATTTTCTTTTTGAGATGTTTTAACATTTATTGAAACTTGACCATGTGCTTGTGTTCTATCGCTTGCGTTGTGCCATGGTTTTTTTGTAATACTAGTATTAATATCTTGTGCTATATTTAATGAACTAATTACTTGTGTATAATTTGAAGATGAAGTATGTAATTGGTTTTGTATTTCTTTTTGAATTTGAATTACATTATGAGAACTTGAAGCATCTATTGGAGAACTAATAGGTTTTTTATACTTAAAATTAGAATTGGTATTTGAAAATGGAGTATCACAATTTGATATTTGCGAAAAAGGATGTATTAAAAATGATGCTTTGGAATTTAAGTATATTTTATTGGGCATTAATGTATTGGGGTAAATCGTATTACTTGTATCACAAGTGAGTATATGACTATTATATAACAAATTATTGCGCAATGTTGTTTTTAACTTGGTATTGTAATTATAAAATGTGGTATCTAGAATAGGCATATTAATATAAATTAATATTATATTATATTTGATCTTTGTTTTTTGTTTTTTGTGTTTTGTTTTTCTTTTTCTTGTTACTTGATAAAATTGAAATGTTATATTAATGGCATTTTAATAATATATATGAATAATGACTTCTAAATTAGAAAATGAAAATAAATTTATATGTGCTTATTGTAATAAAACGTATCTTCGCAAATCATCTTACAATACTCATTTAGTAAAATGTAAGTTATGTAGATTTGCTAGTGATTGTGGAAATAATAATTCTGTAAGTTGTAATAACTTTGTTGATAGTAGTTCTAAAGATGATAACACGAAGTCTTCTGCTAATATTGACTTGCTAAAAAAAGATTTAAATATACATAATTTATTTGCTATGGTAATAATGTTATATAATAAATATGAAAAGTTGGAAAGCGAATATAGTGAGTTAAAAAAATATGTTAATGTTACTAAAAATAAGATTAACATATTAGATTATTTAAATGAAAACTTTAAGTCTGATTATATGAGCGCTGGCGGAAATAACATTACAAAATTTATGGATGAATTAGTAATTGGTGAAGATGAATTGCAGAAAATATTTAAATATGATTATGTTGATGGAATTTTTAATATTATTTGCGATTACATAGATAAATTAAATGTTAAGGGGTCGTTAGTACCTATTAAATGTTTTACTACTAAGGAAAATGTTTTATATATATTTGATGGAGAACTATGGTTAATTATGGATGATGTTTATTTGCGAAAGTTTATTAAATCTTTTGATAAGAAAATTTTGACAAAATTTGTAGAATGGAAAAAGATTGCTGAAAAAACTATTGATCCAGAGGTTTTTGGAGAGATTTATATTCAAAATATGAAAAAAGTAATTGGTGGTAATTATGAAAAGAAGAATCCGGCTTCTATGATTAAAAATCGACTATATAAACATTTGAAGGTTGATTTACAGAGTATTGTGCGTTATGATTTTGTTTAGCTTTTGTTTAGCTTTTGTTTTTCAAAACTTGAAAAATACTTTAGCTATATAAAATATTGTTGCTAAATTTGCTATCCAACACCATAAAGAACCCCATGTATTGGTTTTATAATAAGTATAATAAATTACAAGAAATAAACCTGTATAGAAAATAAATCTAAAATAGTCTTTAGCATATAGTAATAATATAAATATGAATGTAATCCATATTAAAACAATATATGGTGGAAAATTTAACCAGTTCCATGCCAAATGACCGTTTGGTGCTTTATTCATTGAATAATTAATTGGAAAATAAAGAAAGCATCCTAAAGAAAATAGTATATATAATGCTAGTACTGGTGTTTTTACACTATACTTTACATTAGGTATTGATAATATAAATAATATTGGTTGTATAAATATTATGAATAATCCTATTTGCGATAGCAACCTGTTTATTTTTATATTATTCAAATGTTTCCAAGTAAAATATTCTAATAACTGTATTGAAATAAATGAAATAAGATATAAATATTTGAATGTAATAATAACATTATTAAAATATGCCAGGCTTATTCCAAATAAACTAAACAAAAATGTGTTTAATGATACTGTTTCGTTCCAACACATATATATATAATCATAAAATTACAAAATATCCTTTTATAAATATTTGAAAATTTATTTAAACAGCATACTTCATTATGGTTTGTTTAGGTTTTGTTTTTCCAAAACTTGAAAAACACTTTAGCTATATAAAATATTGTTGCTAAATTTGCTATCCAACACCATAAAGAACCCCATGTATTGGTTTTATAATAAGTATAATAAATTGCAAGAAAAATTATTAAATTCATAATAAATAGAATATAATTTTTTACATATAATAATAGTACTAATAAGAAAAACAGCCATATAAAAATAATTACACTAGGAAATTTTAACCAATTCCATGCCAAATGACCGTTTGGTGCTTTTTTCATTGAAAAATCAATTGGAAAATAAATAACACAAAATAAGAAAAATAGTATATATAATGCTAGTACTGGTGTTTTTACACTATACTTTACATTAGGTATTGATAATATAAATAATATTGGTTGTATAAATATTATGAATAATCCTATTTGCGATAGCAACCTGTTTATTTTTATATTATTCAAATGTTTCCAAGTAAAATATTCTAATAACTGTATTGAAATAAATGAAATAAGATATAAATATTTGAATGTAATAATAACATTATTAAAATATGCCAGGCTTATTCCAAATAAACTAAACAAAAATGTGTTTAATGATACTGTTTCGTTCCAACACATATATATATATAATCATAAAATTACAAAATATTAGATCATTATTAACATGCTTCATACGCATTTGAAAAAATATTTTAGTGTTTGCTTGTTGTATAACTATGACTTTGTTTTAAAAAAATTGATTTACTTATTTTTTATTTTTTTTATTAGTATTAAGATTGTTAAAGACATTTGTACTGATTTATAATGAATGCGTTTTTACTAGAAGTGCTACCATTGCCTAATGAGATTGTGGAACTTATTTATGGGTTTATGAAAGTGAATGCGGCCAATGTGATTGGTGCGTACTTTAAAACAGCTAAGCAGTCTAATGCTGCGTTTGAATATTTGGCTAATTATAAAGTTCATTATATTTCTTTGTTTTCAATATATTCAATAAGGAACAATGCTAATTATGTTGCGCATTATCTTAAAGATGAAGTTATTATTAAATTATATAATAATTTAATTATTATGTATAAATCGCATTATAGTCGGGCCAATTATTCAAGAAATACTTGGCATTGTGTGTTAAATAATATTTCACAAATTTTAATGTATTACTATAATAGATTGGCATTTAGTGATAGTTTAAAAAAGAATAATGTTAATTATACTTATTTAAAAATGTGTATTGAGTTATGGTTTAAGTTATGTCAAAAATACAATTTCTATTTATCATTATTTTACCTTGATAGTGCTAAAAAAGTAAAATGCACTATTAAGGCAATCCAATTAAGAACACGGACTATTAAAAACTTTGCGGAGTTTAGAGTTTCGCCGCTAGTTACTATGAGGTCTGATGATTATTGCAAAAATCTTTCTTATAGTAAATTAATTGCTCATCATAGTCTATTGGGTTTAGACGCATACGCGCGAAGGCTATATTAGATTGCGTAAGGTGTTTTGTATGTTTTCTAGATTTTTTAGATTTTTTAAATTTTCTATGCTTTTTTGTTCTTCTATATTTACCACTTGCTCTAATATATATTATAACATAGTGTAGTGTTAAAAAAATTGATTTGTAGATTTGTAATTTTTTATTGTTTATATTGCTTATATTGTTTATATTGTTTATTGGTGAGATAATATATAAAAGTTTATATGGTGTCAATGAAATATAGATGTGCATGTATTACGCTGAAGGGTCGCAGATGCCAAAAAGCATTTAGTTTTGTTTGTAATAAAACTAAATGTTGTACTATTCATACTAACGCGTATTTGACCTATGTTTTAACTATTCAAAAAGCATATAAAGGGTGGCATTGTCGAAAATATGTTAGGTTGCTTGCCAGACTGCCTTGTGATATTCAAAGGAATATAGTATATTATATGCGCGAACCGTTGTATAATGCTAGGAGAAATAAGTGTATTCAAGCACTACTTACTAGAAAGTTTGTTATGATTTTTGGCACACATGAAAGTATATGGTCCGGATTTATTGTGACTAATGTAAATGCGTTTTTAGGCGATTATAAATCACGCGTTTTAACAATGAACAAAACGCAATTTAATGATCATGTTTTAGATATTGCGCATTTACACAAATTATATATAAAATATATGAGCATAACTGACACTGAATATAACAATATGTTATTTCATATTACTAATATTGTAAATAAGCATATACAAGAATGTCTTTATTATTATCATCGTGTAGGGGGACCTTATTTATATAGTGATGCTGAGATGTTAATGCTTCATAATAATATGACTAAATTACAAAATAGCATTAGTGTTTATAAATTTGAGTATAAAGTGTATATAAGAAAATATAAAGAGTTGTGTTATAGTAGTTTTGTAAATTAGAAAGATGCTCATCTAAAAGGTTCGCAACGCGGAAGTATGAGTCATATTAACTAAGATAATAAGAATTAAACAGTAAATAAAAAGTATTATTACTTATAAAATAGTAATACTAATTTGAAGAAAAAGTAATAACTTAACGGCGTCTTATAGTATATTTAATTTTAGACTTTTTGTTTATTTTGCGTTGCCTTCGTTTTGTTTGTTTGGACTGTGTTCTTCTTTTTTTAGACTTTTTTCCTCCAGCAGAAACGTCATCAGGACCTTCATGCGTATCTTCTCTTGCTTCTCTTGCTTCTTCAATTAAGTTGTCTGTTATGACCCTAATTTCATCAAGTTTTACTTCAACATTAGAATTTAATTTATCCAATTCTTCCTGATTTAATCTTAATGATAATGGAACGTCTTCGAATAATTCTGGAATCGTTTCTAATAATTCTTCTAATTCGCGCGCAATATTCGCTACTCTATCTCTGTATGTATGAACTGTATTAACATAACTCTCAAGTTTATCTTCATAATCTTTATATTCAAGAAACGCTTTTAAAATATTAAGCTGAATTTTTGAAAGAGTTATTGGTTCTAGAGTTTTCCATGTTGCATTTCCTTTTATAAATACAACTACTAATTCATATAAATTGTCAATTCTTTTTTTAAGTAAGTTAATTTGTATTTCAATTTTATTATACCATTCATCTAATTCTTTTGCAGATTTTTTAAAGAACAGTCGTCTATTATAATCGTACACTTTATTTAACATGTTTCTTAGTTTGGTTGCAATATTAGACACTTCTTGTATGTTTTCATATATTATAGTTTTATATGGTTCATCATCAACTAAAATATAATTATCAATCATTACCTACATTTACAAACTCGCTCAACTCGGAATAGGCTGTCTTCTCAAGTCTAATACTTTTTTGCTTATACGATTCTTTAAGATTAGTTTCCTCATTAGTTTCCTCATTAGTTTCCTCATTAGTTTCCTCACTAGGTTTGACAATAGTGACAAACCTCATTCTATATTATATGTAATTATTTATATTTTTACTAAACTTAGTTTTAATATAACTATGAATATGAATTGTGATTCATGCTTTAAATGTAGTTATAAATTATTTGAAGACGACGTTGTAGATGCGAAACATCTATGTTATTAAACGCAATTATTATAAGTTTTTAAATGCTATAAAATTGAAATCTTTTTTTATTATATTTTAAATAATTATAAATAATTAAACTATTTATAATGAGTTGCGGAGTATGTTGTGAAAAATATAATAAATCTACTCACTCGAAAATTACGTGCGAATTTTCTGGTTGTGGTTATGAGGCGTGTAAAATTTGTATAAGAACATATTTGCTTGGAACAACCAATGATCCGCATTGTATGAATTGTAAAAACCAATGGACGACTAAATTTCTTGTTGAAAGTTTAAATAGAAGTTATATTGATAATGATTATAAAAAACATCGCAAAAAGTTATTGGTGGAACGAGAAATTAGTCGAACTTCTGAATTAATGGTTTTAGTTGAGCGAACTAAACTTGTAGAAGAAGAACAAAAAGAGTTATCTGTTATGATGAAAGAATTTGATGAAATGCGAAAAATGATTAATACAATGCGAAATAAAATTGGCGAAAAACAGACGCGTATTTATCGTATTAGAAATGGCGAACATGCTGAAAAAGATGAGCGTAAAAAATTTATTATGCCTTGTCCGGGTCAGAATTGTAAAGGTTATTTGTCATCACAATATAAATGTGAGTTGTGTAAATTATATGTATGTCCCGATTGTTTTGAAATTATTGGTTATACTAAAGAAGAAGTCCATTTATGTAATGAAGATAATTTGAAAAGTGCTGAATTGATTAAGAAAGAAACAAAAGGTTGTCCTCAATGTGGTGTTCGTATTTTTAAGATTTCTGGTTGCGACCAAATGTGGTGCACTGAATGTAAAGTTGCTTTTAGTTGGACTAGTGGAAAAGTTATTATTAATGCTGTTATTCATAATCCTCATTTTTATCAATATATGCAAAATAATAGTTCTGGCGGTGTTGCTCCAAGAAATCCAGGCGATGTATTATGTGGTGGTTTATTGGCACATCATAATTTAAAATTTATTCAAAATCTTTTGATTAGTATTAATAAAAAATTGGATGTAATCTATACAATGCCTGCTAAATTAATTGAATTTGAAAATCAACTAAACTCTGATGTAGTTGTCCGAGACTTTGTTACTAATCTAAAATCGTATTTTGATACTTCGTATCCTCATATTTTGACTTTTAATACTATTTTACATAATCTTCATCGATTTATAAATCATATAACTAATGTAGATTTAGAGCAATGTAGGCGTAGAGTTCGCGATTTATTGAATCATGATGCTTTGACTGTTCAATATATTTTAAATCAAAAAACAAAGGAGGACCTGGGAAATACTATTTTTAGAAATGATAATATTAGAAAGAAGAATGTGGAATTGTTAAATGTATATGAATTATTGAGTGTTGTTGGTATTGAGCGATTCAATGAATTGTTTGAATATTTTAAAACTAAGACTGGTTCAAATGACAAATTAATAGTTCAATTTTTACATCACATTGTTGTTTTTATAAATGAATATAATCAACTTATTAAATATTGTAATAATCAACTTATTTCAATTAGTTATACATATGGTATGACAGTGACCTCAATAGTTTATGAAGATTATAGTTATGCTACACAAAGTCATAAATTTACACAAGCCGAGTTTATGAAGACTAAAGAAAAAGTAGAAAAAGGAGAAAAAAAAAACAAGAGTTCTGCTAGTGAAGCTTCATGTAGTTATATTATTAATTAATTGAATATTTCTATTGTTCTAATTTTTGTGCTATAGTATCTAATGTTGATTTATCTAAAATTACTTTGTCATATGATCCTCCACGAACATTGGCAACTCCATAAAGTTTCATTAAGTTTAATGTAGCTATGTTTTCTTCATAAGTATAACAATCTTCTATAAATCTTATTAATTGTAATGGTTTATATTTTCGTGTCCAAGCTGCCTTATTATTATTTAAATAAGATTGTAATGTAAAATATTTATTGTTTGTTGTTCCAATATAATATTTTTCTTTTTCTAATTTGAGAATATATATATTAGTCTTTTCACTAGTACTCTTTATACTAGTACTGTTTATACTAGTATTTACATATTTTTCTAAGAAATCGTCTAAGGTTATTATTTCTATTGTTCCAATTTTTTTTGCTTTTTCGGTTTTTGTTGATTTGCTTGAGTTATTTCCTGTTACTAAAATGTTTGTATTTTTAGTAATATTTGTTTCTATTTGTACTCCGTATTTTAAAAGTAAATTTTCTAATTCCTTTTTTGTATATTTTGATGTTTTCTCAAAATCCGAAAATACAATTATTTTGTTGTTTAAAACATGTTCTAGTTTGGGTTCTTCTTGGGGTTCTTCTTTTGGTTCTTCTTTTACGGGTTCTTCTTGATGTTCTTCTTGGGGTTCTTCTTTTACATGTTTTATGGACATTAGAAATTCATTGAATTCTGGTATTGCTTTTACAAATTGTGTGGCGGTTTTTTCGGCAAATCCTTCTATTGCTTTTACTTTTTCTATTTTTTCTTGTGTTGAGTCTTGAGATGTTAAAATTGTTGGTTCAACTTTTAAAATTTGACTTATTGATTTTTCACCGAATCCACGTCCAAATATATTAGATGCGCCTGCTATTTTAGCAATACTTGCTTTTGCCAATTGTTTAGCAATTGATGTATGAATTTTGGTTGCCATTTTTTCTTTGAAACCTTCTACTTTTATTAAATCTTCTATTGATGCGTTTATTATTTTTGGAATGCTATTTGCCCCACTAGCAATTATTTTTTCAACATTTGCTTCACCTAGTCCATCTACTTCTAACTCTTTAAAGAATTTAGTTAGCGCTTTGACTTCCACTCGCGGGTCTGCTTTTACATTTGTTAATATAAAATCTACGTTTGTTTCGTTCCATACATATTCATATTCATCAACATTTGGCAATATTGGTTTTTGTGCTGGGACTATTACTTCTGTAATTTTTGGTATTACATTTCCACTTCTTGTTAGACGAACTAACGCACCTAATCCAATATTATTGTCTACAATAAATCGGGCATTAATACCTGTGGCATATGTAATAGTTACACCTCCTATTTGGACGGGTTCAAATTGAACACGGGGTTTCAATAGTCCGTCTTTTGATGCTGCCCATAAAACATCTAATACTTTGGCTTCTAAAACTTGGTCTGTTAAAACCATTTTGAACGCAAATGCGTGTTCTGGATTTTTGCTTTCGCGTGGATGTAAATTGTCATCAATACAAATTATGCCATCAATTGTATACTCATAGTTGGCTCTAAAATCAAGTAATTTATTGGACAAATATTCGTTAGTTAGTTCTGAATATGTGATTGATTGAATATTTTTAACTGTTATTGTATTTAGTTCTAGTAACTTATTATATTGTTCTGATGGTTTTAAGTTTTGGGGCATTATTACTTCATAGGCTACAAAATCTATGTCTTTTAATATTTCTTTTTCTACTTGTGTTAATTTTTTGCGATTAACTATTCCAGATATAAAATTACGCGAATTAGCAAATTTGTCTTTATATTTTAGTTCAAATGTTTTTTCTTTTATTATTAATTCGCCTCTTAATGTTATGTTTTCTTGTGTTGGTAATTTTAAATATGGTATTATGTGATTAATTAAGAATCCGTATTTTCCATCGCCTTTTTTGTATAAATTTGGTGTTCCTGACTCGGTGCTATATAGAGCACTTACGCCATCTACTTTTGCTGAAATTACATATGGACCTTTGAATTTTTCTTTGAATTTAGTTAATGCGTTTGTATCTGGTTTTATTTTGTCCATTGACCACATTTCATATGGGAGTTTTACTTTTGAAGTATTGTCTTTTATTTGTGTTTGTTGGTCGTTGGCAAGAGCATTTGTGGGGTCTTTTTTTAATATGTGTTCGCGTAATATATCGTATTCGTTATCTGTTAATAGACTGTTTTCTTTTAAATCTGATATGTAGTAATTGTCTATTGCTTCTTGTAACATTAATGTTAATTCTTCTAATGATAGCATTTCTAAAAATGATATGCCTTGTGTTTTGAATTTATTTAGATTTTCTAAAATCGTGCTCTTGATTTTTTTTGTATATTTTTTTAATGTTTTTGCTGTTGCTATAGGAACTTTTATTTTTAATGTTTCTTTTTTACTGGGTTTTTTTATTGGTTTTGGTATTGGTTCTTGTATTGGTTCTGGTATTGGTTCTGGTATTGTTTCTGGTGTTTGTATTGGTTCTGGTATTGGTTCTGGTATTGGTTCTTGTGTTTGTATTGGTTCTGGTATTGGTTCTTGTGTTTGTATTGGTTCTGGTGCTTGTATTGGTTCTGGTGTTGGTGTTGGTTCTGTTGTTGGTGTTGGTATTGGTTCTTGTGCTTGTATTGGTTCTGGTATTGGTTCTGGTGTTTGTATTGGTTCTGGTATTGGTTCTGGTATTGGTTCTTGTGTTGGTATTGGTTCTTGTGTTTGTATTGGTATTGGTTCTTGTGCTTGTATTTTATTTTTAATTTCTTCTAATGGTAAGGTTAAAATAACTGACTGTTCATTAATACGGTCTTGTGGTTCTTTATATTCCATATGTAAGAAATCAAATATGTCTTTTTCTGTTTTAAATACTATATTTTCTACTTTTTCTTGTTTTATTTTTGATTCTTTTGTTTGATTTGATTTTTTTAATAATTTATAGAAACCATGTTCGCTTAATGTTAAATCTACATTTAGTGCGTGTTGTCTCATTGCCGTATTAAATTCTTTTGATCCTGTGAAATATAATAATGCGAAGGGATAGTCTTCTGGTGGTGCGTATAAGAAATCTATACGTCGAGGTGTTGATGTTGTATTGGGTAATTTGCCTATTGTTAAACTTTTGGTTTCTCCTTTTGATAAAATTTCTAATAAGACTTTTTTTGTTTGTAATTTTTTTATGAAATTTTCGAATACTATTTTGTTATTGTTATAGGAAGTGATTATTACATCAATGTCTCCTGAATCTTGTTTAGCGCGCCTATAACTTCCAACTATTTCAAATTTATGATTTTGTTGCCCTTCATTATTTTCTGTTATTGTTTCTTTGAAATTGGTTTCAAGTAATATTTTGAACTCTTCTATTTCTTCGCGAGGAATTCTTTGTAATAAATCATTATAATATTTTAGACCTATTTGTTGCTTACTATTTAATAATGGTAATTTATTTTCTTGTAATTCATTTTCTCTTAGTTTAAGTTCTTCCAATGTTGAAATATTTTTTGACTCTACTAATTCTTTTGCTTTAACTGGACCAATTCCATATATATTAGCAAATGTGTTTATTGGATTATTTTTTTCTTTTTCGACTTCTTCAAGTGTTCCACTAATTAAAAATTCATCAAATTTTTTTATAATTTTTTCTCCTATTTTAGGTAATTTTAATTTTTTTAACTCTTGTGAAGAAGTTATTTCTACACTGTTTGGGGTTGCTATATACTTTTTTAGTTCGCTTATTGCTTTATTGTATGCTGATGCTTTAAAAACATCTCCTTTATTTTTCACAATTTTCGAAAGTTCCTCAAGAAGTTTAATGAAATTTATAAGGTTGCTTCCTCCTAACATATTACTATGTTTAGTATAATTATCTTTATAATTGTTATACTTATAATTTGATTTGTTATTAATAGTCAATTTTTTTTTTATAAATGTCGATTTACTATTTTTTAATGTATGTTTCATTATATATATTTAATACTTTTTTAATTGTTATGTAAAAATTATAATTAATATATTTTATTGTTATGTAAAAATTATAATTAATATATTTTATTGTAATATATTAAGTATTATGTCTATAAAATTTGTATCTAATAAAAGATATTTAGAAAATGTGAATGGATTAAAAAACTTTGGGGAGTCTAATATTGACTATGATTCTGAACGAGACAAAAATAAGCAAGTACGTGCCAACTTAAATAGTAATGGTAATCAATATTATATTGAAGACTCATTACAAAAATTTATGAATATTTTGCCAAAACGTCATAACTCTATATTTGATTTGCTAAAATATGATTTAAACGAAATAAAAAAGGGGGATAGTGTCAATCTCTCTGAACCAAGCAAAATTATAAAGTTAAAACCTAGAAATTTAAATGAAACTAAAAAACTTTATACAGGAAAACATAAAGTTTCTAGGGGGATTACTTCTAAGTTATTTGACTTTGACAAAACGGATTTGCCTAATGTTCCTAATTATGTACCTCATATTGTTCCAAAAAGTAGTAGTCTAGATACCAAAAAACATGTAAAAAAACACGGAAAAATATATGGAAAAAAACATAGTCAAAAACAAATACGTGCTAAAAAATAAAATAAAAATAAAATAAAAATAAAATAAAAATAAAATAAAAATAAAATAAAAAATAAAATAAAATAAAAATAAAATAAAAATAAAATAAAAATAAAATAAAAATAAAATAATTACTTTAATAATTTATATAATTTAAGAGTTTTATAGAGATTATTGTAATCGGTATTTTTCTTATTGTTTTCTATTGTTTTTATTATAGAACTTTTATTGTGTAAATTATTATTTAAATTATTTAAATATTTCTTAGAGCAATATAGAATATTATTGTCATCATAAATATATTCGATTTGCAATTCTTTGATTGGCATTATTAACTCTATAATAGATATTATATTTGTTATAGCAACAGTATTGTGTGCGTCTATTTCTATTATTGTGCTACTTGTATTAGTTTTAATATATTTATTGATTCCGCTTAGTTCATAATCAGTATATATTATTGAATCTGGAATATTTGAAGCTATGTTTTGTAATAATTCGTTAGTATATGTAATAGCATTATTGTTTTTATAATCGCTTAGTAATGATATTGAAAAGCACATTTATTATAAAGTAATAAATTTGTAGTGCTTTTATTATTTGTATTATTAATATTTAAATATTTCTTAATAATATTATTATTATTAAGAACTAATGATTACGTATTTATTATTTAATTTTATGACTGATGAGTTTCCTGATGTATGTATTGAATATTTTAATGATACATGTATTTCATATGGGTTAAGCAATTATAGTAAGTGTAATGATTTGAGTGTTGGATTAACTTTGCTAAGCGATGAAAAAATTTTACATAATAATTATTTAAATAACGCCATTGATGTATTAATTGTTTTCTTTGTGACTTCTACTTCATTACTATTTTCTATATTAATTGTTTCAATATGTGTGTATGAAAAAATGATTAATCAATTTGTTGAAAATTATAATGCACATAGGGAATATTATGAATATGATACTTATTTTTTTGAATATTTGGATGAGTTTAATGAATTAAATAATGTAAAATTAGATGATATTTATTTGAATTCATTACAATATAAATATATTAAGCAAAAAACACCAAAAGGGGATGTACTAATGAATTATAACCATTCAAATTCTTCTTTTGATTATTATTGTAAGAAATCAAATAGCATTGATTTTTTATATTTAGATGTTGTATCTAGAATTTATGTTGTTAATTACAATTGTAAAAATGTATATGTAGATAACTATGACAATTTTGAACTTATTAAAACTTATTATGCTAATCTAACTAGTGCTATTTCATCTTTTGATGAGTTAAAAGAAAAGAATATTTTCTATAATAAAATTAATAAAAAAAATCACACTAAACAGTCTATTGACTATGTTTCAAATAAATATAAATATAGAGGAACTTTTGAAGATTTTAACACTTATTGTAAAAATAATGACTATAAAATAGACACTCAAAATTTATTAGAAAATGATATATTTGTTCTAGAAAAAAGTACTACTATGGAGATTATTACGGAGAAAAAAGATGAGACGTTAGATTCTAATAATATTACTTTTAAAACATTTAAAAATAGGCTTGCGGTGTCTTCCCAAAAATAATTACTATGATATGATTATTGAATTGAATTATTAAATTATATAGTTATAATGTAATAATTAATATGAAAAATGCTTATTTGAAAATTGATATATATTTTTATTTGTATTTATTTTTAATTACTTTTTTTTCAATTGTCTCTCAATATTTATTTAAACAAATTGAAAAAAATAGGGAAAATAAGAATGTTGATTTAAGTAAATTTACAAATATTAATAATTTTTATTTGGGAATTGGATTACTAATGTATACATTGCTTGGTTATAGTATATACAAGTTGTTGCCATATGGTAGTTTAATAGTTTTAAATATAATATGGCATTTAGTGTATTTTATTGTTTTATTTATTATGGGATATTTAATATATAATGAAAAATATAATGTACAGAAAATTATTGCTTTAATATTGGGATTTATTAGTTTAAGTATTTTCATGATCTATGGAATTGACTGAATTAATATAGTTAATGTATCCGACTGATTTTTCTAATGAAAATGATGATTCTAGTTCTCTAATAGAAATTTGTAATGCTTTGTAATATAATGGTTCTAAAGATTCAATATAATTTTTAATAGTATTATTTTTTGATTTTAATTTTTCAATAGTGCTTTCTAATTTACTAGTTGATTCACTAATTGGATTTTCCTCCATAATATTAGATATTAGTTATTAAATATAATATTTATTTATTACTTATTATTAATCAATTTTATAATGTAATTTTGAATGAATATATTAATTTTTTAGAGTTAGAAGATTTAAATGAATTATTTTTATATAATTTTGTTATAGAGTTGTCTATTATGTAAGTATTATTAATTAAAAATTCTGTGAATTCATTTAAATCTTCTAACATTAAAAAATTACTATATTTAGTATTAGTATTAGTATTAGTATTAGTATTAGTATTATTTAAAAGACTATTTAAAATAGCATACGAGCATTGTTTGTTATAATTTTGGTTTGTTGATGGAAGAATTATATTTATAAGTTTTGTGTATTCTTTTAATGTTCCTTCTGGTTGTTTATTTAATGTTAATATATTATAGTACTCTTTACATAAAGGATTATAAGTAATTTCGTTATATAACATATATAAATATGTTTGTGATGGGTTTGTAGATGTCATAAATATATTAACTGTATATTTTAGATTAATTTGTTTTGTTTTGTTTTTATAAGTAATTTCTTATTATAATATAGTAATTTCTTATTATAATATAGTAATTATTATGAATTTATTATCTGATGTTCAAACTCATAGTGAATTTTTAGGTGAAGGAAGTTATGGGTGTGTTTATCATCCGGGTATTGACTGTAAAGGGAAGAAAAATACAAAAAAAACAGTTACAAAAATTCAAGAAATTAATTTTTTCAGTACCAATGAAAAAAATATTGGACTTCATATAAAAAAAAATATTAAGAATTTTAAGAATTATGTAAGTCCAATTATAAAAGCATGCATAGTTTCATTTGACATTATAGAAAAATCTAATTTAAATTTGAAAAAGTGTAATACTCTTTTTGAAGACTATAATGCTAGCATTACTAATGTTCTAAAATATAATGGTTCTGATTCTGATTCTGATTCTGATTCTGACAATAATACTTATGATATGTTTCAAAAAAATATTCACAATAAATATTTTTTGATGTATAGTTATTATATAAAAAATAAATCATTAAAAGATTATTATAATATTCATATTGATATTACTAGTAATAGCAGCACTAGCAGCAATGTTAATTATGTTAATTATGCTATTAGTATATTAAATAATATTGCCTATTTATTAACAACATTGAATTTATTAAATAAACATAAAATTATTCATAATGATTTACATGTTCATAATATATTAATAAACTTGAAAACTAATAAACCTATTATTATTGATTTTGGATTGTCTTTCTTAATAACAAAGTGCTATGAATTAAATAAAACTACTATAGATTTCGCCTATTTAAATGCGTTTCTTTTTGATTTTAGGTTTGATTATTATCATGTAAATATTGAAAAAAGATTTTTGTGTTTTATTTTATATAATAAAAACGAAGCGTTTACTTCAATTGTCAATACTAATGAGGCTGTTAATTTGTTGACTATTGACAACATTGATTTATTTATTGATGATGCGTATGATTCTATTGTTAACAATAGGGAAATTAAAGAATTTTTTAATAGCAACGAATTGATTGAATATAAAAAAGCATTACAAGAATTTTATTACCAGTTTTATAATAAAATAGATTACCCAACATATAGTTCAATTGTTAAATATTTATTGGATTTTGTTTATGCATATACTGATTTATATAGTTTAACAATAGATTTTTTATATATATATTATAATAGTAGTCTATTTTTAGATACAAATAGTCTGGTTGAGACTAAAAATATAAAAGCATTTTTAGAATTTTTTGTTCAATTATATAAAAAGGTTTTATATCCCCTTCCTAATATGCGATTGAAAATTGATGAAGTATATAATATTTACATGTTTATAATTATTTATATCAAAAATGTAAATATAAGTAATACTACTAACTATATTGCTGATTTTATTATTGCTTTTACTAAATTTTTGAAATCAAAGTCTATTAGTATTGAAGTTGTATTTAATAAGAATTTTGCTTTTTTGAATTTTAATTTATTATGTAATAAAACAATGTTTGAATTCATTAAATTACATATTTGAATAATTGTTATTTGAATAACTGTTTAATAAACTTTCTTGTATTAAAATTTCTTCATTGCTAAATAAATCATAATCATTTGTAGTTTCTACATTTGTAGTTTCTACATTTGTAGTTTGTCTTTTATTATCAATATTTATTTCTTTATAATCAAATTCATACCTACAAACAGGGCATGTATTTGATTCTTGTGACAACCATTTTAAAATAGCATTGCAATTATAGTTGTGATTACAAGGTAATTTTATTATTTCTTCGTTTTCTTCAAAATTATAATACAATATAGGGCACTCAATATTTGTTTCAGTTTCATTAATTTTATTAAATTTTTGTGGTTTTAATTTTTCTAATTCACTATCTGAAATTACTTTTTTAAATTTTGTTTTGTTTTCAAATGTACTGTTAATGAAGGTTTCAAATGTATTGTCTTCGTTTTCTTCATAATAATTCACGTATAAAGTTCTTAATAAATTTCTAATAGTTATTGCTCTTGGATTGTTATAATCACTACTTATTGTTGCTATTGCTATAAATGATAAATCATTTATTGTGTTATTGTGAATAAAATTTTGTAAATTGGATGATGAGAAAGTATTATTACGTGAAATATCTTCGTATATAAAATTACTATTTATTGGTCTGAATACATATTGCGAATTACTTATATCAGAATGTAAGTTATTAACTAATTCATTTGTTAAATTTATAATGTAATTAATGTTCATATAATATAATTATTTATAATAGTATAATTTTTATATTTATTTAACTGAATTTTTGTTTTTTGGGATTTATATAACTTATTTTTTGGCTATTATTATTAATGTGTTAATATTTGTAAATGTTTGATTTTTTTGATTTATTGTAATATTTAAAGAATTAAAATTTGTTAATGGTTTAAGTTGATAATTATTTGTATTATTTGTATTATTTGTATTATTTGTATTATTTGTATTATTAAATAATTCTTCCAGTTCATCAATAGATTTTTCTATTGTAAAATTTAATAAATAGTGAACGTTATAATTGTTTAGTTCTTTGATATTTTGTATATAGTGAATTACTTCTGTATTTGATATATAATTATTTTTAATATTAATTTTTTTTTTTAAAATATTAGTTACAATATTATTTTCAACAAATAATATTAATACTTTAAATTTACTTAAATTATTATTAAAATAAGTTATATCGTTTTCAAATGATTGTAATTCTATTGACATTTGTACGCAATTTATAGTTAAAAATAAATAAAAAAAATACTTTTATCATAAAATAGTTTCGAAAATTTATGATAACTTTAATATAATAAATATTTTAGGTCTTCATTTTCAGAAGCATAATCACTGTCATTATCATTATTAATATCATTATTTTGTTTATGCTTGTGTCTATGTAATTCTTCTAAAATGTCATTGTCTTCATCTATCATTTTTTGTAGTATTTCTCTATAATTATAATAAGGAGAAATGTCTCCTAAAAGATTGTTTAATTCATCTCTGTAATTGTTCCAATTATTAATCATTGATGCTAATAGTGTATTGTAATTTTGTTGCTCTAATTCTTTCTTTTTTGAATCATAGTTATTTGAATATGTTATTTCTACTTTTTTTGTAGTTGGATTTCTTTTAATTAGTGAATATCCATTTTTTAAATAACTCTCTAATGTTTCTAATTTTTCATTAGTATTATTATATTTAATAATACTTTGTGTAATTGAAGAATATGATTTAATATTATTTCTTTGTGTCATTCTTAATAAGATGTTTTTTATACTTTAACAAAATATTTATTGTTGTATTATTGACTCAATTTTTTTTTATTTGTTTATTTGTTTATTTGTTTATTTGTTTATTTGTTTATTTGTTTATTTGTTTATTTGTTTATTTGTTTATTTGTTTATTTGTTTATTTGTTTATTATATTAATAATATATAATATGTCTTATTGTGTCAAGAATAATTGTGCCAATATTAATTATAATAAATATCTTGGTTCGGGGGGATCAATGTTAAAAAAAAAATATGGTAACAAATTTAATAAGGTGTCGTCTAATAAACAATTTTCATTAAATGGTAATACTAATCATAGTTATATAGGTAATCCTAACAGTATAATTTCACACGATCCATTTAGTAGTGTTTCTGAAAACAGTTCTTATGGTGCTAGAAACACTAATGTGAGTGTAAAAACTAGTAAAGGTTATTTAAATAGTAAATGTGATGTTAATAATTCCGCAGCCTGCTATAAAAGAAATAATAGAGCATTACTTGACATTAGTGGTTCGCTTAATAAACATTTGAGAAGTGATAATCGTGTTCAATCTCTCTACATTGTAAATTTAAAAGCTAAATGTAGTTTAATAACTGATTATGTTAAAGAAATAAGTAATAACTTAGTTAAAAAAACTTGTAATTATAGTACTCCAGTAAATAGAAATTTGAGTTCTTCTTCTAGAATTGATCGCTTGATTAAATGTAATAATAGTGTAAAAACTAGTAATTTAATAAGTGGAATTACTTCATCTTATAGTTTGTATTATAGTGATGCTTCTTTATTTAAAAAAATAGCTGCCTGTAATTTACATAATCCTCCAGATGCTAAAGTTATTGCATGCTAATTGTCTTGTTTTTATTTGTCTTGTTTTTATTTTTAATTGTTTTTGTATTATTTGATGTTGTATTATTTGATGTTGTATTATTTGTTTGTAGTCTTTTAATAAAATTATTTCCAGCACTAATATGATTTATTGTTAATTCTTTTGGATTACAACTTATAAATGTGTTGTCTTTATAACTGAAAACAATACGTTTAATATTGAGTTCCAATAGCGTAGTTAAACAACTTTGACAAGGTGCTGAATCTTGTAGTTTTAAATTATTATCGCAACGCACGACGTATATTGTTGTTTTTTTATATAATTTTTTTATATTAATTAGATCTCTTGAATTTTCATGATTTGAAGATTTAGTGTTCGACTTTTATCGAATTACTTTGTTTTCCGTATGTATTTGTTCCACAACTATGAAACATGTTTCTTAATGAAGCAATTTCTGCGTGACAAGTACAACTATTAGCAATAAAATTGTCTTTTGAATGAGTTCTATAGTGATTATGACCGCGACCCATTATTTTTCCGTGCGCCACTGCTACCGCGCCATGTCTCATAAGAACAGGAGACTTTAGCGCCTCATTAAACGCACTATTAATAAATGCTCCGTCGTTATTTGATAGTGACTGTGAATAAATCATTGTTAGTTAAAGTATAAATATTTTATTTTATATCAATTTTAAGAAGTAATTTAAAAAAAAATTGATTAATATTTAAATAATTAAATTATTAATTATTTATTGCTATGGGGTCTGTTATTTCGAATCTTATTTATTCGTATTTTATGCGTAATCTTCAAACTATTGATGCTAAACATGTTTCTTCTGATTGTGATAATGATGCTTTAGATGCTGATGCTATTGGGGATTATTATAACTTATATATGTATATTCATAATAGCGATGAAGGGGATGTAAATGTTGAATTAAAAAATATGTATAAAGAATCTTCAAAAAACAATAATGAACTAGTTGATAAATATTTGGCGTGCTGTGCTAGTGAGGATGATGAGGATAAGGATGCTATTACTTATTGCTATAATTCCGGGTTTGATTTATTTTGTCCAACAAATATTGAATGTACGCATATTAACAAATATATGTTAGACCATAATATTTCCTGTTCTATGACTTATCAAGGAAGATTTGTTGGATATTATTTATATGTAAGATCTAGCACGCCTATTAAAACTCCTTTACGACTTTCTAATAATGTTGGAATTATTGATTCTGGTTATAGGGGTAATATTAAGGGATGCTTTGATATTATTGATACAAAAAGTAATTTTAATTTTGAAAAAGGAAATAGATATATGCAGTTATGTCCTCCGGATATTGGAAAACCAATGAAAGTTCATATTGTTGATGCTTTTCATAACCTTGGTAAAAAGAATAATAGGAATTGTGATGGTTTTGGTTCAAGTGGAAATTAAAAAAACAAAACAAAATAAAACAAAAATAAAATAAAATAAATTAACTATGTCTTTTTAGTGTGTCTCTATTTTCTTTTTTTATTGTTTATTTTTATTGTTTATTTTTATTGTTTGTTTTGTTATACTTTAAAAAAATTGATTTGCTATATTTATTTGTTGTGTTATAGTCCTCGCAAACACTTATAAAGGAGCAAAAGAACAATGTTCTGCAAATTCTGCTTTGATGCTTCCAAACCTGGATACAACACTCACAATGTTCGCGACTCTGCGTCCAATGTTATTTGCCCTTTCTTGCTCAACATAAAGTGTGTTGGATGCGGATATCGGGGACATACTATCAAGCATTGTCAGTTTGGTAGTTCTGCCAAGAAAGCTGCGCCGGTATTTACGAAATCTGTAAAACTTGCTCTTCCAAGCGTTGGCATTAAAAGCAACAACATGTTTGCGGGGATGATTTGCTCGGATACAGAAGAGGACGACGCTACGTATGATGAGAGTGTTATGGATTTTGAGAATGACCCAATCATTTGGGGTGTTGGACTGACATCCATGGTTGGCAAGAAGTGGGCAGATGTTGTTGGATGCTGAATTTGTTTTGACTAGGGGGGAGCGGGTAAAAGATTAATATATATGTTGCCATATATATTAATTTTTTTAATCTATAAAGGATTAAAATATCCCTGACGGGACTCGAACCCGCAATTTCCAGATTAGAAGTCTGGCACGTTATCCAATTACGTCACAGGGACTTATAAAAAAGTTAATAACATATATTATGTTATTGTAATAATATTGCTATGTCTTTATATTGTTTTTATTTTTATGTTTATTTTTATGTTTTTATTTTTATGTTTATGTTTATGTTTATGTTTATGTTTATGTTTTTATGTTTTTATTTTTATGTTTTTATTTTTATGTTTTTATGTTTTTATTTTTATGTTTTTATTTTTATGTTTTTATTTTTATGTTTAAAAATAATATGTAAAAATATAATACATATTATTTTTGTATTTAGCGCTCCGTACTGGGATCGAACCAGTGACCTCACGGTTAACAGCCGTATGCTCTAACCAACTGAGCTAACGGAGCAGTAAAAAATGCTGGGAGCGGGATTCGAACCCACGCGGCCGAAGCCAGACGATCTTAAGTCGCCCCCCTTAGACCTGACTCGGGCATCCCAGCAAAAAAAATAGCTCTTGCCCAGATTCGAACTGGGGTTTGAGGATTCAAAGTCCTCCGTGATAACCAACTACACCACAAGAGCTAAAAAAAAGAAATGCTCCCAGGCAGGTTCGAACTGCCGACCTTTGGCTCATAAGACCAACGCTCTAACCAACTGAGCTATGAGAGCAAAATAAAAAATGTTTTTTTGTTTTTTGTTATACTATATATGATGTTGTTTCTTTAAGTTGTTTTTAAATATATTTTATTTTAGTTTTTTGGGTTTTGTGAAAAAAAATTGATTTGCTTATAAAACTTTTATACTTGTGCTATTGTGTTATTGTGTTATTCGTAAAAATAAAGTCAATGTTTATTAATATTTGGGCAATGACAATTGTTGTCTTGTTGTTGTGTTCTAATGTTATTCCTAATGCTTTTAGTTGTGCATTTACACTCTTTTATGCTCCGCTTGTGGTTTTTGGGTTTTATATGCTTACGTTTATTCCGCGAGACATGTGGTTGTTTATTGGTTTAATGTGCTTATTTCTTTATAATTTGTAAAGTATAACTGTTGTAGGGTTTAAAAAAAATTGATTTGCTAAAAAAAAAATTTTTTTTATGTTAGCGAAATAAATAAATTATGACTCCAATTATGAATCTTTGGTTCATGTTGATTCTTATATTGCTCTTGCTATCTTTGTGTCTTCCGGGAGCATTTCTTGGTGCTATTGTTGTGTTTTATGTTCCAATTATTCTTGGTCTTCTTTATATGTTTTGTATGCTTATGGGTCCGCTTTGTTTTACTGTGGTGTTTATATGCTTGGGATTGTTTCTTGTGTAGGTTGTAAAATGGAAATAGTTTTGTTTAAAAAAAATTGATATTTTTTTTTGAGATAATATTTAATATTAAGTATCAAATATTAAATATCAAATATTAAATAATGACATATTTATTTGAGTTTGCATATATTGTAATGTTAGAATTGCTTATAGTTTTAGAAACATATAGTATTTATGAATATAGGACATGCTCTAATTATAATAGGAGATGCTCTAATTATAATAACAGACCTTATTATAATGATTGTGTATTTATTTGTGATAGAGATTATTTATTAAGTGATTTTGATTGTGTTTGTGACTATAAATCCATAGTCCTACATGATTTGGAATATATTCTAAATATGTAAATGTGTGTTGCGTTAATAGTTCTTGTATTGTTGCTTTATAATTTAATAAATATGGTTCGCCGGATAACATTAGTTTGGATGGACTATAGTTTGGACTAATGTCTACTATTATTATGTCGTGTTTTGTTATTTTTTTGGCATTTTTTATTATTTTATGGTGCGCGTAATTGGGCATTTCATGGAAAGCAAACATTAATGTTGCCGTGTCAAATTCGTCTTCGTGTCCATAGTTTTCTGCGTTGCCTATTATAAATTGTGCTTTTGCTTTTGCTTTTGCTTTTGCTTTTGCCTTACTTATCATTGCTTCACTAGTATCAATTCCTAATTGATTGGTTGCTGTTGATGTTCCTGTTCCGCAACATAAATCTATTAGTTTTGGTAATTTTTCATATTTTTTATAAAAATCTTGATTGTAGTTTGAGAGAATTAATTGTCGTATATTTATTGAATTATAGCATTTATTGTCTATTAGTGTTGTAGCGTAAGGTGCCACTAAAGAATGAAGTTGTCCGCCTAGTCCTATGTTGCCAAAATTATGAATACGTGAATCGTAATAATATTTTGCTTTAGGGATTTTTATTGTATGTATTGGTTTTAATAATAAAAATAACAGTGCTAGTTTATACATTATAATTAGTTAGGTGTTGTTTTTTTAAATAAATTATGGAACATTTTTATTTATTTAGAGAGATTTGTGCTGTTATTGAAAAATTAATAATTCTTTTACAATTTGGGTTATGAGTGGTGGCGGAACAGCGTTGCCTATTTGTTTAACCTGTTCTTTTTTGTTTCCATATATTTGGAAAGTACTTGGAAATCCTTGTATTTGTTTTAATTCTTCTGGTACTAAGCATCTAATAAAATAACCGCGCTCATTTTTAAGAGGAACAAATAGCCGCGGTTGATGGTCATAAGAGCATATAATAGTTTTACATGGTTTGAAAATATTAATAATTTCTGCGTGAATTGGAGAGTCTCGTTTGCCATATGATAACAAATTTTTAAAAACTTTTCCTTTATATTCTGCGTTATGTGTTTTTGCTTTTAAGTATAAATATGGATGTATAGTTTCTGGAACTTCGTCTTCGTCGTTGTTTAAGTCTGTTAAAATATTTTCTTGTGGAATTGAAGTCATGTCAAAATCGTTGGGTAAAATTTTTATTGCTCCTGTCATGTTAAATTTTACTATGTTGGCGAGGTTTGGTAAATTTGTTTTAGTGTTTAATGGTTTTGGGAAGTTATAAATTTTATTTAAGTCGTTTCTTAGGCCCACATAAACTAATCGTTTTCTTAATTGTGGGATTCCATAATCAAGTACATTAATGACTTTATAACTAATAGTATAACCTAATGTTTCGAATTCTTTTATAATTATAGTCATAAATAATTGACCGTCTGTAGTTTTACGTGTTAAAAGACCATCTACATTTTCGCCTATAATATATTTTGGAGAGATTAGTCTAACAACTCGCGCAAACTCTCTAAATAGTGTATTTCTTGGGTCATCTGGTAGTTTTTTTCCGCCATTGCTAAATCCTTGACATGGATGTCCCGCAAATATTATATCTATTGTGTTTTTGTATTTTTCAAATAGTGCGTCTTGAATTAATGTTATGTTTGTTTGGTCTTGTGTTTTTTTATGACACAGGTCTTCTATTAATTTTGACTCGGGAAAATTTAGCATATGACTTTGTATTGCTGCGTGAGAAAACTCACAAAAGGCTTCAACTTTTACTCCCGCATTAATCATGCCTAGTGTGTCGCCACCCATTCCCGAAAATAAACTTATAGCATTTAATTGTGTCATAATATTTATATTTAAGTTTCATTTTATATTTAAATATAAAGTTTATCGCATTTTTTTTAACTATTTGAGAGATTTGTTTTGGTGTATTTTTTAGTTAGCAATATTTTATTTTATTTGTATATAATAAATGGCGACTTTAAAGAAACGTAAGCGTCGGAAATATAATGCTCAAAGGGGCGGAGGCATCTTAGATAAGTTCTTTAGTTTCTTTTCTATTTTTGGCAAAGGAAAATCATCCGTACAAGAAGAAATAGAAGGAACTGGAGTAGAAGAAATGTCTAAAGGAAATGGACAAGAAGAAATGTCTAAAGGAAATGGACAAGAAGAAATGTCTAAAGGAAATGGACAAGAAGAAGGAGCAGATTCAAGAGGCGGCAGCAAAAGAAGAAAAAATAGTAAAAGAGATTCTAGAATAATAGGTTCTAGAAGAAGAAGAAGGTCAAAAAAAATATTAGTATATTGAAAGTAAAATTACTAGGGTGAGAAATAAGAATATAGAGTTATGTCTTTAGAGTTATGATTTTTATTTTAATATAATAGCGAAACATTGTTGAGGGACATAATATTTAATATTTTAAATATTTTTAATAAAATGAAAATTTATATTAAAAATATGATTTATTTATTTTAATTTGAGAGATTACTTTATTATTGCTTATTATATGTATGGTAAATAGAACTTTAAAAAAAAAACAAACCAATAAATCTATATTTAATAAGTTAAGGAGCATAAGTTATCGAAGAATGGGGCGCGGTAAAGAAGCAAGTTATAGAATGCCCTTTGTCGTGTCTTTACGAAAATTAAGTAATTTTACCAGAAAAAAGGAAGCACCAGCACCAGCACCAGCACCAGCACAAAATACAGCATCAGTTCCCATTTCGTCTTTTAAGATAGGCAAGTCTAATACTAAAAAAAAGGTTGTGCTTCATCAAGAAAGCAAAGCTTGGCAAAATATATGTTCTCCAAATAAAAAAGTCATATTTACTAAAGGGAAAGTTCCTGCGTTCGAATATTTAGAAAATATAAATAAAGAAGGAAGTTTAGGTTGTGCTATGAAGACATTTCCAAAATATGAAAACGGTAAGTATTGTTGTATGAGCGAACCTTCTTCAAAGCAAGAGAACTTAGACTTTATTAACTCATTATTAGAAGCCGCAATGAATAATGTAAGCGATACTGCTTTTATTAGACAACGGACTAAGATATATTCATTATTAAGGTCGCGGAAATTTTTGCTACGTAATAATAAATTAATTGATACTTTACAAGTTATAGAACCTTATACAAGTATAACCGATTGGTTCATACAAACCGAAGAACGCGCCGGTAAAGAAATTAGTAAAAATAGACCCGACCCAATTATAGACGATGACCCTATTCATATTCGTATTCAAGATGAAGTTGCTCGTAATAAAATAAAGAACAAAAAGTATATGTTAAAACTAAAGACTTTAAGAGAGAAAAAACAAGCGTGGAAGGCAAGACTGGGTTTGTGGAAATCTAGAGCATCCACATTAGTAAAGAAAGCAAAATCACTAATACATATGCCTATGAGAATTGTTTCTGTAAAATAGTTATTGTGTAATCTTTGTTTTAAGTTTATTAGTAAAGAAATTGGGTTATGGGGGGACTGAGGCGTAGATTGGGGTAATTATGGGAGGGGGGAGTAAGAAGAAGAAGAAGAAGAAGAAATGTGTAGTCGCCAACCCTCCCCTCCCCCAATTCAGCATCCCATAATCATCCAATAGCACTATAAATATTATAATCTAATATGTCATAAAACTATATCCCTAATAGCAAAGCGGAATTCGGTAATAAAACCTTAAATCGGTAGCAAAAAATTATATAATAAATCTCTCTGTTAGTCTTATTTAAAATTGAATTACTATTTTTTTACTTATGTATAGTCTCCACAAAAACTATTAGCATATATGTCCTTGTTTTGTATCAACCGCGCAATTGACTACACTGCTTTTGCGGGCAAGTCTTGGCAAGAGAAAATGGACATTTGTAATGAATGTAAGTGCTGTGAGCGTCATAATATAATCAAACCGCGTTATGTGCTGCCTTGTGTCCATGAGTATGATGCCATTGATGTATTGGACACTACAAAGGAAGTGTGGCGTTTGGGACTGTGTAGGTGTAAGTGCCGGTTTTTGGCGCGGCGTATGTGCGAAGAGGACAATTATGAGATTATGACAGCGTCGCCGTGTCCAAGTGAGTTGCCAATGCCTCGTAAAGACTGGTTGAAAAAGGAACGTGATGATGACTTGCGTCTTCTTGATGAGGCAACGCATGAGGCGCTTGAACACTATTGGAAGGGTCAAGTCAAAGCATGCCAATACGCTATCTTTCATATATGTTAAATAGTTGGTTTGTGTTTGTTGTGAATACATGGCGTGTTTTTTATTTAAAATTGAATTTTTAAAAATAATTTACATTTTTTTTGTAAATTATTTTAAATAGTTTGAGAGATTTATGAATATTTCTGAGAACCAACATTTATTTTCTAGTATTAGTGTTGAACAGCAAATTACTGCGTCTATTGATTTATTTTATATTGGTACATTTATTGGATTAGCAAGTGGTTTTCTTTGTGCGTGTGTTATTGCTCATGCTAACTATATAAAAAAGAAAAGGGCGTTACCCTCATTACCTATTGAAGTCTCTATTTAGAACTTTAAATAATAATACACTATATTTACTACTAGTGCCCCTAGTGTCGCACTTAGAAAAGACTTAACATTTACATTTTGTTTGCGTTGGTCTTTTCTCTCTTCCACAACTTTTGAAGTGTCTTCATTTTCTAGTACTGCTTTTACTAAATCACATAATAATAAATCTATATTATCTCTTTGTTGATTTACTTTTAGTTGTGCTTTTGACCATGCCCAATAAGGAGATTGACCCGTTTGTTCCATTTTTTCATCTACTATAGAGTATATTTTGTTATTTCCTCCCAATGTACTACATACTATTGGTTGTGCTAGACTTTGTGTTTGCCACACATTGGCAAACATATTACATAGTTCGTTGTGTAATTTTTCATCATTTATTAGTTTATTACGTTCATGAATTAGGTTGCCATCTAGTGATTTGTATTTTAACAATACTTCTTTTATTAATAAATTTGTGTTCGACATTTTACAGTTATTACTTATTGGTTTTTTATATTGTTTTTTATATGGTTTTTTATATTGTTTTTTATATTGTTTTTTATATTGTTTTTTTATATTGTTTTTTATATTGTTTAGCACTAGTTAATCCATGTGGTCCAACATTCTTTTGGGGGGTTATATTTTTCTTCCTTTTTTAGTAATGTTGTTTTTACTAGTTTATTTTTGAGAGATTTATTATAACAAACCGGAATTCGGTAATAAAACCTTATATGGGTTATATTTTTGTTATTAATTTGTTCTCATTTTTGTTATACTTATAAAAAATTGAATTGTATTTTTTTTTACTTATATGTAGTCTCCACAAAAACTACTAATACAAACACAATGGCAATGACTCTTGAGATGCTTGTTGCGCGCGTCGAGACTCTTGAGAAGCAATATGCCTTGCTTATCAAGGAACGCGATGCCAAGACCAAGAAGGAGGAAAAGGAGGACAAGGAGGCCAAGAAGGAGACCAAGGAGGCCAAGAAGGCCAAGAAGTCCAAGGACGATACTTCCTCTGACGACGAAGGCAAACCCAAGAAAAAGAGGGGAACCAATGGGTATATTCTCTTCTCCAATGCCAACCGGGATGATGTTAAGGCAAAGTTGTTTGGCGGGGACGAAAAACCCAAAAACACGGAAATCATGAAGCAACTTGCGGAGTTGTGGCAAAGCACTAGTGCCGAGGAAAAGGAACTGTGGAATGCCAAGGCAAAGGAGGCAAACGAGGTTAATTAGAGTTATTACTATGTGCGCACATGTTATAATAATCTCTCAAAAATACCAAAAAAAAATATTTTTTTTTGAGAGATTTTTATAACAAACCGGAATTCGGTGCACTAACCTTATATGAGTTATATTTTTGTTACACTTAAAAAAAATTGAATTGCTTTTTTTTTTACTTATGAATAGTCTCCACAAAAACTACTAGCACAAATGTCGATGACTATTGAGATGCTTGTTGCGCGCATTGAGACTCTTGAGACGCAAATTGCCTCCTTGTTCAAGGAACAAGGCACCCAAGACAAGAAGGCAAAGAAGGAAGCCAAGAAGTCCAACACCGAAGTTTTGGAGGACCCCGAAGTCGTTGTTGCCAAGAAGAAGACTAAGAAGGAATCAAAGAACACCGACACGGAAGTCTTGGATGACACCGAAGTCGTTGTTGTCAAGAAGGTCAAGAAGGCCAAGAAGGTCAAGGACGATACTTCCTCTGACGACGAAGACAAACCAAAGAAAAAGAAGGGCACAAACGGGTACATTCTCTTCTCCAACGCCAACAGGGATGATGTTAAGGCAAAGTTGTTTGTTGGGGACGAAAAACCCAAAAACACGGAAATCATGAAGCAACTTGCGGAGTTGTGGCAAACCACTAGTGCCGAGGAAAAGGAAGTGTGGAATGCCAAGGCAAAGGAGGCAAACGAGGTTAATTAGAGTTATTACTATGTGGGCGCATGTTATAAAAATCACTCAAAAATACCAAAAAAAATATTTTTTTTTGAGAGATTTGTGTGTTATACTTTTTTAAAATTGAGTTTTTGTTATTTTTATTTTTGAAGTATTTATTCCTTAGCATGGCCATAACTATTGAAGCGCTTATTGCGCGTATTGAGACTCTTGAATCTAAAATACAATCATTTTATCAAAAACCTTGCGCTTCCAAAACTAAGCACTCTTCGGCGTTTGCCAATTTTGCTCACACTTTTACTCCACATGTGCGTTCGGCACTTTTTCACAATAACTTCATTTGCACTCGCAATTTACACTTCAAACCTACACACGCACAAATTATTAAAGAAATCTCACTCATGTGGAACGCACTTACACTTGACGAAAAATTACACTTCACTTAATACTGTGATTTAGGATTCTTCCATCTACATATATTCCTAGTATTTCCATTTTCATGTTTAATACGACATTCTCG